>Ga0075120_10003855_pt1 | contig 10127 bp, 9 predicted proteins | sample AntAceMetag02UKL_FD_69792 | JGI IMG/M metagenome (GOLD analysis project Ga0075120, IMG submission 69792) | Saline lake microbial communities from Ace Lake, Antarctica - Antarctic Ace Lake Metagenome 02UKL | ecosystem: Environmental > Aquatic > Non-marine Saline and Alkaline > Saline | place...
TCTTCCAACGCATTCAGGAAGCTCTGCCACATCTGCGTGACGATGCGACCGTGCTGGTCTCCTCGCAAATGCCGGTGGGCAGCATCGCGCAACTGGAAAAATCGGCGACCCCACTGAATAAACAGCTGCACTTCGCCTGCTCGCCCGAAAACCTTCGCCTCGGTAAAGCCCTGGATGTCTTTCTGCATCCGGACCGCATCGTGGTGGGAGTACGCGCGAAAGAAGCCCGCGCCCTCATCGCCGAACTGCTCGCCCCCATCACCGACCGAATCATCTGGATGTCGCCCGAATCGGCGGAAATGGCCAAGCACGCCATCAACTCTTTTCTGGCCCTCTCCGTGGCCTACGCCAACGAACTCGCGGCCCTCTGCGAGGTCACCGGTGCGGATGCCAAGGAAGTCGAGGCGGCGCTCAAGAGCGAGCAACGCATCGGCCCCGGAGCCTACCTCTCTCCCGGCCCCGCCTTCGCAGGCGGCACCCTCGCACGAGATGTCGCCTTCCTGAACACCATCGGCACCCGCGACGATCTAACCATCCCGCTCATCGCCGCCATCCGCCCGAGCAACAATCACCATCGCGGCTGGCTCAACCGGAAAATCGAAGCTCTCTTCGGTGAACAACGCGACGCACCTATCGCCGTGTGGGGCCTCACCTACAAACCGGGCACCGATACGCTGCGGCGCTCCTCCTCGGTCGAGTTGTGCCGACAACTTCGCAAACAGGGCTTCTCCGTAACGGCCCATGATCCGGCCTTTGAGTCCCTGCCGGATGAACTGAACGGCCTGATGAATTTTTCCGCCGATCCGATCGAGGCCTGCCGGGGTTGCGAACTGCTCGTGGTGACCACGCCCTGGCCACTTTATCGCGACCTGCCCGCCGACGCCGTCGCGCAGGCCCTCGCCCCAGGCGCGACCGTGATTGATGCCTCGCGCTTCCTTGCTCAAACCCTCGGAAAAAACAACCACTTGAAGTATTTAACCATAGGCGGATGCAGATCATGAAGCTGACCGGAAAACGAGCCCTCATCACCGGAGCCAATCGAGGACTTGGCGAAGCCATCGCCCGCGCCTTTCACCGCGAAGGCGCCTCCGTCCTTCTCTGCGCTCGCGATGAAACACCCCTGCGCGCCGTCGCCGATTCGCTCAACGCCGCAGACGGTACGAATCGAGCATGCTTTATCTCCGCCGATGTCTCTCGCACCGACGACATCGACCGGGTGGTCGCCCGCGCTGAAAAGGAATGGAACGGCCTCGACATCCTCGTCAACAACGCGGGCATCTACGGTCCCCTCGGCAACCTGCATGAAATCGACTGGTCGGAATGGGTCCAGGCCATTCAGGTGAACCTACTCGGTTCCGCCGCCATGGCACGCGCCGTCATCCCCCTCTTTCTTCGACAGAACAGCGGGCGCATCATCCAGCTTTCCGGCGGCGGCGCCACCAGTCCCCTGCCCCGCATCAGCGCCTACGCCGCATCGAAGGCAGGCGTCGTCCGACTCGCCGAAACGCTCGCCGTGGAATACCGCGCCCAACAGATTTTTGTGAACGCCATCGCGCCCGGCGCCCTGAATACGCGCCTGCTCGATGAAGTACTCGAGGCCGGACCCGAGCGCGTGGGCGCTGCTTTTTACAACAAAGCCATGCAGCAGAAAGAAACCGGCGGGGCGCCCATGGAAAAAGCGGCAGCACTGGCCGTCTTTCTCGCCTCCGATGCCGCGCACGGCATCACCGGAAAACTATTCAGTTCAGTTTGGGATCCCTGGCAACGAATCGAAACCTTCCGCGAAGAACTGATGAACAGCGAGGTCTACACCCTGCGCCGAATCGTCCCTGAAGATCGCGGATTCAACTGGGGGGAATCATGAGCGCATTGCGTGTGGGAATCATGGGTTGCGGCCTGATCGGGCGCAAACGCGCGGGAGCACTCGCCGGCGCGCAACTGACCTGTTGCGCCGATCTTGATGCGGCCAGGGCACAAGCCCTCGCCAAGAGTTTCGGATGTGCCGCATGCACTCCGCAGGAACTGCCCACCCGCGACGACGTGGATGTGGTCATTGTCGCCACACCGAACAATGCCCTAGCGGAATGCACGATCCAAGCTCTCGAAGCCGGACGTCATGTTCTCGTGGAAAAACCCGCCGCCCGGAATGTCGCCGAACTCGAGCGCGTGCGCGAGGTGGCCTTCCGTACCAGTGGACTGGTGCGCGTCGGATTCAATCACCGCTATCATCCCTCGTTCATCAAGGCCCGCGAGCTGTACCGTGAAGGCGTGCTCGGCCCCATGATGTTTATCCGCGCCGCCTATGGACACGGCGGACGCCTCGGCTACGAAAAAGAATGGCGTATGCAGCCGGAAATTTCCGGCGGCGGCGAACTGATTGATCAAGGCGTTCACCTTATTGACCTATCCCGCTGCTTCCTCGGCGAATTCACCGAAGTCACCGGACGCGCCGAAACCCTCTTCTGGGATGCCCCCGCCGACGACAATGCCTTCATGCTCCTGCGCACCCCGGAACGTCAAACCGCCTTCCTTCACGTCAGTTGCTCCGAATGGAAAAACCTGTTTTCTTTTGAAATCTACGGGCGCAACGCCAAGCTGCATATCACCGGGCTCGGCGGAAGCTATGGCGTCGAAAAACTGACCTGTTACCGCATGTTGCCCGAGATGGGCCCACCCGAAACCACCAGTTGGGAATATCCGCGCGGCGATACCTCGTGGAATATCGAATTCGCGGAATTCATCGAAGACATCCGCCTGCAACGCACCCCCGACGCAGGACTCGACGATGCCCTCGCCGCGCTGCGTGTGGTCGAATCCATTTATCAACAATCAGGGAGCGTATCATGAGTGATTTTATTTCGGACTTTCTGCACGACAGCACCACCATTATCGAACGGCTCGACCGCGGCGCCATTGCCGAGGTAGTTAAACATCTCGCCGCCCTGCGCGAACGCGGCGGACGACTCTTCCTCCTGGGCGTCGGCGGCAGCGCCGCGAACTGCTCCCATGCGGTAAATGATTTTCGAAAACTCGCCGGCATCGAAACCTATGCCCCCACCGATAACGTCTCGGAACTGACTGCACGAATCAACGATGAAGGCTGGGCGGGCGTATTCGTCGGCTGGCTGAAAGCCAGCCGCTTTCGCGCCGACGATGCCATTCTGATCATGTCCGTCGGCGGGGGCGACCGCGAACGCAATGTCAGCCCGAATCTGGTGGAGGCCATCGACTATGCCCAATCCATCGGCGCGACGGTGCTGGGCATTGTCGGGCGCGATGGAGGCTATACGGCGAAAAAGGCCGATGCCTGCGTCGTCGTTCCGGTCGTCAACAGCGAAGCAGTTACCCCGCAGACTGAAGCCTTCCAAGGCGTCGTCTGGCATCTTATCGTATCGCACCCGGACATCAAATTTGCACCGACCAAATGGGAATCGGTTGCCAAAGCTCATTAAGCGGCAGAAAGGGAAACACAGACCATGCAGAAGGATTCAAACAGCATCAAGGAACCAACACCCGAAGCGCTCTCGCTGAAAAATCTGAAGGTGAAAATCTTTTCAGACGGCGCGGACATGGATTCGATTCTTGAGGCGCAGTCCGCCGGAATCGTCAGCGGCTTCACCACCAACCCCACCCTGATGGCGAAAGCCGGTGTCTCCGGCTACATGACCTTCGCACGCGAAGTCCTCAACCGTGTACGCGACTTGCCCTTTTCTTTTGAGGTCTTCTCGGATGAAATGAGGGGCATGAAGGAGCAGGCGATGGTCCTGCATAATCTTGCAAAAAACGTCTACGTGAAAGTGCCCGTCACCAACACCCGTTCCGAATCCACCGCGGGCGTCATTCGGGAACTGGCGGCAAAAGGCGTAAAACTGAACGTCACCGCCATCATGTCGCTTCGACAGGTTGAAGAAGTGGCCGCCGCCCTTTCGCCCGAGACGCCCTCCATTGTATCCGTCTTTGCCGGACGCATCGCCGATACGGGCCGCGACCCCATTCCCCTCATGCGCGAAGCCAAAGCTATGCTGGCACACCTGCCGAAGGCTGAACTCCTATGGGCCAGCCCCCGCGAAGTGCTCAACATCGTTCAGGCTGACCAAATCGGATGCGACATCATCACCGTCACGCCCGATCTCCTCGCCAAATCGAAAAATCTCGGACGCGATCTCGACGACTTTTCCCTCGATACCGTCAAGATGTTTTACAACGATGCCTGCAAGAGCAATTTCTACATAGTCTAACCCACGGAGAGCCATCATGATTATCACGAGAACCCCCTTCCGAATCACCCTGGGCGGCGGCGGAACCGACCTGCCTTCCTTCTATGAGCAGCACGGCGGCTACATCTTCGCCATGACGATCAACAAGTACATGTATATCTCCATGCACCGCCTGCCCGTCACCGAACGCAAGAGCATCATCCGCTACAGCAAGGTCGAAACCGTCTCTTCCCTCGATGAAATCGCCCACCCGCTGGCACGCGAGGCCCTGCGCATGCACAACGTCAACGAATTCATCGAACTCAACAGCCAGGCCGACCTGCCCGCCAAGACCGGGCTCGGTTCCTCTGGCGCCTACCTCGTCGGACTCCTCACCGCCATCCGCGCCTACAAGCGCGAAATCGTACCCTTGCAGCAGCTCGCCGAAGAAGCCTGCCACATCGAGATGAATATTCTGAAGGAGCCGGTTGGCAAACAGGACCAATTCATGGCCGCCTTCGGAGGATTCCGTACGCTTGAAATTGAACGAAGCGGCAACGTCACGGTCGGTGCCGTACCCATTGATTTTCATACGGCCAGTGAACTCGCACACAAAGCCCGCATGTATTACACCGGTATCCAGCGTTCCGCCAACACCGTCCTGCGTCAGCAGGATGGCGCCGCACGTCAGACCGAATCGCCCGACCACACCCGCGTGGTCGATAGTCTTCTGCGCATCAAGGAAATCGGACGCGACATCGAAAAGGCCTTCCGCGAAGGCGACCTCGATCGCTTTGCCGTCCTCATGGATGAGCACTGGAAAAACAAAAAACAACTCTCCCGGAATGTCAGCCTTTCCGTACTCGACGAACTCTACGAACACGTCAAAAAAGAATTCGGCGTTCTCGGTGGAAAGATCATCGGCGCGGGCGGAGGCGGATTCGTCATGCTCTACTGTCCTAAAAACGGACGGGCGCTTGATGCCTTCATGGCCGCGCAGGAAATGCCCCCGATCTCCTACTTCCCCTCTCTACAGGGATCACGTGTCGTGGCCGACTTCTCCGGGTTCGACGATTTTGAAACCCAGTTCACTTCCTGAGGCGCAAGCGATGAAGCAAACGGTCATTCTGGCGGGCGGGATGGGCACACGCATTCAAAGCGTGGCCCACGACCTGCCCAAAGCCCTCCTTCCAGTGGCCGGACGCCCCTTTCTGGACCACCAGTTGCGCCTCCTCGCAAAAACCGGCGTCACCGATGTGCTTCTTTGCATCGGCTATCGCGGCGACCAGATTGAAGCCTTTGCGGGTGACGGTTCCTCCTGGGGACTCAACATTCAATACGCACACGAAGACCCCGCCGCACTGCTCGGAACCGGCGGTGCCCTTGTGCAGGCTCGGTCCCTGCTCGCACCCGTCTTCGGCGTACTCTACGGCGACTCGTACCTCCCCTTCGATTTCAGCGCGCCTTATGCGGCCCTCGAAACCTCTGGTCTCCCCGCCCTCATGTGCGTCCACCGAAACAACCATCAATGGGACCCCAGCAACGTCCGGCTGAGTGGCGATCGCATTGTCTTCTACTCCAAAAAAGCGCAAAAGGACGAAGCCGACTGCATTGACTACGGCTTCTCCGTATTCCGGCGCGAGGTGTTTGAACCCTATGCCGAAGGCCCCTTCCCGCTCGATCTCGCCACGGTCATGAGCCGCCTAGTGGACCACCACCAACTCGCTGCCCTCGAAGTTCCGCAGCGCTTCTATGAAATAGGAAAACCCGAGGGACTCGCCGAACTCGACGCACTACTGCGCAGGGAGCAAGCCGATGAATAATCCTTCCGCGCATGAAAAACCCGCCGTATTCCTTGATCGCGACGGCACTCTGAACCAGATGGTGTATGACGAGACGCATGGCATCATGGATTCACCGCGCCGCCCCGAACAAGTGCGCCTCGTCCCCGGCGCCACCGAACTCATTCACCGACTGCGCGAACTGCATTTTGAAATCATCGTGATCACCAATCAACCCGGCATCGCCAAGGGAACCCTCACCGAAAAAGAACTCGACGCCGTCAACGACCGGCTCGCCGAACTTCTGCGCGAAAAAGACGCCGCCTGGGATGCCCTTGAATGCTGTCCGCACCATCCCTCCGAAGGCAACCGAACCGAACTCGTCGGCCCCTGCGACTGCCGCAAACCCAAGCCGGGCATGCTTCTCAAAGCCGCATGCGAGCGCGGCCTTTCGCTGCGCGAAAGTTGGATGATCGGCGACGGCCTCGTGGATGTTCAGGCTGGAAAAGCCGCCGGATGCCGAACCATCCTGCTCACCAAACTCAAAATCGAACAGATCGAACGCTTCATCCATCTCGACGCCATCCCCGATCATATCGCCCCGTCCCTCTCCAACGCCACCGACCATATTTCCAACCATTGGAATATGCCCTGAGGGTATCGCTTAAAAAGTTCCAACCATTGACGCCACCGACAAAAGTCTTTTGAGCACAACGGCTCGCGAGGACTCTCGCCCTCCAACAACGAGAATTCCGAGTGTTTTTCATTATTCAAGCTGGAGGGCGAGCGTCCTGCCTTTGCCCTTTTGGCCTGGGTACTGCTCGCCGCTGGCATCATTCAGGGTGAACTGGACCCCCTGAACAAACAGGTAGGCAGCAGCAGCCCGCAAAGATGATTCCCGCTCGTGCTGTTGAGTTCGCCCTTGCCCATTTTGAGTATATACTGCATCATTTTGTCGCCTGTCAGGTTGGCTGTTCGTTTTCTTAACGACTATACGATCTGTTACAGTCCATGAGGTAACGACATTTATTCAGATATTATCCAACAGATTTAGGAAGATGTTAAACTCATAGTGTGCGAGTAATTTTATGCGAAAAAAAGATATTGTAACAGTGCTGATGTTGTTACTAGCTTCATTAGTGGTTCGTTTACTATACCTAGGGCGCTGTGATTTATGGGGTGATGAAGTTCTATTGATTACAAGTGCCCTACTTGGTTCATCTCCGTCAGATGTTATTTCGAATTATTGGCATAATTATGTTGTGGCTTATGGTTGGCTGCCCGTTCCTGCTGTGGTTAGCAATGTCGGCTATCATATTATTGGGAAAATGGCTGAAAACATCCAAGCGAACAATCTGCTGATACGCCTCCCACTCACGCTCATTGCTTCGTTTTGCCCGCTATGTGTTTACTGGTTGGGACGACAGCTTTTCAACAGGCAGGTAGCGATTGCAGCATCCCTTGTTACGGTGTTTTTTTATTACCCCGTCTATTATTCCCGAGAACTTCATGCCTACCCCATATTGATGACATTCTGCCCTCTTTTCCTTGCATTGTACTTTCGTGTATTAACGAATGAACGGAAACGTGCGCTGTTTGTTGGGTTGCTATTTCTTTGTGGCGCACTACTCGGGTATGCGCATTATACGTGTACATTCTTTTTGGCAGGGATCGGTTTTTTCAACACGCTGTTACTGCTCTATTATTTCTTTAAAAAGCGCAATGATGCGGTGATGCTTAAAGCCTTGTGCCTTGCAGAAGGGGCCCTTGTTCTTGTGGGCGTGCTGGTTCTTCCTCTTTTCTATCGCCTCATCACGGAACAATCGCCACATCTGGCTATGAGTCAGGGGCTATCCTTTTTTGTGATCGCGAATGATGGCGTTGTCAAGATGCTGTTTGGAAATCATCTCCTGCCGACGGTGTTGGCATGGGGATTGGTTCTACTAGGTGGTGCCTCTATCATTAGGCAGCGGAAACCAATGCAAATAATGTTCTTATGTATTTACGCTATGGGTGTTTTCGCCATAACGGTCGCAGCCTTACGCACACAATATGTAAGTTCAAGGTATTATTCTTCTCTGTATTCCATGTTGTATCTAATCATTTGCGCGGGCCTTTTCGAACTGATTGCGCTGTTCACAAAAGAAAATAAACGGATGCAAAGCACCGCTTTTTTTGGAGTCCTGACAATAGCACTTGGGTATCACATGATCTTTGTATTGCCGTATTACTACAAAGCGCGAGACAAGTTTTTACCTTATGGGCAAGTGGCTCGCTGGATGAATGTTCATATTCCAGCTGGCAACCCTTTCATGTTTGAGTGTGGGAGCTGGGAATTTCGATATATCCCTGCGTGGTTTCGCACCCCAAATTTGATTCCAGCTGCTCGTATCCCTATCATGGATCAAACAAAATCGGCTTTGCGCGAAGTTCAGACCTATGTCATGAATAAATTCCCCCTGTCTGCATATATTGAACGAACTGAACTTGTCGAATGGGAATACCCTCGCAAGCACTATCAGAAAAATATCACGCTTTATGACAAGAGTGTATGTCACTTGGAGGCGGCTGGCCTTTCTATGCAGTTCCGCAAGAACAATGATTTCATTGGGTCGCTAACCATTCGCTATAATGATCGTGATGATGCCATTGATCTGGCAAAAAAAGCTGGGCAGGTTTTATATTTTGATTATACCGGCTGGGGATGCGTCGCACTGGAGCAAGAGCGATACATATGGGGTACTCAGCAGAATAATGAAATCAGGATCGTTAACGTGCTTGGAAAACCCGTTCAGGTTGAATTGAAAATTTTCGCATTCCTTTCTAGTTCAGGTGCGCCCGTTGCGTTGAAGCTGAGTTACGATGGGAAAGACATAGGCACAACTCACTTGCAGAACCACCAGTTGTCGAGCATAAGGGTGCCGAAAATAACCGTTGCGGCCTCCGGTGGAGTAGTACGACTCCAAGGGGCATACAATGGGTGGTTGCTTGTTCCGGATATTCAGGTAACGGAGTTGAAAAGTCAGTGATTATGAAAAATATATCCATTGTCATTCCCATATATAACGAAGAAAAAACGCTCGATGAGCTATGGAGGCGACTCTCTCCCGTTACTAAAAATGGGGACTATGAGTATGAGATACTTTTTGTCGATGATGGCTCCAAGGATAATAGCCTCGCTATCTTGAAGAATATTAGTCAGGAACATAAACATGTTAAATTGATTTCCCTGTCGCGCAATTTTGGACATCAAGCAGCTCTTAGTGCAGGGATTGATCATGCCACCGGGGAGGCTGTTGTTCTAATGGATGGCGATCTCCAGGATAGGCCCGAGGCCATTGTTGATTTGGCGGCTAAATGGCAAGAGGGGTACGACATTGTTTATGTCATACGTGGGCAGCGTAAGGAGATGTTTCTTTATCGTTTTGCATTTAAGTTATTTTACAGAGTTATGCATATGATGTCGGGGGTTGAAATGCCTCTGGACAGTGGAATTTTCAGCATCATGGATCGCAAGGCCATTGATGTCTTAAAAAAGATGCCCGAGCGAAATCGCTATATCACAGGGTTGCGTGCCTACACTGGATTTAAACAGACCGGAATAAAGGTAGACCGAGAAAAACGATTTTCAGGTGCCACGCGGGTAGGCGTTTCTGGCTTAATAAAGCTCGCGCTAGATGGCCTTGTTGCTTTTTCTTATGCTCCGTTACGGCTGATCATTTTTCTAGGCTTTGGCACGGCCTTTGTTGGTATGACTTATATTTTGATTGTTCTGTATAAAAAATATGTTTCACATCAGGCCATCCTGGGTTGGAGTTCGATACTCGTTGCCATTCTTTTCCTAGGAGGATTGCAGTTAATAACCCTAGGCATCATAGGTGAATACATCGGTCGAATTTATGAGGAAGTAAAGCAACGTCCTTATTATGTGATTGGTGAAAAAGTAAATTTTGATGAGCGGGACGTGTAATTCCATATTATGCCGTTGAGTGTCGTATAGCCCTCAACCCTCGTCCATGTTCTAGTCATTCTTTTTTACATCAAGACGAAGATCGTTCCGGTCAGTCCCTAGCAATGAGTTGATAAAGGACATCGCCTCGTGGCTGGCGACAACTACATTTACCCATCAACGACAATTACATTTACCCAT
>Ga0075120_10003857_pt1 | contig 10122 bp, 13 predicted proteins | sample AntAceMetag02UKL_FD_69792 | JGI IMG/M metagenome (GOLD analysis project Ga0075120, IMG submission 69792) | Saline lake microbial communities from Ace Lake, Antarctica - Antarctic Ace Lake Metagenome 02UKL | ecosystem: Environmental > Aquatic > Non-marine Saline and Alkaline > Saline | place...
GAACTGGCAGGAGTCGAAAGGGTACATCCGGCAACTGTTTCGCGCTGGATCGGGCGAAACCTGTTCCCCAATGCCCGTCTGGTGGGCAAGGCCTGGCGAATCCCCGTCGCCGAATACGAGCAATGGCGTGAGGCCACCAAGGCCAAGAACCGGAAAGGAGGACGGTCTGGCTAGGGTCTTTGCTGTGTCCATCTTCAAAGGTGGAACCGGCAAGACCACCACGGCAGTCAACCTGGCTGCCTCGCTCGCTCATCTAGGCCAGTCCGTGCTTCTGATCGACCTCGACCAACAGGCAAGGGCGACCCGCCATCTGGGCATCAACCCCGAAGAGACCAAACCTACACTCTACAACGTCCTGCAAGGACAGACGACGTGCGTGCAAGCCAAGAAGCGCACCGAGTATGGCGTGGACATCATACCCGGCCATCCCTTGCTGGCAGCCATCGAAGAAGCACTTGAGGAAGGGAAAGATGAGCTGCTTCTCCGCGAGGCCATTGAGGATGTGCGCTCCAAGTACGAATGCGTCATCCTCGACACGCCGCCTGGCAAATCCATGTTGGCGAAGCTAGCCTTGGTGGCTGCGGACGAGGTGATCATACCCCTACAGGCTGAGAGGCCGGCTATGGACGGGGTGAACGACATGATCCAGTTCATCATGAACGTGGTGAGAGACAAGTACAATCCAGGGTTAGTGGTTCGAGGCATCCTCCTCACCATGGTGAAGCGAACCACACGTCACGCCAGGGGCGTAGCAGCCAAGGCTAGGGAAGGCTGGAGCGATACGGTTCTGCCTGTAGAGATCATGAACTCGATCGCCTTCCCGCGGGCGTTCGAGAACAGGATGCCTTTGCTCCACCATGATGGCAGGCACGAGGGCGCCAAGCAGTATCTCGAGCTGGCCAAGATCCTGATCGATGAAGACAAATCCTAAGAGCGACTATCTCACGGGATACGCCAAGCCGGAGGACATCGAGTTCCAGCCGGCGCCTCTCGAGCGCCCCACTCCCAGCAACAGCTTTCGTCCCCAGCGCTCTCCCCCATCCCCTGCCCAAGGGACCAAGAAGCCCAAGAAAAGGTCAACCAGTAAACCAACCGGCCCACTGGCCAGTATCGAGACCGATCAGCCAGCCAGCCAGCCGACGGGACGACAGATCGACCAGTCAACAAGCATGTCGACCGACCTGTCGGCGACTCTGACGGCCATTCAATCTCCGGACAAGAAGGCCAGACGTCCTGCAGCCTTCTACATTACCGAGAGACAGAGTGATGTCTTGGACGCTCTGGTTGGGCATTTCAGAGCCGCCCACAGGGTCAAGACAGACCGCTCGGCGCTGCTGAGGGCTATCCTGGGCAAGCCGGTGCTGAACTTCTACGCAGAGGAGACGCACGGAGAGGTCATCGGTAGACTAGTTGACCAACTGAAGAGCCAACTCGTCGGTCGAGAGGCCGATGGAGAGACCAACAACCATGAAGAGCATTAAGACGATCATCAAGGATAGAAACATCGTCCTGAAGGGCGCGGACAGAGCCACCCAGAGTGGCTTCACTCAGGTGCCCAACTTCGTACTGGAGAGCGATGAGATCTCGCCGGGGGCGAAGCTGGTCTACGCCATGCTGCTGAAGTATGCCTGGCAGAACGGATTCTGCTTCCCGGGCCAGAAAGCACTCGCCAAAGACATGGGCTGTGGCCGCAGGAGCGTCATCCGATTCATGAAGGAACTCACCAGCACGGGACTAATGGGGATTACTCGTCGCGGCCAGGGCAAGACCAACCTCTATGTTCTGAAGGTGTGTGTGGAGGGCAAGAAGTGACGATCCCAGAAGTGCCAGATTGTCACTTCTGAACAGCCTTGATTTGGCCTTGGGGAAGAATACTCAGGGAAGAATACTCAGTGATAACGTTAGTATCGAGCCATGATGGACGTGATCAGGGAGAAGGCAAGAACCCCACGCGCAAGCGGCGACGTGCCGATCAGATCAAACAGACGTCCCTCAATCAGGAAGTTGTTCCCAAGCGAGGGCAAGCCCAGCGCATGGGTAGGCTATCTGGTGGAGGAAATCGAGAAGGCGACAGGCGACACCCATAGCCGAAGGATGTTTGGCATGATCGCAGCATCCCTGCCAGATGGGGTGATCTTCGAGACCCTCTCGCAGATCAAACAAGGGGAAGGAATCAGGAATCCTGGAGCCGTGTTCGTTGCAGCTGCAAAGAAGTGGGCGGCGAAGAGAAAGAGAAAGCAGCGTGTGGCTCGCTACAGGCCTTGAGCAGACACAGAGATCTCGTCATCAGCGAAAGGTGGCTCATCCAGGATCTCAACGGGCCGGCGTGCGTTTGGTGCGCTCAGAAGGTCATGAACTTCTGGTGTGGCAGGGTACTGCTGCACAAACTCAGCCAGGGCCTGATCCAGGAGTACCGTCATGGGTTCGCCTGTTTCAGTGCTGATCCGGTGCAAATGCCGGATCCAACGGCTGTGTACACGCGGTTGGTACAGCTGTTCGTCATCGTACCATTTCATCCGCTCAGGTGTCATTTGCGTCTATTCTAGCAAGAGTTGTGAGGAGAATGCAAGGGATGGGCTTGGAGCTGAAGCCAATATCGGGTAGAATTAGGCGGAGGTGGTGTCATGCGAAGGATCGCTACTCTTGCTCTCGTTGGCTTCTTCGTAGTCGGCTGTGCGCCACAGTCGCAGGTGGTACACGTGCCTGCCAGTGCGGAACCATGGGTCGCTCCTTCATCCACACCAGCACCTACAGCAACACCCACTTCCTCCTCAACCCCGTCGCCCACACCTGCACCGATCGCCATGGCCACGCCTGAACCAACTGCAACGCCAACCCTGCTGCCAACTAGCACTCCAACATCAACGTCGACGAGCACGGCCACTCCAGAGTCGACTCCTACTCCTGAACCAGTGATATCTGTTTCTGGTGAGGATGGGGCTTGGGTTCGCAAGTCACCCTGGGGTGAAAAAGTAGCGCTTCTCGATCCAGGGACAGTGTTTGATCAAGTGGTGGGTAAATCTCCGAGTGGCGAGTGGATTAAAGTAAGGCTTCAAATAGGAGAAGGAGAAGAGACAGTTTGGATATACACCTCGCTAGTTTTTCTTGATTCTGAGGAGCTGGCTAAGTTGAGCACAATTGAAGTGGATGATTCTCTTCCTCCGACTCCCACTCCGGTAGAAACAGAAATGTTCCCTGGGACAATTACTCCTCCCGAGGGAGCCGGTAGGCCGTTTGGTAGCTGGGGGATTGTTGGTCGCGCCCCCCACTTAAGGTCAGGCTACGGAGAGCTAGTTGGTGGTGCTCGGGCGGGTGAATCTATTTTAGTTTTCATTAATATTAGCAACGATCCCGGCCAAGAGCTGATTATGAAGGGGATAGTTGCTCCGTGGGCTGAAATGGCCATAGCTTATAATACAAACCCTCCAACTACCGGTGAGCTTTCTTCTCTGGAAGAGCTTATGGCAGCGGGTCTTCGCGGGGATGTTGTTTCAGTTCGAGTTGCCCAAACCGATCTTGAGCGGTGGCAGAATAATCCTGGCGATCCAGTTGTTCTTCAGCGGATTCTTCTTCGTAGGTATCCTTAGTTTTAATTGACTTTTCTCTCTTTCTAATGTTAACTTAGATTAATATTAGATGAATAGAACTAGAGCCCTGTCTGTCCTTTTCTTTGAGAACATGCAGCTCGTCCGCCTGCCGATCGTTGCTGATCATTTTGCCCTCCAGCACATCCAGCACTAGCCTGAGATTGTCGCAGTCTCGATCCTGCACCAGGTAGAAGCTCACGAACTCCGCCACCGGACCCTTGATCAAGTGCTTTCTCTGTCTGATCGGTTTCGCTGCGTCCTTCTTCCACTGCCGCGCTTCGGGCGTCATATTGAACATGGGGCGTTTGAGTTTGCGGTTGTCTGCCGCTCGGCAGAATTGGTTCGATGTCGGCGGCCGAGGCAGGAGGTGTTCTCTGGAGTTTCGTTCTTGCATCCTCTCTCGAGAAGACGTTGCCGCATTTCAGGCAGCAGGCATGGAACTCCTTGGTCCCTACCCGCACGTTCTGACACCCACACGACCACTTCTTGAGCGTGGACCTTCCCTTCCGTTCCCTGCCCAGATCCCACCAGTTGCCCTTGCTCTCGGGAGGGATCTCTCCCGGCTCTGGCTCCCCGATCCCGTGCTCTCTCATCAGCAAAGCAAACGGTCCGTCAGCTGGCTTGGCGTGCGCTCCGCTTCCCAGCATGGGATGAAGCCCCAGCGACTCGGACTTCTCCACGAACTCCCGGTTGTGATAGACGCGGCCAGGCTGGATCGGGTGCTCGCCAAAGTTCTGTTGCCAAAGATGGGCTGTTTCATGCAAGAGAGTCTCCAGAATCTGCCAGAGCGGGCGATCAAGATGCTTTGTGTTGAAGGTGATCTCGTTCAGGAGGCCTTGAGCGTTGCGATTCAAGGTGTAGGCTGCCAGGGTCCTGACGTTCATCCGCTCGAATGACAGTACGATATCGGGCATGCATCCTCGACCCGGAATGGCCACAGGGTCCAAGAGCCTATCTCGAAAAGTGTCAGCCCAGCGATAGAGGGTAGTCGCCATCTCCCGGTACTCTCAGTCCATGGCGATCTCAGCGTTCCTTCGGATCAGCTCCTTTGACCCCTCAATTGGTTGGAGGGAGATCCCTCTGTCAGGCCGCTCCTTCATGACTCCGATTGTACTCAGGGCAACGGCCCAACCGATAGGTTCTCGCCACCGATGAGGCTTGAAGAGCTGGCGTTGCCGTCTTTCTGATGATGGTGGTGAGATACTTCTTCAAGCTGGCAATGAGGATGGCATCGGGTGTTATTCGCATCACCAGAGAGTGCTCCTGCTCATGGCCCGACAGGATCCGCAGCTTGCTTGCAGGCATGATCTCGACGACTGTGTGGCTCATACTGTCTGTTCTCATGGCAAGGTTGTGCGCTACTCGGTTCTCGCCCGACTGGGCGAGACTGATGGCCGCGCTCCACATATTGTACCTTGTCAGGAGGGCGTTTTCAAGGGCTATGTCTCGACGAGAGGAACGATCACGGGCAGACTCTGCTGAAGAACGGCGTCCGAGTATCCCCGCAGATCGAGAGCGACCTATCGGAGGACGCGAAGGATCTAGCGAAGAGATCGCGGGCACTTTCGGACAAGAGGGACAACCTCAACCGGAGCAGGCACAAGGTCCAGCATCCGGTATACAGGGCGACAAAGAGGTGAATAGAGACTGGTGAAGCTTCGGATGCCGCCGATGGCCTGCGGTCTACACCGGCTCACGCCTAGATGCTATCTTCTCCCCCGCACCTTGATCCCCAAGCGATCCACTGGCGAGAACTTGTGGTGTTGGAGCTGAACGTGGGCCGACGCCAAGTGCATGTACATCTGAGTCACTTCTAGCGTCGCATGACCCAGGATCAGCCGCAGGGTCATGATGTCCCCGCCGTTCATCAGGTAACGCACGGCGAAGGTGTGCCGGAACAGGTGCGCGTGCAGCCGAGGCACGCCCGTTTTCTTTCCCAGTCTCTTGATCGCCTGGGCTAGGCCGCTGTAGGTGAGCGGCGATCCATCAGTGGTCAAAACCAGCTGGTCCACGCCCTGGTGAAAAGGCTCGGGTCGGAAGGTGTGAATGTAGCGCAGTAGCGCCTTCTTGGTGGTTGCCCCGAACGGTACGATCCGCTCCTTGTCTCCCTTTCCCAGCACCTTGAAGTAGTCTTGCTCAATGTAGGTGTTGGCCAGGGTTAGCCCCACCAACTCACTAGCCCTGATGCCCGTGTCCAGCAAAAGCAGGACCATCAGATACAGCCGCGCCCCCAAGGAGCAGGTAGGATTGAGCTTGGCGAAGATGTCTGCAATCTCCTGATCGGAGAGAATCTCGATCACCGGCTGGGGGAGCTTGGGCCGCTTCAGTCTGGTAAAGAGGTTGATCTTGGTGAACTGCTCTTCGTACAGCCAGGTAGAGAAGGCTTTCAGCGCCCGGACGTAGCCGTGGATAGTGTAGGGAGATAGCCCGCCGTCCACCTCATTCTGGAAGGGGTGGTTTGAGTACCGAGTGTCCTTTCCCTGCAGGGCGGCAACGTAATCGCGGGCATCGTCCAGGCGCACATCCTTGAGCTTGGTGTCGATACCGTTGCCCAGGAAGCGAGCAAAGCCACTGAGCTTTTCCCGGTACCACTCCAGGGTACGGGGGCTCCTGCCCTCGGTTTGTTTGGTGGTGATGAAAAGGTCGATGAGCGTGGGAAGCGCAAGTTCCATGTTTCTCCTCCGCAGTTCTTTGCTTCTCTTGCTCATTAGTATAGCTCCTTTCAAGAAGCTACCAGGGTACTCTGCCTGGTCGGTTTACTGGTGGATTCAGACCGCGGAGTGGTAACTCCAGAGCGCTTTAGACCCCACCTTCAGATGGGTGGCGGGTGGTAAGAAAGGTGGTAAGGGAGCCCGTTGGAAGAGTCTGTTACTCAGTCGGGGAGAAAGTACGTTACTTGGAATCACAAAACCCGACTAACAGAATGACTGTCTGTTAGTCGGGTTTGAGCACCAGGTGAGCCGCGAGGGAGTCGAACCCCCAACCCACAGATTAAGAGTCCGCTGCTCTGCCAATCGAGCTAGCGGCCCAAGAACACCGAATCTCGATGAACAGACCTGGCCCTTTGCCAAGGTAGCCTGTTGTCTGTCGATCAGCACCATTACATCCGGAAATCCCTGCTTGTCAAACGCAGAATATCCGTCCGTATCCGATCCTTGCCAACTTGGGTAGTCCCCCGCCTGGGTGTTGGTGTCCCTCCAGACGTCTTGCCGGGCGCTGAACCGCCCGGCTGAAAGAGCGAAGCCCCCCGAGAGGGTTAGATTTCAGTCCGTAGGGCTTTGCTCTCTCAGCCCAGACGTGAACGTCCGGGCGGGCTGGGCGGCCAACACTCTACGGAGGGACTATCTGCGTGCCACTCCGCTATACCTGGTGACACCAGGGAATCATCATCCCCGGTCGCGGGAAGCTATCTGCTTTGGCTGACAGAGGACGCCACTCTTCATCACCCGTTCTCACTCCCTGGGCCCAAAGGCCAGTTTCTCGTTCAGCAGCCGCCGCAATTCCCGCCGCGTGGGCTGCGCGTAGCGCAGTGTGGTTTGGATGCTCTCGTGTCCCAGCAGCGTGGCGATATCCGCCAGGGGCACGCCCTGGGCATGCAGATGCCGCCCGAAGGAATGCCGCAGCATGTGCGGCGTCACCTCCACACCAGCCTTGCTCCCCAGCCGCCGCACCACCCGCCAGAGCCCATTGGAACTGATCCGCTTCAGGCGGGACGAGAGCAGCAGCGCTTGCTCAGGAACCTGCGGTCGCACCTCCAGGTAGTCCTTGATGGCATCCCGCACGTCGGGGATCAAGGGGACCTCACGGCTTTTCCCGCCTTTGCTGTCTCGAATGATCACCGTCCAGTCTCGCCCACCCGGCGTCTGCTCAAAGTCATCCACGTCGAGATGGGCCGCTTCGCTCAGCCGCAGCCCGGCCCCGTACAACAGACTGAGGACGGTCACGTCCCGTTCAGCCTGGCGGCGTCCCTCGCGGGCCACACGATAGAGCCGCAGGATCTCCGACCGCGTCAGGGAGCGAGGCTCGGGCCTCTGCTGTTTGGCCCGTTTGACACTCTCCGCCGGGTTGTGACAGGTGAGCCCCTGAACCTGGGCCCAGGCGAAGTAGCGGCGCAGGCCAGCTAGTTGCTGGTTCACCGTGGCCGGGGAGAGCCGGCCCACGGTGCGTTGATAGCCCAGGAACTCGGCCACGTGCTCGCGGCCCACGGCATGGGGTTCAGGCACCGAGCCATCGGCGTGCAGGAACCAGCGGTGCAGCGAGGTCAGTCCGTACTCGTAGGCTCGCAGCGACTTGGCGGCGAGCCCCTCTTGTCGCAGTGCACCCAGGAACTCCTCCTCTTGCCAACCACCGCTTTTGATATTAGCTTGCATGTTTTCCCCCCACTTCTGACCTATTTTGCTGGCCTCAGGATAGCATAGAAGGGCAGAATTGTCAAGCTAATATGATATTGGCCTGCGACGATAGCTTGCCAAACAGGGGCGTCGCAGATGGCTGCTGTTGTCATATCCCAAAGTTATTCTGTTGTACGGTGCCAAAGATAGTGAGACTGAGAGGGCCAAAACAGGCCCTTACGGACAAAGATATTGAGACTGGCAACGAAACGCGGCAAAGATAGTGAGACTGGAGTACCTTGTGCCAGAGATAGTGAGAACAGAGTACAAGAGGGAACGGGGGCTATGCCAGAGATTATGAGACTGAAGTCAGAAACGGTCGTGGACAGAGTTAGTGAGACTGGAGTACTTGGCAGGAATTCAACTGGAAGCAAGAAACTCAGCCTTTGAGCCGTTCCACATCCTCGCGGCGGAATAGGTAGACGACACGCCCGTCCCCACCGATTCCGCCGTGTGCGAACTGGCCGCCTAATGTCCCTTATGCGACGAAAACAAGCCAGAATCGCCGCAAAAAGGTGGGTTTTTGAGCCTGTAAGGGCCAAAAAACTGGTCGCATAATCCGCTCCACTCATCTAGGAGTGACCTGTCCCTCTCTCACTGGCGCCCACTATAATGCACAATCAAAGTGATAGGTTCCGGATCGGGCAAGCGCACAGTTGAATAGGCTGCCTGTTTCTGCTCAAAGGGGATCGCCAGATCCCCGTCTAAAATGCCGATTTTGCCGCCAATGGGAGGCTTTGGGCTGGGATCTGACGATCCCTGGCGAGCGGGCAAGAGGAACCTTTCATCCTGATCGTGCACTATACCCTCCAACCTCGTTGACAATGGGCGAAGGCACCTTTGACCAACGAGGAAAGATGTGATACAATTGCCTCAAGATAAAACAAAAGATTGCCGAGACCGGCTCGGCAATCCTTTGTGCCAACTCCTCATGCCCAGGAGATGGCAGAAGTATTGTACATCAGCGCCGCTTCCTGGGCAAGTAGGAGGCGGCGCTTTATCTTCGAAGACAGGGCTGCCGACGGGGTGTGACAATCATTCCTTCTGATCCATCTTTTTCTCTCGGTGGGCATCGTGGCTCTGCCAGGAGGGGTAGCCACAGATGAGTCGGCAGCGGCCCTTCCTGACCAGTGATGGCTTGAGTGGCCTTGCCCAACCGGGGCGGTGATCCTGTTACTGATCCTGCAACCAGACGAAGCGCCCCCCTTCAACCTTCCACTAGTAAGAGCCGTTCTGGGCCTGCCGGATGATGGTTTGCGCTGTGACGAGTGTCAGACCTGGCTGCCGGCTTACGTGGACGCTGAGAGCGGGGGCATCTCTAACGATCCCCTCTATCGCCCGGTGAAACGCCACCTGCTCCTGTGCCCTGGTTGCGAGGAGGGCTATTTGGAACTCATAGAGCTAGCGCTGGCCGAAGAGGAGGGCTGCCTCCCACGGCCGACATGCTACCCCGAACCCGATCTGAGTTTCTTACCCGAAGAAGAGGATAGCGATGAGTGACCGAGAGAAGCCCTTCGGCGCTGGAGCACCCTCAGGGCGCAAAGCGGATGAACGCAACAAGAAGAAAGAAGAGACTCGCCTGCAACGTTTGAGAGACCGCCTGGACAGCCTGGACCCGACCACCGTGCCGGGTAGGGCAATCGTACAGAAGGGGTTTTCAAGGATGCGTTCCCCCAAAACAGGGCTCAAGTGGGCCGAGTCCTTCACTGAAGCGCCAATTTTGCCCTCCCAGTAGGAGAGAATTGCCAAGATGCGATTGCCCTACCGTGCCGGGTGAGTTACTCTACCTGGCGCGAGCCGTCGTTGGCGTTGACGACCCTGCGATGAGTTGCGAGGAATGCCGGGCATGGCTACCGAGCTACGCGGACGCGGAGGTCGGTGGTTTGGTCGTGGGGCAGTTGCATCCGAAGGTCAAGCAGCACCTGGACCTCTGCCACGATTGTGAGGCTGAGTACGTGGAGATGCTGGAACTGGCCTTGGTGGAGGACGCAGGAGAACTCCCTATGCCCGAAACGTTCCCTGCCGCTGATCTAGGCTTCTTACGTCCTCTCTCGTTTGTAGAACTGGCTCGCGAGATGGTTAGCAGACTGGCAAAGAGGGCTCTGGTAGTTTTGGCCCCTGATACTGATATACTGAAGGAGTTG
>Ga0075120_10003862_pt1 | contig 10116 bp, 8 predicted proteins | sample AntAceMetag02UKL_FD_69792 | JGI IMG/M metagenome (GOLD analysis project Ga0075120, IMG submission 69792) | Saline lake microbial communities from Ace Lake, Antarctica - Antarctic Ace Lake Metagenome 02UKL | ecosystem: Environmental > Aquatic > Non-marine Saline and Alkaline > Saline | place...
AATTAAGTTTTTTAAAATAAATTTAAGTGATAATAATAATCACAAAATAGCGGTCGACAAGTTTTTTTTAAAAACTATCGCCTAAAAAAAGATATAACAAAAATGTAAGTTTAAAATTTCATATAGAAATTCTAAAAGATTGACACCTTATAGACTTAGTGTTAAAATTTTTTATTTGATTTAATAACAACATGAAGCGAATAGGAGTATGCTATGATGGGACTAGGAATGCCGGAACTGATAATTATTCTTGTAATTATCCTTATTATATTCGGCGCAGGAAAACTTCCTGAAATCGGTGCCGGTTTGGGCAAAGGAATTAAAAATTTCAAAAAAGCCACCAGCGAGCCTAAGATCGTGGACAAAGAAGACGAGCCTGAAAAAATTGAAAAGGACTGAAAAAAAATAATTATTTTATCATACATTGCAGCCGCCTTGTATAGAAGACTGGCTGCAACAACCCTCTCCTATTCGTTCCTACCTTTATAATTATTGGAATCACTCGTCCTGATTGTTGATACCAATTTGTCAAGTTACAAAAATGGAATTTATTTTATGTATTTTGTAACATTTTTGTGATAACATTTTTGTATTCGGTTGTTTTTATCCTATATTTTTGGTAACAAATGATGAAGGATAGGCCAGGCTTGCTCTGGCACGCCCATTGCTTATATTCCTAAACCAAAAAGTAATAATAAAACCATGGATAAAAAAAATACAGACATATTCATCAAAAAACGAGAGACACTGATAGGGCAATTCCTTAGTGGGGATGAACCTGAGTTTCTTGAAAAACACGCATTTGTTCTAGACGAATACTTTTTTACAGTGTTTGAAAAAAGTATTACTGCAAGGAAAATGACGATGGCAGGAACCCCCTTTGCAATCATTGCTTTGGGAGGGTATGGCAGAAAAGAACATTGTATTCATTCTGATATCGACCTTTTAATCTTGTTTGAAAAAATAGTTCCCCCTGAAGTAGAAGCCTTTTTACAGGAATTGCTTTACCCTCTGTGGGATGGCCGGTTTGAAGTTGGATATGCGGTTAGAAATATCAACGAGTGTCTTGAAATGGCCTTTGAACGGTTTGATATTTTAACCACCATACTGGATGCCAGATTTATTTGCGGCGCATCATTGATTTACACTGGGTTTATGGAAAAATTCAGGTCAGATCTGGCTGCCAAACACCTGAAACATACCTTGAACTATCTGTATGAGCATGGTGAAAAAAGACATTTTGACTTTGGTGACTCAACCTATCTTATTGCTCCGGATTTAAAGTCTGGATTCGGTGGTCTCAGGGATTATCACACCCTTTTATGGTATGCAAAAATAAAATCCGGCATTAAGACAAGAAGAGACCTGGAATACTATGGATTCCTTTCCCATTTAGAATATTTATCTCTGACAGAGTCTTTAACCGATATTTGGAAAATTAGAAATTTTCTGCATTCCATCACAAAAAGAAAATGCGATACCCTTTATTTTGAATATCAGACTGAACTGGCAGGTCTTTTAGGCTATCGTTTCAAAAACCGGCAGCCCGATGTTGAACGCTTTTTAGGTGACCTCCATAAAAGGTTGGATTTTTTAAAACAAATTAACCAGATTGCTTTTGAAGATATCCTTGGAACTACCCGCATTGGAAAAGGAACCATTGAATTTCGTCCTACAAAAATAGACGGGCTGGTTATTAAAAAAAGAAGACTTCATTTTAGCAACACAGTGGCTGTTTTGCAAAAACCAGACCTTTTATTAAAGATTTTTCTTGAAAGCGGACTTAGAAAAATACCCTTATCCATTGAAGCCAGAAGAATTGTCAGTGAATTCTTACATCTTGTAGATGATGAAATTAAAAATAATCTTGCTTTTATAAAAATATTTAAGAAAATCATGTCCCTATCCTATTGGGAATTCAATGTCCTGAACGTTATGCTGGCAACAGGCATCCTGGAAAAATTAATTCCGGAATTTTCCGCCCTTGTGAACAAGATTCAATATAATCATTATCATCTGTTTCCAGTGGATAAACACTCCATTAGATGCGTTCAGATCATTAACAGTTTTAAAGATCACAGCGGATCGGCCACAAAATCCCTTTATTATTCTGTTTTCAATGAAGTCAGAAATAAAAATATTCTGTTTTTTACAGCTCTGCTCCACGATATCGGCAAATCAGATCCAGCAAAAGAACATTCAAAAACGGGTGCAAAGATAGCAAAACCCATTTTTGAAAGATTCGGGTTTAATTCAACAGAGGTAAAAGATGCTGTGTTTTTAATTGAAAACCATCTCATTCTTATAAAAACGGCTACCCGAAGAGATATATCAGACGAAGAAACCGCTGTATACATGGCCCATAAAATTGGAAAAATAAGATTATTGAGGATGCTCTACCTTCTCACCGTGGCAGATTCCCAGGCAACTGGGCCCAAGGCCTGGAATGAGTGGACCGAAAATCTTTTAAAGGACCTTTTTTTAAAAACCATGGGCATTTTTAAAAAAGGAGAACTGGCATCTAAAAAGTCCCAGCGTCTCATCGACAAAAGGAAAAAAAATGTCATAAGGCTGTTAAAAGAAAAGTGGCGTGAAGATGAAATAAACACACAGCTTGAATCCATGCCAAAAAGATATCTGGTCCATGTGCCGGCACAAAGTATTGCCGGCCACATAAAATTGTACAGGAATCTTAAGGGCAAAGATTTTATCTGGCAGATCTCAAAGGAAAACAACTCAGATATTCGCACAGTATCCATTTGCGGAAAGGACAAGCCAGGGTTTTATTCAAAAATTGCAGGGGTCTTCTTCCTAAATAATTTAGATATTATTGCTTCCCAGGCCTATTCTTTTGGGGAAGAACATGTGATGGATATTTTCAAGGTCAAGCCACCTAAAGACAGAATTTTTGAAAAAGAAAAATGGGAAAAAGCGCAAGAAGATCTTGTCCATGCCATTAACGACGATCATTTTCTGGATAATGCTCTGGATAAAATACCACAGGAAATACAGGTCTCATCCGGCAAAAATCCCAAACCCAATACTGTCCGGATAGATAATGAAATATCCAGTTTTTTTACCATTATTGAAGTATTTACTTATGACTTTCCCGGGCTATTGTTTTCCATTACCAATTCATTGTACAGAAGTCATACTAATGTCAATGTGGCCATGGTAGCTACAAAAGTGGACCAGGTAGTGGATGTATTTTATGTAAAAAGCCTTGCAAATGATGCAAAAATTGAAAGCGAACAAGAATTGGCACTGATAAAAAAAGCAATTTTAGAAAGTCTTCCACATATTACTGCAAAGGAGATGAATAATGAAAAAAGTTGAAGCAATCATAAAACCATTCAAACTTGATGATGTAAAAGAAGCCTTAAGTGAGATTGGAATCTATGGCATGACTGTTACTGAAGTCAACGGGTATGGCCGGCAAAAAGGGCACAAGGAAATTTACAGGGGTGCAGAATATGTTGTAGACTTTGTACCCAAAATAAAAGTTGAAATCGTTGTCAGCGATGAAAGGCTTGACGAGGCGGTTGAAACTATAAGAAATGCTGCAAACAGCGGAAAAATCGGAGATGGAAAAATTTTTATTTCACCTGTTGAACAGGTGATCCGGGTAAGGACCGGTGAAACGGGAACAGAAGCACTTTAATATATATTAATAACCCTTGTAAAAATAAGGAATAAAAAAAATGACACCCAAAGATGTTTTAGCAATGATCAAAGAAAATAATGTAAAAGTTGTTGATCTCCGGTACATGGATTTCATCGGCACATGGCAGCATTTTTCAGTCCCAATTTGTGAGTTTGGAGAGTCTGCATTTGAAGACGGGTTTGGATTTGACGGATCAAGTATGCGGGCATGGCAGAGCATTGATAATTCTGATATGCTTGTTATCCCTGAAGCCGGAACTGCTAAAATTGATCCCTTTTTCAAGGTCCCAACCCTTGCCATCATAGGGAATATCCACAATCCCATTACCATGGAAGCTTATAGCCGTGATCCAAGGGGCATTGCTAAAAAAGTTGAACAATATATCAAAAGCACGGGTCTTGGGGATACCATTTACGTCGGCCCGGAACCTGAATTTTTTATCTTCAGCAATATTCGGTATTCTTCAGAACCTAATGCATCTTTTTTCGAGATTGATTCTGACGAAGCACATTGGAACTCTGGTGCAGATGAAATGCCTAACCTTGGATACAAAATTCGACCGAAACAAGGATATTTCCCACTTCCTCCTAATGACCAATACCAGGATATGAGAACAGAAATGATGTTGACATTGGAAGACCTTGGGATTGCCATGGAATGCCAGCATCATGAAGTTGGCGCAGCTGGGCAGTCTGAAATCGATCTTCGATTTGATTCCCTGTTAAACATGGGAGACAGTCTTGCATGGTTTAAATATGTCCTTAAAAATGTTGCTGCTAAATATAATCATACAGTAACATTCATGCCTAAACCATTGTATGGTGACAATGGAAGCGGCATGCACACCCATATGAGTTTCTGGAAAGATGGGGTTCCTTTATTTGCAGGCAACAAATATGCTGGTATGTCCCAGGATGCCCTTTACGCCATCGGCGGCATCATGAAACATTGCAAAGCCCTATGTGCCATTACAAATCCAACAACCAACTCCTACAAGCGACTTGTTCCAGGTTTTGAAGCACCCATTAACCTTGCATATTCCAGTAGGAACAGAAGTGCTGCCATCCGTCTGCCCATGTATTCAGGATCACCCAAAGCCAAGAGGATTGAATTCCGGACCCCTGATCCATCATGCAATGGGTATATGGCATTTTCAGCCATTGCAATGGCAATGATAGATGGTATTCAGAATAAAATTGATCCAGGTGATCCAATGGATAAAAATATTTATGATCTTCCACCGGAAGAACTTGCCGAAATGGAGTCTGCACCCGGTTCTTTGGAAGAAGCGCTGAATGCCCTGAAAGAAGACCATGACTTTCTGCTGAAAGGGGATGTGTTTACCAAAGACGTTATCGAATACTGGATTGCCTATAAAATGGAAAATGAAGTAGATCCGGTCAGAAGTCGTCCTCACCCCCATGAATTTTATCTTTATTACGACATTTAACCCCTGCTAAAATATCCATGATGGAAGACATCCGTTCATTGAAATTATTGGTGACCGGGTGTTTTCTTAAAAGTCCCCCGGGTGATTATTTCTCTTTTATTTTTTTTAATGCAATCTGAAAAAAAATAGGTTATAAGGATAAAAAATTGTAACCCTATGGGTATGTTACAATTTTGCGATATTTTGTCCAGGGTTAAAAAATAAAAAGGGGGCAGGAAAAAAGCATGGAAATGAAGTTGTCTTCATCACACATCAGGTTTAAGATTTTTTTGATTTTTACCATTTTTTTAATCCTGTCTTCTCCTCTATCAGGCCAGGAAGCCTTGAAAGGCAATGAGTTTGATAAACTAATCCAGCGACTTCTCCATGATGGATTTGAAAAAGAAACAATAGCACCGCTATTTTCCAATAAAAGTATTTTTTTTACTCCCAAAGGTGTTTCATCTTTTTTTATCCATACTGAGTCAAGCCTTAACTATGATCAGTTCACATCAGAAAAATCGATTGCCGCTGCTCTTAAATATATAGATACATATAAAGATGAACTTAACCAGGCACAAAAAATATACGGTGTTGATAAAACCATTATCACTGCAATTTTGCTTGTTGAAACACGGCTTGGAACATACCTTGGGCCACACATAGTTATTAATACCCTTTCCACCATGGCTGCTTTGACAGATGAAGCATTGAGAGAACAGATCTGGAAAGCCATCCCGGACAAGAAAAAACCGAATAAAGATGCTTTTATAAAAAAAGTTGAGAAGCGATCAGATTGGGGATATAAAGAACTCAAAGCACTCATCAAATATATAAAACAAGAAGGCCTTGCCCCTGAAACCCTCAAAGGATCATATGCAGGCGCCATGGGGATTCCTCAATTCATGCCTTCCAATGCTCTCACGCTTGCCAAAGATGGGAACAATGATGGCAAAATCGATCTTTTTACCCATGCAGATGCTATTTCCAGTGTGGCCAACTACCTGAAACATCATGGTTGGAAACCCGGGATTGCAAGACAAAAACAGCATGAGGTCCTGTTCCGGTACAATCACAGCAACTATTATGTGGACACGCTGTTAAAAATTTCAGACAAGTTAAAGGGGTAGGCTCTCTGTATGGACCAAACCATTTTATATGTCCTGCTTATTTCAGCCATATCCTTTGGCCTGACCATGCTGGCTCTAATCGATATTATCCTTAAGGATTTTGGATCAATAAAAGCTAAAATTATCTGGCATTTTATTGCCATTGTTCCCATTATTGGCTGGCTGGTCTATCTTATTTTTGGTTTTAAAAAAGGGCAAAGAAACAAGCCTGCATAAGACGCATTTTGTTTGACAATCTACAGGCTTTAATATAAGTATAGGTACTTTTTTAAGGTCCCATCGTCTAGCGGTTAGGACGCTGGCCTCTCACGCCGGAAACCGGGGTTCGATTCCCCGTGGGATCACCATTTAGAGTTTCAAGGCTTTCAGAGATTATTTGAGAGTTTTTTTTGTTTTAAAAAAATGTAATCCCCCACAGTATCCCCCACATCCGTGATGAATTTCATTGTTCAATCGCAATCCAATAATTAGATTCATCAAAGAAGATTTATCCTTAATATGGATATTTTTAACTTCTTACCTTTATATATAGAGGTTGGGAATTGTTACACCTGCCAGGCAGCATAAATTCAACCTCTTCCCAAAGCCTGAAACCATATTCCTCCAACAGTCTAAAGGAACGGTGTATGAGAGGAGGAGACTAGGAGGGAAGCCGTTAAACACAAAACATGACATTACCCCCTTCCTTAAACCTAAACCGCATCTCTCCCCCCTATTTTTTTATATATATTTTAAGAACTCAATCGCCGTAAGGCTTTATATGGAAACTGGATATACTCCAGACCTGGCATGTCACAAAGCACAATCATTCAAAAGCTCCTCCAGATCCACTTTTAAATGCTCACTCTTTGTATGCCATTCCAACTCTTCCATACATCCTTATTCAGCTGATTAATGCCTCTGGCGGTCTTCCCCTGATGGTCTTGGTAGGAGCCTTTAATCCAGCATTGAAGGAGAAAATCACAGACATAATCAAGGCCATTTCAGGATGATTGTCAGGGTTATTTTATCTCCAATAAAATATACAGGGGCCTTGATTCATTTGATCATGCGGTTTTCTATATATTTGAATTTCACATTAAAGATTGAAAGTTTGGTTTATACAGTATCTGGTATCTTGCTAAATTATTAAAAACCCGTACTGGTGAAAGAAGCACTCGGTAAATTGCCGAATTTGACTACTGACAAATACCATAAATGCTTGTGAGCAAATTTTATACTTTGCATTTCACAATTTTTTGATATAAAGATTTTTAAATAATGTTATTCTTTATTGGAGTTATGTTGCGAGTGGATTTAACCCTCTAAAATAATGGTAAAATTTGATTTATCGATTGCAAATCAATATTGACAACAAATTCAATGACTTAGGACGCATTTTAAAAATACTTAAAAAAACTGGCAACATAATATTTTGCCTTTTTGCATACCTCACTGTGTCTGGCACAGGCAGTTCCAATGGTTAAAGACTGTCAAGCCATCGCATACCATTTTAACAATGGAGGAGATAATGATTAAATGGAAATTATTTATATTTCCCTGTCTGATTATTTTATTTTGCTTTACCTGGGCAAATGCCAAAACCATCACCTTGCTCCATAATGATGTGACAAGTTTTCCATACATCATCGTCGATACAAACGAAGAGGCTCAGAATCCGAAGCGGCCGGGCTCGATCATTGAGTTCTTAAACCTCGTTGGAAAAGAGTTAGGGGTGAAAATTAAATTTGAATCGATGCCATGGGCAAATGGTCTTGAAAAAATAAAAACCAATGTCGCGGATGGGATATTTCAGTCATCCTATTCAGCCCAGAGAGTGGAAATCGGCAGATTTCCCATGAAAGCGGGCAAAGTGGATCGATCTCGTCGAATTCAGACGATGAGCTATTTTTTTTATACAACCAAGGATTCCACCATAAAATGGGATGGGGAAAAAATATATAATCTTGGAGACCGATCAATCGGTACCATTATCGGTTACGCTATTATTAATGATTTGGTTCGGATAGGTGTTCCATATGAAGTAAATGCAAGTACATATGGTGACTTTAAAAAAGTTCTTAATCGCTCGGAGTATATTGCGGCCACAGCGAATATAGAATCTATTGCCGATTTCATTCTGCGGAAAAATCCGGATGTATTTCAAGATATAGTTAAATTGCAGCCGCCATTGAAAGAAAAGGATTATTACTTGCTGCTTTCCCGGGAATTTGTTAGCCGGGAACCACTTCTTGCGGAAGCTATTTGGGATAAAATACGGGAACTCAGAGAAGCAGGCATTTTAATTAAATTAATGGAAAAATATACCGATTAAAAGACAAATATTTATTCGGTTCAGGTGGAAAAATAACTTAGGGCAACAGATGAAAACAGATGTTATGAACCAAGTGTCACTTAAAAATTCTATTGCAACACAACTCTTAATAAAGGTGTTTTCTTTATACCTAATTATAACTTTCGTGGTAACCGTGATTCATATGACGGCTGCTTTTTATGAAAAAAAGACAGAAATTCAAAAAGAGATAGAAATTATAAGCAAAACGTTTGCTCCCGGTCTTGCAAAAGCACTTTGGGATTATAACCTGGGGCAACTCCGTCCTATTTTTTCCGGAATGCTTGATTACCCGGTAATTGTCGGCATGAAACTTGAGGACAACAACGGGGTGGAAATAGAAGGTTTAGGAATCATCAAAAACAGCGATGGAAGCATCATAGAAAAATATAAGGATGGGAACGAAAAAAAAAGAGTTAATTTTTCGAGGATTTTTAAATATAGTTTCCCCATTACAATGAATAGAAAAGGAAAAGAGTTCAGTATCGGAACCGCTAATATTTTTTCCGCAACCAGTGTCATATTTGACAAACTCAAATTGGGATTTTTTTTCATCATTGTAAATGCAATCATTAAAACCGCATGTCTGTGGATGATTTTTATCTGGATTTCTCGTCGAATTCTGCTCAGACCTTTGGTAAGACTGACAGCAGCTACTGAAAAAATTGATTTTGATAATCTTGAGGAAGTTCACATTGACATTAAGATTAAAGAGAAAAATGAGCTGAAAATACTGGAAAAAACCTTTAATGATCTTATAAAACGGTTATTCTTTGAGCACAGCCAGTTATTGAGTCTTACCAAAGAATTAGAACAGAGGGTTGAAGAACGAACAGCGGAATTGTCAGAGACAAATGAACGGTTACGCAAAAGAATAATCCAGCACGAAAAAACAATTATCGAACTGGAAAAGGCGTTGAATGAAATAAAAACACTGCGTGGAATACTGCCAATTTGCTCCCATTGCAAAAAAATCAGAGATGACAAAGGGTATTGGAGCCAAATTGAGTCATATATTCAGAAGCATTCGGATGCAGAGTTCAGCCACAGCATGTGCCCTGAATGTTCAGACGAACTCTATGGCAAAGAAGATTGGTATATAGAAATGAAAAAAGAGGAGAATCAAAAAGAATAACGGCTATATGAAACGTTTTTCAAGACTTTCAGAAATTGAAGAATTACAGGAGCATTCTACTGATCTTTTAATTATACCCTGACTCTGTATCTTGTGGTGGGAAGAATAATATTTTATCATTTTCTATTAAACTATATGGACTGAAACCTTTGTTATAAGGCAGTCTCCGCATTAATTTTTATAATATATTCATCCCATTCTAAAAATTTTTTCCGGGGTACGAACAAAAGGATATAAAAAATTTTAGGGAGCCTTGAAACTCAATCTCCAATTATGTAGCGAGTTTATTCGGTTGTGGTTGGATAGATATAATTGAATAGCTCTTTACAAAAATTTGAAACATTGATATTGATTTACAGTAGATTTATGTCTAAGTCCGACATGCTCCCAGTACTTGATTGTGCGTTATGGATTATGGAAAAAGGT
>Ga0075120_10003863_pt1 | contig 10116 bp, 8 predicted proteins | sample AntAceMetag02UKL_FD_69792 | JGI IMG/M metagenome (GOLD analysis project Ga0075120, IMG submission 69792) | Saline lake microbial communities from Ace Lake, Antarctica - Antarctic Ace Lake Metagenome 02UKL | ecosystem: Environmental > Aquatic > Non-marine Saline and Alkaline > Saline | place...
TAGCGCCTTGACATAGAGGGCTATTCTGGCAATGTCACATTCCGCGTCGTAGCACGGAGAGAGGCTCGTAGTGTGGCACGGAGCGGAGCAGAGTGGCGCGAAACCGCACTCCGCTGCGCTTCGTGTGCTACCACTAACCTGATGCGACATTGCCAAACTACCGACAGGAGAGATTCATGACAGCGAAGATCATTGACGGCAAGGCCATCGCGGCGCGCGTCCGCCAGGAAATCGCCGATGAGGTAGCCGCTCTGAAAGCAAAGCATGGCCTGGTGCCGGGGCTGGCCACCGTGTTGGTCGGCGAAGACCCTGCTTCGCAGTTCTACGTGCGGAGCAAAGGCAGGGCCTGCGAGAAAGCGGGTATCTATTCCACTAAGCCGTTGCTGCTGGAGAACGCCAGCCAGGAAGAGGTGGAGGGATTGGTGCGGGAGCTGAACGAAGACCCCCGTATTGACGGCATCCTGGTGCAGTTGCCGCTGCCCCGTCACTTGGACGATGAAGCGATCCTGGGGGTCATCAGCCTGCACAAGGACGTGGATGGTTTCCATCCCATCAACATTGGCCGTTTGGTTATGAAGGGGAGGGATCCTCTCTTTGTGCCCTGCACGCCGGCTGGCATCATCGTGCTGATGGATGAGGCGGGGGCGGAAATCGAGGGAGCGGAGGCAGTGGTGGTGGGCCGTAGCAACATCGTAGGTATCCCTGTGGCCGGGCTGCTGCGCAACCGCAACGCCACGGTCACCATTTGCCACTCCCGCACACGTGACCTGCCCGAAACGGTTCGTCGTGCCGACATCGTGGTGGCCGCCATCGGTCGCCCGCAGATGATCCGCGGTGACTGGATCAAGCCAGGAGCCACGGTCATTGACGTGGGCATCAACCGCGTGGACGATCCTACGGCCAAGCGAGGCTACCGGCTGGTGGGAGACGTGGCCTTCGATGAGGCCGTGGAGGTGGCGGGTGCCATCACGCCGGTGCCTGGTGGTGTGGGTCCCATGACCATTGCCATGCTGCTCAACAATACCCTCACTGCCTTCCACTACCGCCTGCAGCGGCTGGGACTGGAGTAGAGTGCAGGAGGCGAGACGATAGCGAGGGCGGCGAATCACGCCGCCCTTTTTTTGACCAAGGCGGGCCTGAAGAGAGATGCCGAACCAGTTTCCGAATGCTCTCGAATGAGTGGAGCGAGAGGCAAATGATGCGAACGCTTCTCTTTGCCGAGCAGCTTCTTCGCGAGGGTGATATGCTCGTGGCGCATTGTCCCGAACTTGACGTCTCCAGTTGTGGCCATACCGTAGCTGAAGCGCGCGCCAACCTGGGGATTGCTCTTCGCCTCTTTCTGGAAGAAGCGGCGAAGATGGGGACACTCAAGGATATCCTCGACGAGGCAGGCTACGACACTGACGACACCGTAATGCTATAGCCTATGATCAGCATTGATCGAAAGGAAATGACCTTGCGCCAGGAGCTTGCCTAATGCCTCGGATGGTGCCGATTCATTAGCGGAAGTTGGTATGCATCTTCGAGAAGGATGGCTTCACCATGATTCGTCAGGAAGGCGATCACATCGTGTTGAGCAAGCCTGGTTGTACCCGCCCCGTTGTCATGTCACAGTACAGGGAAGTGCCAGTGTTCGTCATCAGGAACAACATGCGGACAGCGGGCATGGATCGCGAGAGATACTTCGAGTTGTTGAAGCAATGTTGAGCACTTGGGGTCCGGAGAAGTATAGCTTCCCGCGTTAGGCGCGGATTTCCCTGGAAAAACGAGGGGGAGTGCGGGAGCTTGTTCTTTCATGAGCCCCTATTTGACGCGAGCCACCCTTTTCTGAGTAAGGAAGACAAAACGGGTACAACAGTATCATCATTGACACTATGAGTACCACAAAGGATATCGGATAATGAAGGTCTGCAGATGCTGAGAGGCTTTGAGAATGCACGGTAAGGACAACAACAAGGCATCCGCCGCCAATGATGTCGTCGGCGCGGTGATGGTCGTGGGCGGCGGGATCGGTGGCATCCAGGCCTCGTTGGATCTGGCCGAGGCTGGCTTCAAGGTCTACCTGGTGGAGAGCCAGTCCGCCATCGGCGGTCACATGGCCCAACTGGACAAGACCTTCCCCACCAACGACTGTGCCATGTGCATCATCTCCCCCAAGCTGGTGGGGGTAGGGCGGCACATCAACATAGATATTCTCACTGATACGGAAGTGCTGGGGCTGGAAGGGGAAGCGGGCAATTTTGCGGTCACGATGCGGCGCAAGGCGCGCTACATTGATGTGGATAAATGCACTGGCTGCGGCGAGTGCGTGGAGGTCTGCCCGGTCATCATCCCCGACCGCTTCAACGTCTACGAGGAAGGGCTGAAGGAACGGCGCGCCATGTACCGCCTCTACCCCCAGGCGGTGCCCAATGCCTTCATCATTGACAAGCTGGGCATCTCCCCCTGTCGCGACGCCTGTCCCACCGGCCAGCGCGCCCAAGGGTACATCGCCCTGATCCGCGAGGGGCGTTACAAAGACGCGCTGCGGGTCATCAAGGAAGACAATCCCTTTCCCGGCATCTGCGGGCGCATCTGCAACCACCCCTGCGAGGACGCCTGCAACCGCAACCTGGTGGACGAGCCACTGGCCATCGCTGCGCTTAAGCGTTTCGTCACGGACATGGTGTACAAGTCGCCGCGGGAACCGGTGCCGCGGGCGGAGCACACGCGGCCAGAGAACGTGGCCATCGTCGGCGCCGGCCCGTGCGGGCTCAGCGCGGCCCGTGACCTGGTGCGCGCTGGCTATGGCGTGACGGTGTTCGAGACGCTGCCCGTGGCTGGCGGCATGCTGCGCGTCGGCGTGCCCGAGTACCGCCTTCCTTCTTGGATCATCGAGCGGGAGATTCAGGACATCCTGGACGAGGGCGTGGAGTTGAGGCTGAACCACCGCGTGGAGGATCTGGACACTCTGTTCGAGCAGGGTTTCGACGCCGTGCTCATCGCCGTGGGAGCGCACGTGGGCAAGAGACTGCCCATCCCCGGTGCGGATCTGGAGGGGGTGCTGCTCAACACCATCTTCTTGCGGGAGGTGCGGTTGGGCGAGCCGCCCAAACTGGGCGAGAAGGTGGTGGTGCTGGGCGGCGGCAACGTAGCTTCTGACGTGGCGCGCACCGCCGTGCGGCTGGGAGTGCCGGAGGTGCACCTGGCCTGCCTGGAAAGCCGCGAGAAGATGCCTGCCCATGCGTGGGAGATAGAGCACGCCGAGGCGGAGGGAGTGATCGTGCATCCTGGTCTCTCCTTCCAGCGCATTCTCAGCGATGGCAATAGCCACGTGGCCGGCATCGAATGCCAAAACGTGGCTTTCATGGAATTTGACGCCGAGGGCCGGTTGCACCTGGAGACAGTGCCCGAGTCCGAGCATGTCATCGAGTGCGATACCATCATCTTCTCCATCGGCCAGGCGGCAGGGTTGGCCTGGATCCCCGAGGATGCGGGTGTGGGCGTCACTCGCCGCGGCACGGTGGCGGTCAATCCCAACACCCTGGCGGCCACGCGGCCGGGGGTCTTCGCTGCCGGTGACAGCGTAAGTGGCACCGCCTTCGTGGTGGAGGCGGTGGCCGCGGGCCATCAGGCGGCGGAATCCATTGATCGCTACCTGCGAGGTGAGGAACTGGAGACCGGGCCCAAGCCAGATCTGCCGGTCGTCGAACTCACACCGGAAGATGTGAGGGAGAAGCTGGAGCATGGCGAGATCGTGCGCCAGCCGCGGGTGCGCATGCCCGCGCTGGACGTGGAGACGCGCCGCCGCAGTTTCGCCGAGGTGGAGTTGGGCTACAACGAGGAGCTGGCCCAAAAGGAAGCGGCGCGCTGCCTGGCCTGCGGTCACTGCTCCGAGTGCCTGAGTTGCTGGTACACCTGCGGCGCTGATGCCATCAACCATGACATGGTGGATCGCATCGAGACATTGGATGTGGGGGCGATCATCCTGGCGCCGGGCTACCAGGCTTATGACGCTCGCGTGGCGGAGGAGTTGGGCTTTGGTCGCTATCCCAACGTGCTCACTGCGCTGCAGTTCGAGCGGTTGCTTTCTGCCTCTGGCCCCACCTTCGGCCACGTCAAACGGCTCTCCGATCACGAGCGGCCCCGCAAGATCGCTTTCTTGCAGTGCGTTGGTTCCCGCGATCAGGAGCATGACTACTGCTCGTCCGTCTGCTGCATGTACGCCACCAAAGAGGCCATCATGGCCTGCGAGCATGAGCCCGACACGCAGATCAAGGTGTTCATGATGGACATGCGGGCCTTCAGCAAGGGCTACCTGGAGTACTACAAGCGGGCGCAGCAGAAGTACGGTATCGAGTATGTTCGCTGTCGGGTTTCCGAGCTCAGGGAGAATCCGAAGACTCGCAATCTGATTCTGAGATACGTGGACGAAGGCGCAGTGTCGCAGGGTCGCAGTGTCGCAGAGGGGCACCTGCAATCCGCAATCCGCAATCCGCAATCCGCAATCCGCGAAGAGGAATTCGACCTGGTTGTGCTCTCCGTGGGCGTGGAAATAGCTGAGAGCGCGCGGCAACTGGGCCGCAACCTGGGCATCGAACTGGATGAGCATGGTTTCTGCTGCACCTCACCGTTCGATCCTCTGCGCACCAGTCGTCCCGGCATCTATGCCTGCGGCACCTTCGTCGAGCCGAAGGACATCCCCGAGACGGTGGTGGAGGCGAGTGGGGCAGCGGCCTGCGCCGAGATGCTGCTGGCTACGGCGCGGGGCACTCTGGTGCGGGAAGAGGAGTATCCCCCGGAGCGGGATGTGAGCGACGAGGAGACGCGTATTGGTGTCTTCATCTGCCACTGCGGTTCCAACATCGCCGGCTTCCTGGATGTGGAAGGGGTGGAGGAGTATGCCAGGACGCTGCCCTACGTGGTGCACGCCGAGCGCAACCTCTATACCTGTTCGCAGGACTCCATTGCTCACATCACCCAGCAGGTGAAGGAGCACGACTTGAACCGCGTGGTGGTCGCTTCCTGCACGCCGCTTACCCATGAGTCGCTATTCCAGGATAGCATCCGCATGGCGGGGCTCAATCCCTACCTCTTCGAGATGGCCAACATTCGCAACCAGTGCTCCTGGGTACATTCGCACGACCAGGAGGCGGCGACAGAGAAAGCTGAGGTCCTGGTGCGCATGGCGGTGGCCCGGGCGGCCCGCCTGGAGCCGCTGCACAAGGTGTCCATACCGGTGCAGAAGAGGGCGCTGGTGCTGGGCGGCGGCGCGGCGGGGATGACCGCGGCGCTCTCGCTGGCCGAGCAGGGCTTCCCCGTGCACCTGGTAGAACGGGAGGGGGAGCTGGGCGGCAATCTGCGGCACATCTATGTGGGTATTGGAGATCGGGGATCAAGTATTGGAGGAAATGATCCCCAAGCGTATTTGCAGGAGTTGGTCGCTCGCGTGGAGGCGGAGCCGCTGGTCAGCGTGCATCTGAACACGGAGTTGGTGGAGCACAGCGGCTACCGCGGGAATTTCACCAGCCGCCTTCGTGGGCTCAACGGTTCGGGCCTCGTTGAGGAATCCGAGGTACGCCACGGCGTGACCGTCGTGGCCACCGGCGGGCAAGAGTATCGGGGGACGGAGTATCTGTACGGCGAAGACCCACGGGTGGTGACGGGGCAGGAGTTCGAGGCATCGCTGGTAGATTGGGGAGCTGGCAGACCGGTAGATATGGAAACTGGTAAGCTTGTGAACTGGGAAACTGGCAGATTGGTAGACCGGCAGGCCGGTGACCAGCCCACTGATCCACCAGACAATATCGTGATGATACTATGCGTGGGCCCCGCCGAGAAATACTGCAGCCGCATCTGCTGCACCACGGCGCTCAAGAATGCCCTGAGGCTCAAGGAGTTGAACCCTGACGCTCGCATCACCGTGCTGTACCGCGACATCCGCACCTATGGCTTCAAGGAGCGGCTGTACACCGAGGCGCGGGAGAAGGGCGTGCTCTTCATGCGCTATGACGATGCACACAAGCCGCAGGTGGAGTTGGTGACCCGCAACACTATACACGTATCACGCACCACGCACCACGCAACACGTGATCAGCAAGCTCTGCAAGTGCGAGCGTGGGAGCCAACATTTGGCGAGTGGATCATGCTGACACCTGACCTGCTGGTGCTCAGCAATCCGATAGTCCCTTCAGAGGGAGCCAAGGAGTTGGCAACGGCGCTCAAGGTCTCCCGCGACCTCGATGGGTTCTTCCTGGAAGCGCACGTCAAGCTGCGCCCGGTGGATTTCGCCACCGAAGGCATCTACGTGGCGGGCCTGGCGCACTATCCGAAGTTCATCAGCGAGGCGGTGGTGCAGGCGCAGGCCGCGGCCGCCCGGGCGGCGACCATCCTCAGCAAGGATACGCTCAGTGTGGGTGGTGTTGTGGCCCAGGTGGATGCTGCGAAATGCACCGCCTGTCTGACCTGTGTGCGGGTGTGTCCCTACAGCATCCCGCGCATCAACCGCGATCTGGTGGGCGTGGGCGGCATTGTGGGGGCGGCGGAGATCGAGGTAGCGCAGTGCCGGGGGTGTGGCATCTGCGTCGCCGAGTGCCCGGCCAGGGCCATCCAGCTCATGCACTACACCGACGAGCAGATGGAGGTAAAGATCGGAGCGCTACTGGATCTGCGGGAGCTGGTGCCGGCGGGGATGGTAGATTGGTAGATTGGTACATTGGGAAGCTGGTCACCAATCTGCCAACGTACCAGACACCGCGTAGTCCGCAGGATTGGCTGTAGAGAGTCCCTCGGATCGGGCGGCGGTCAACAAGTCATTATCTGCTGAGGCGAATATCAAGGGAGGGAGGTCTTCATCCAGTAGCGCTCTATTGAGGACGCAGCCGCAAGCCAGTTGTACTGCATCATATCCGCGTAGCTTCTGACGGTGAGTGAGTTCGATTGCAGGATCAACAATCCGCTGATCGATCCCTACCAACGAATACTGATCTTGGGCGTCATGGATTAGGTCAACGAGGGCTCTCTCGTACTGGTCTTGGGTGACAAAGTTGTCTCGATGCTTGCTGGCAAAGGCAGCGGCAACCTCCACCAGACCAATCTGAACAACAGTGATGACATTGCCGGTCTTGGGGTCACAGATGTCCTCAACCCAGGAAGAGCCAGCCTCGATTACGTAGCGCTTGACCAAGGCGCTGCTATCGAGAAAGTAGGTCTGAGGTGGCCCTGATTCTGGCAGCAGAGCGTACCTCGTTGCTTGATGATGATCTGGCTGAGTGGCTTGCCACCTAGCTTGAGTGGTTTTTGTCGTTGGTGGGGTCTGCTGTTCAGATACTTCCGAGCGATGGCTAGCTCCAATGGCTGGATCAGGTCGGTGCCCTGCAGGGCCTCCAGTATCCGCTCTCGCTGAGTGGGCACTGCTTTGCGCTTGGCCGTTTCCCATTCCCGTAGGCCGACGCTCAGGATGTCCAGCAGATCAGCCTGATATGGGCGCAACTGCCTGGCCAGCTCATCTGGAATTGTCAGTGTGATCGCTTCCATGGCGCATTCTCCTTGACTATCGTACGGGTTGCTCTCGCTCTTCCAGTTCGGTCAGCAACTGCTGGACGACGTTCCATTCGGGGATGGTATCACCGCAAATGCCGCAGACCAGAGCAGGGATACCTTCAATCAGAACGAGAGAGGCTCCTCTTCCGGCTCGTGGGCGGTGATGTGTTCGGTTTAGCTCATCGAATCTCCTTGAGCTGTACCATGGCATGAGATTGGCAAGTCGATTATACCACAGGAGCGGGCTGGAGGGCAAGACTGCGGGAAGCTGACCAATCTACCAGTTCATCGATCCACCAACCTGCCAATCTGCCAATCTACCGGTTTACCAGTTCACCGATCTACCAATCCACCAATCTACCGATGGTTGAGGAAGACCGCATGGCCACAAACTTCGAACCCCAAATCCTCGCCTTTTGCTGCGAGCACTGTGCCTACGCTGCTGCCGACCTGGCCGGCTCTCTGCGATTGCAGTACCCGCCCAACGTCAAAGTGGTGATATTGCCGTGCAGCGGGCGAGTGGAGGTCGTCCAAATGCTGCACGCTTTCGAGCGAGGCGCCGACGGCGTCCTCGTCGCTGGTTGACTGGAAGGGGACTGCCATTACCTGGAGGGTAATGTCAAAGCCAGACAGCGTGTCGAGTACCTGCGAGGCCTGCTAGACGAGATTGGCCTGGATGGCCGACGCGTGCAGATGGTCAATATGTCTTCGGCCATGGGGGCGCACTTCGCTATGGCCGCCACGGAGATGACGGAGCAGGTTCGCTGGCTGGGCCCGAATCCTTTGAAGGAACATGCGGAAACAAGGTCTTCGGAGTCTGTTGGAAAGGCCGAGGTCAATCATGACCACCAAGCCACAGAGCCACAGAGTCTCCGCGAGGACCGGTAAGTGCAGGATGTTCTTCCTTTTTCTTGCAGTCTTCGTGCCTTCGTGGTGAATTGCCGCGCATGCTTCTTCGTGGCCAAGGAGTATCGCAGCAGAGGTCCCACCCGGGAACTGATTCGGGCGGCGGTGGAGTACGTCCGGCAGTAGGGCGGCAAGGTCGTCGAAGCATACTCCACTGTCCCCAGGAGCAGTGGCTGAATGCCGCCGGTGTCTAGCTTCATGAGATTGCCCAGTGTATTTGAACGGGCGTGGTTCATTTGAGATGGCTACTGTCTTCATGAGCTTCCTCGATGCGTCCTACAGTGCCCCGAGGAGGCGCTGCAGTTGACGTCTTTCCGTTAGGGAGGTTCGTATGACGGTTACTGTCGAGTGGTTGCGCTCGTTTGCGCTCTTTGAGAAGCTGAGCGATGCGGAGTTGACGAGGATCGTTCCCCTGAGCCGGAGGGAGGCCCGGGAACGGGGCACCTTCGTCTGCAGGGAGGGGGACAAGGCTGTCACTCTGTATCTCGTCGTGCGGGGCAAAGTGGCGCTGGAGAAGATGATCCGCCTGAGCCCCCGCAGCCGGCCGCGGCCAGCGACGCTGGATATCCTGCAAGCAGGCGATGGTTTCGGCTGGTCCACGCTGGTCGAACCGCACTTTTACACAAAGTCGGCTATCAGCCTGGGCCAGGTGGAACTGCTGTGCATTGATGGGGAGGGTCTGCAACAACTGGTCAGCGAGGACCATCATATTGGATATCAACTGATGGCCAGTCTAACGAAGGTGGTGGCCTCTCGTCTCAAGGATGCGACGGACACCCTGTCCTATTTCGTGTCCATTATCTCGCACGAGTTGAGGGCCCCCATTGCGGCGGTAGATAACTACCTTCAGGTCATGTTGGGTGGCTACACGGGGCCGCTTAGCCAGCGGCAGCAGGTCATGATGGAGCGCTGTTGTGTGCGGCTCCAGGAGCTTTCCGACATGCTGAACAGCATCCTAGATCTGGCGCGCATGAGGCCGGAACAGATCGAGAATGACTTCACGGAACTCTCGCCACAAGAGGTGTTCGTGCTTTCTATGGAAGACGTGCTGCTGCACGCCAAGGAGAAGGACATCAGTCTGCAAATGGACGTGCCGGAGGATTTGCCTAGGATCATCGGCGCCCCCAATCGGTTGCGTCAGGTCTTCACTAACATGTTGAGCAATGCCATCAAATTCACGCCGGCTGGGGGCCAGGTTGTCTTCCGTGTTGAAGATCAACCCGACTATCTGCGAGTGGAGGTGATTGATACTGGTTCAGGCATCGCCTCCGAGCACATGCCCCACATCTTTGAAGCCTTCTATCGTCCTCCGGACACAGAGGAGAAGGGATTGGGCCTGGGGCTTTCCATTGTCAAGCGCATCGTGGATGCTCATCGGGGGAAGATCATTCCCGAAAGCCCCTATCCGCCTGATGGTGAGGGAGGCACACGCATGCTCTTGCTCTTGCCCAAGGATCCTCTGGCGCAGCCATTCCAAGAGGCTAGCGAAGTCGCCTATGGCAGCATCGCCAGCTTGCGTTCGATGGTCAAGCAGCCGGAAGCAGAGGAGTAAAGGCTTGCTGTGTACTTGTCTCCTTGTTTCCTTGTTTTCTTGTTTCCTTAGTTTCCTTGTCTACTTGTTTCCCTTTGAGAGGAGGAGATCATGACCAAGGCAAAGATTCTTGTGGTGGATGACGATCCCGACATCCG
>Ga0075120_10003865_pt1 | contig 10113 bp, 7 predicted proteins | sample AntAceMetag02UKL_FD_69792 | JGI IMG/M metagenome (GOLD analysis project Ga0075120, IMG submission 69792) | Saline lake microbial communities from Ace Lake, Antarctica - Antarctic Ace Lake Metagenome 02UKL | ecosystem: Environmental > Aquatic > Non-marine Saline and Alkaline > Saline | place...
GGATAGTGTTAGTGCTACAATCTGTCACGACGGAGTTCCTCCTTTTGGTTGGTCTAACTATTAACAATATAAGGAGTTTACAGAGCTCCGTCGTACTCTCTTATGAAATATCCGGGCTAACACAGTCAGATAACATTCCTCGTTGGCATAAATTTCGAGATTGATCTCCTCACCATCGCGATATGTTGATTTATCCAATTCAATTCGTACTTTCAGAGTTGATTGAATATCCCGATCCACAATCGCCACCGAACAGGCTACAACCGCATAGTATTCCACAATCAGTGACTCTCCGTCTCGAATCTGCTCCACTCCCAGGTCAAGAAGAGTATCTTTTATGACTTCACCCCGTGAGGAAGTTTCCACCAGATCACTCTGGAGAGAATAATCCTTCACCAAGGACAACGCCTGGATATTGACGCCCGTGACCTCTTCAATCGCTGACCGTCTCGCTTCCTCAATTGCCCTTCGCTGTGCCTCCTCTGAAGTAATATGCGACGCTGAACAACGCCCTTCTTTTACCACCCAATTAGGTCGATTAAAAGAATAAACTCTATTTTCATCATCGGCAAAGAGTTGGACTGGATACGAAACAAGGATAGAAAATAGAAATGACAGTACAATCTGGTTTTTTACCATATTCTTTCCAAGATTATGTCTTTCAGGATTACCTAATTATTACTAAACATAAAATACGTATTATGCAATAAGGATCCACCATTTCATTATTCTTTCAACAGGTTAATAATACTTTGGAAATCTGGGGGTAATGGCGCTTCGAAGTGGATTTGATTTCTTGTATTTGGGTGTATGAATCCGAGTTGACCTGCGTGGAGCGCTTGACGGGGCATTAGTTTTAATGCATTTCTTCCTTTATCCAGTTCGCTTGATGACAGACGCGCCAGGCCATGCATTTTACCACCGTAAGTGCTATCTCCAAATATAGGCCAGCCTCTATCTGAAAAATGCACTCTTATCTGGTGTGTTCTTCCGGTCTCTAGTGTTACCGCTATATGTGTAAGAAATCCATATCGTTCCACGACCTTCCAATGGGTGACAGCATGTCTTCCACCCTCAACCACGGCGAATTTTTTCCTGTTACGTGGCGACCGGGAAATAGGAGCATCAATTGTGCCGCTGTCGGGTGGATTTCCCCAGACAAGTGCATTGTATTCCCGCTCGATATCATGTTCATGAAACAATCGCCCAAGCGCAGTCATCACATTCTCGGTGCGCGCGACTACAATCAACCCGGAAGTATCTTTATCAAGCCGGTGTACTATTCCGGGACGGTGTGTAGGATTCCCACCCTGGGTTGGTAATGATTTGTAATGACCAAGCAATGCATTAACAAGGGTTCCCGAGTGATGCCCGGCGGCGGGATGAACTACCATTCCTGGTGGTTTATTCACTATCAGCAGGTAGTCGTCTTCGTAAATAATGTCAAGTGGAATGTCTTCTGGCGCTGCGGCAGGTCTGGGGGGATGGGGAAAAATTACAACTACTTCCGATGATCCCTGCACTATAGCGCTCGCCTTGGCTTTTTTGCCATCAAGCGTGATATTCCCTTCATTGATCAGTTTCTGCACTCGGTTGCGGCTGATCTTCGGCAGTCGATTGGTTACAAGTATATCCAATCGTTCTCCGGCACTGTAGTTCTCTTCAATCTCGAGTACTACACGATTGACGCTATCTTCAGGGATTTCGGGATTCATCATTCTGGAAGATACTGACATTTCTATCTCACGCAAAGGCGCAAAGGTGTAAAGACATAAGAACGCGAAGAAAAATCTTGTCCATCCTGTGCATACATGTAATTATTTCTTGCCAAAGAAGTTTAGCAGGGTTGCTGGTGTTACAACAGGTCTGGAAATGTATATCAAACAACACTATCTTTGGCGAAGTAAATAAACAATTGAAAGGCAAACCACATGTCAGACTCAAAACAACCTATGCAGCAACCTCAACAACGAATCCAGATTCAACTGGATCCGGAAGTAGTTGACGGTCATTACGCAAATCTTGTACTTATCAACCATTCACCCGCAGAGTTCATTCTCGATTTCGCAAGGGTAGTTCCCGGAAGCCAGAAAGCTAAAGTCCAGACTCGTACTATCCTCAGTCCTATCCATGCCAGGAATCTTCTCACCGCACTTGAAACTAATATCAAGAAATACGAGGATAATTTCGGCGAGATTAAAATGCATGGAAAAGAACAGAATGATAAATCTTTCGGGTTTCAGTCGTAGGATAATACTCTGAACCACAATTGACTTCCGTTATTCACAGGATATACGGATTTATCTTTGCACCTTTTGCGCCTTTGCGTGAAAACATGGTTTAGTGATATTGAAGCATGTTCTTGTAAATATGAAGTCTCTATTATTTTTCACTTGAAAAAGAACGAATCTGGGAGCTTGGAAATTGAATGTGAATTAACTATCAATATGCCTCTTCATGCCTCAAAAGATGTTTTACAGCTCTCCCGAATTACTCGTACATTAGCCTGCTAAGTTTAGTCAAATGTATAGTTTGGTATCATTTTCACAAAGTGGAAACATGACTGTTATAGAAAAAGATCAGCTTAAAATCCGGTGGAACCCTGAGAAGCCGTTAGACAACATTGAATACATGGGAGATCCTGAAATCTCTCATGAATTATTAGCGGATATCCATCTCCTAAAATTGCAGCTTGGTAAGGATACACTTGTGCTTGGGCATTCCTACCAGAGAGATGAAGTTATACAATTTGCCGATAAATCAGGCGATTCTCTTGCTCTAAGTCAATATGCTGCAGATGCAAATAGCATAAAGCACGTAGTGTTTCTCGGCGTACATTTTATGGCAGAGACGGCAGATACGCTGACTCCCCGAAATATCCCGGTAATACTGCCGGATATGAGAGCCGGATGCACAATGGCGGATATGGCAACAATTGAGGATGTCGAAGAAAGCTGGGATGAGCTTGCATCCTTTCTTGATACATCAAAAATAATACCGGTGACTTATATAAACTCAACTGCCGCGGTAAAAGCTCATGTCGGGAAGCATGGCGGCACGATTTGTACTTCGTCAAATGCGAGAAAAATCATATCGTGGGCTCTAAGCCAGGGTGAGAAGGTATTTTTCTTCCCTGATCAACATCTCGGAAGAAATACTTCTTATGATCTTGGAATTCCACTGGATGACATGGTTTTATGGAATCCCGAAGAACATCTTGGCGGCAACAGTGAAGAGATGATACGCAAAGCCAGGGTCATTTTGTGGCGGGGACATTGCAGTGTACATCAGCATTTTACTCCCGCGCATATCGATTTCTGGCGAGAAAAAGATGAAGACGTCAAAATAATCGTACATCCGGAATGTAGTTTCGAGGTTTTCAAAAAAGCTGATTTCACGGGCTCCACCGGATACATTCAAAAGACTATCCGTGAATCGCCCCCTGGAACAAAATGGGCGGTAGGAACTGAAAATAACCTTGTCGCGCGGTTAGGCATGGAGATGGTAAAGGAAGGGAAGGAAATTTACAGTCTTGCTCCATATGCCTGCCTCTGTTCGACGATGTTCAGAATTACTCCGGAAGCATTGCATAAAAGTTTAAGCGAGTTGCTGAAAGGAAATTACCGTTGGCGGGTCAAAGTAGATGATGATACAAGGGAATTTTCATTACTTGCCCTGAAAAGAATGTTTGAAATTACTAATAAATAATAATTTTGGGATTAATGATTTTCCCCCGCCATAGTGAATTATTATTAAGGGTACTCCGATAACACTTGTTAATCTCGAATGTTGGTCATAATTTCTAATTATGTCTCGCCCTGTCAGAATTCATATTCCCGGAGCCCTGTATCTCATCCAGATAAGGGCTCGTCCTGAAGTCCAATTATTCTCCTCAGAAGATGACCGTGAACTATTCCTGCAGAGTATGGGTGACACGGCTGTTCCCGCAGGTGTGAAAGTCTATGCCTTTGCATTACTTGAACAATCAGCTTTGCTTTTTGTTCGAGCCGGTACCATTCCGCTATCAAAGTTTGTACACCGGATGCAAGCTGGATATTTTAATCGCATTCGCGCTATCAAAAATCATTCTCAACCTGTATTGCGTGACCGGCATCGAGAGATACTGGTTGAGGAAGATCCATTTTTCCTTCCGGTCCTGCAGCGTGTTCATCTTGCTCCAATCATTGGAGAACACTGGAGCAACGAGAGTGAGGCAAGGAAATGGGGAGAAATCGCCACGACTCGTTGGACCTCACTTCCGGTGATCAACGAAACTATTGAATCTCCACCGGGTTTTGATCGTGATGAGATCATCAAGCGTTTCTCATCTTTCGATTCAGAAAAACCGATTGAGGTGTTTTATAGATACCTTATCAAAGGAACCAGGGGCACTGAGGTTGATATACTTGACCATGTTGTTGCGATGAGCCTGTTAGGAAGACAGGAATTTGTTGAGAAATATTTTGAAACTGCTAAAGGCAGAAGAAAATTAAAAATTCCCGAACCGGACCTGTTAGACACACCTGGTTTCGGGGTTATAGGAATCAACAGATTTGATCTAATAGTCAAAACAGTAGCTAAAGAATATAAAATCAAACCTCATGAGCTTAAAAAAGCGCGATCACGTCACCCCGGCAGAAAATTTGTAGTCGAACTGGCAATGCGTTATGCATTGGATGAAGGCGGTGTAAAAGGCATTGGCGAAAAACTCGGAGTTACCGGCAGTGCCCTCGCACATATGAGAAAATCATTACAGCAAAGAATTTCATTTGATCCTGCTTTAGAAGAATTATTCCAACGCATAGAGAAAAATGTTCTAGATATTATTTCATAGATATAAATATTTTAGGAAATAACGATTCATTAATACGAGGGAGGGATTATGTACCGAGTATATAGGTCGTTTTCTTTTCAAACAGCTTTATATGCTGTATTTATCACTATATGTCTCGCTTCTTACCTGGCTGCTCAACCAAACGACAAGACAAAAATCGCGGTTATGGACCTCACTATTTCCGGCGGTATTCCTGAAAACTACCAGACTATCCTTTCAGATCGTTTAAGGCTCGAACTTAACGAGACCGGCCTGTTTGATGTGTTTGAAAGGAATTCCATGCAGGAAATCCTGGAAGAGCAGGGATTGCAGTTATCATCTTGCACCAGCGATGAGTGCGCCATACAAATGGGAAAACTTCTCGGTGTTGAGAGAATGATCGCAGGTTCAGTCGGCAGACTGGGAAAAACACATACAATAATCATCAGGATGATTGACGTTGAAACAGGATTAATTGTCGCCACCAAGAATGTTGACTGTAGATGCGACATCGATGATGTTCTCACTAAAAAGATTAGAGAAGTCTCTCAGAAATTATCAAGAGCAAGTTCAGGTGATGCTAGAACAGCCTGGAAGAGGCAGGAAAAGTTAAGTCCCCTGCCAAGGTCTGTTCTCTGTCCGGGATTGGGACAAATACATACAGGACGAACCACGCCCGGTATTATATATCTTGCAGGAGAGATAGGCGCCCTCGGGTTCTTGACTTATTCAATCCTGGATTATAATAGCAAAGTTGATGATTTCGATGACGCAAGAGCGACGTATGATGCAGGTAATTACGGCTCTGCCAATGCGAGCCAGGCACAAGCGGACTATGATGCATTCGTATCCGCCCATGATGATGCGGAATCGGCTAAGAATATCGTGTTCCTTGCCGGAGGAATAACAGGTGGCATATACATAGTCAATATTATTGATGCTTTAATAACTTCAGGCGGGGATAACTATTCACAATTAAATAGAGCACAAAATACTACCCTGTCAATGGCAACACTTCAAGATAGCCGATCCAAATCAATCCCAGGAGTTTCAATTGGAATATTTTTCAATCTTAACGGGAGGATAGGTCAATGAGGAAGCGATATTCAATTTTCGTTTTTGTTTCTGCAAGTTTATTCTTAATCTTGTTTGCCTGCCAGACACTTGATGATAATATATCACGGGATAATCCGACCGATCCGGGAAATCCTGATTATGAAGAACCTCCCGATACAACTACAAATGAGCCGCCTTCTGCTCCATCTGATCCCTCTCCCACTGAAGGAGCAACCGGAATCTCTCTGTCGGTTACTCTCGCTTGGTTATGCGAAGATCCCGATGACGACACATTAACCTTCGATATATATTTCGGTACGACATCCAATCCACCTCTGATCATCAGCGGTTTTGAAGATATAGAACTGGAACAATCCGGTCTTAACTACGAAACGACTTATTATTGGAAAGTGGTTGCAGATGACGGTCACGAGCATTCTACAAGCAGTGTAGTATGGTCTTTCACGACATTCGAGGAAGGAATCAATCATCCCCCGGAGACGCCATCAAATCCGAATCCTTCTGACAGCGCCGTTGGTGTGACTACCATCCCGACACTGTCCTGGACCTCCAGCGATCCTGATGGTGACACGTTGACTTTCGACGTCTATTTCAGCGATTCATCTCCGCCGCAGCTCGTTAGTGAAAACCAGTCTGAGACGTTCTACACACCGGCGAGGCTCGATACTACCACGACCTATTACTGGAAGATAATCGCCAAAGACGGAGTAACGATGTCTCTGTTGCGTGGGGAAAATATACCTTCACCTGAAAACAAGAGTGACAAAACTTCTGCTTTAAAGAAACTCCTCCCAAAATCTGTGCAGAAAATTATTGAAACCATTAACAGCACAAACGATGAAAAGAGGAACACCAGGAAATTCACTGAAGATTCTGGCAGTAGAGAAATCCGTTCGACTGATGAACTGGACGGCGAGGCACCAAGCTCAATCTGGTCTTTTACTACTGTTGGTGGAGGCAATCAACCCCCAGGCACTCCGTCAAATCCTGTTCCGGCGAACCAGGCTGCTGGTATTGCATTAACTCCTGTGTTGTCATGGACATGCATTGATCCGGATGAAGACCCATTGACTTATGATGTCTATTTCGGGACATTGGCAACTCCACCGATTGTCAGCAGTGACCAAAGCGATACATCATATACTCCCGGAACGCTGACAGAAGGCACTACTTATTACTGGAAGATAAAGGCGAAAGACGATAGTAACCTTTCAACAGACGGTCAGATATGGACTTTCTCCACAGAAGGGAATCAATCTCCTGCTGCACCCTCGAATGCGAATCCCGGTAATGGCAACACAGGAATTGGAATCACTCCGACTCTGTCATGGACATGCAGCGATCCCGATGAAGACCCACTCACTTATGACGTTTATTTTGGCACTGACGGTCAAAATCTGACCGTTGCGAGTGATGACCAAAGTACCACTGAATTTCAGCCAAACGGCGGAAATCCATTGAATCACTCGACACAGTATTTCTGGATGATCGTCGCAAAGGATGATCATGATAACGAAACTGAGGGCTCAGTTTGGTCTTTCACTACGATAGCTGAAGATGCGAACCAGCCTCCAAGCAGCCCCTCCGACCCTGTCCCGGCAAGTGAATCGACAGATTTAGGAATTACCAATATTCAGCTTACCTGGTCTTGTAGCGATCCCGAAGAAGATGAGCTCGCCTATGATCTGTTTTTCGGGACAGATCAGGGAGCGCTTCCTGAAGTCAGCACAGGTCAGTCACAGACACAATATGATCTTGGGGAATTGCAATACTCAACCACCTATTACTGGAGAATTAAAGCGAAGGATGATGAAAATGAAACAATCGGACCTATATGGTCTTTCACTACATTGGATAACGAATCACCTGATGAGCCTTCTATTCCAGATCCAGAGAACGGCTCTGAGGACGTTGCTCTGGAGGACACTCTATCCTGGACTTGCAGCGATCCGGAAGAAGATCCTTTGACTTATGATGTTCTTTTTGGCACGAATCAGCAGCAGTTAGAGACCTTAAGCAGCGAGCAGACAGAAACCGAATATTTTATTGGTGATCTTGATTTTTCGACAAATTATTTCTGGCAGATTGTTGCCAAGGATAACCACGAAAACGAAACCTCAAGTCCAATATGGTCATTTACTACATTAGCTAACCAACCACCAGCTGAACCATCGATCCCATATCCCGATAATGGAGCTGAAGACGTTGCACTTAATGACACTCTCTCATGGACTTGCAGCGATCCTGAAGAAGATTCTTTGACTTATGACGTCCTTTTTGGCACGAATGAGCAACAATTAGAGACCATAAGCAGCGAGCAGACAGAAACCGAATATTTTATTGATGATCTCGAATTTTCGACAACTTATTACTGGCAGATTGTTGCTCAAGATAACCACGAAAACGAAACCTCAAGTCTAATATGGTCATTTACTACATTAGCTAACCAACCACCAGCCGAACCATCGATCCCATATCCCGAAGACGATGCTGAAGACGTTGCGCTTGATGACACACTCTCTTGGACTTGCAGCGATCCGGAAAATGATCCTATCACCTACTACATATATCTCGGTATAGAAGAAGATCCACCACTTGTTGACAGCACAGATCATCCCGATACTTCATATATACTTGGAGAACTTGAACCATTATCGACTTATTACTGGAAAATCAGAGCTATTGACAGTTACGATAATGAAACCGAAAGCTCCATTTGGTCATTTTCAACCGGTGATATATATCCAGGATTTGAAAGTGAATTCGAACTTGGTCAAACCGACGAAATGATTACAATGGTTTGGATTCCTTCTGGGTCTTTCTGGATGGGCGCTCAAGAAAATGAGGATGATGCTGATGATGATGAATATCCCCGCCATGAAGTGACCATATCCGAAGGTTTCTGGATGGGGAAGTATGAGGTGACACAGGCGCAGTGGGAAGCAGTGGCTGAATATGAGAACTTCGAATGGCCTGATAATCCGAATCGTCCGGCAGAAAATATTTCCTATGATGACATCATGGATGATTTCCTTCCGGATTTGGGAAACGCATGGCGCTTGCCGACAGAAGCAGAGTGGGAGTATGCCTGCCGCGCAGGACATGATGATAGCTGGTTCTGGTGGGGGAGCAGTTATGATGATCTGGGTGATTATGCCTGGTATAGGGGTAACAGCGATACCGGAGATGGTTGCGAAACTCACGATGTAGGCGAAAAGACTCCAAATCCTTGGGGATTGTATAATATGCATGGGAATGTCCGGGAATGGTGTAACGACTGGTATGACGGCGACTATTACGATAATAGTCCAGGGACAGATCCGCCTGGAGCAGAAAATGGCACGTCTCGTGTGATTCGTGGCGGCTGCTGGCCCAGCGATCCAGTGTACTGTCGTTCCGCCAGTAAAATCTCCGGCGGTTCGTTTGTTCGTATCAACTATGTCGGTTTTCGTCTCGTGAGGGATGCGGATTGAATTTGTTGAGTGTTTTTAGTGAGCAGGTTCGGTGTTCTTGAACCGGGGAATATTCCACGCTTGAAAATAGCGGTTCCGATAATAAGGGGGGTTTTAGTTCTCGAAAAGATGTCTTTCGTTTGATTTTGCCGGAATCAAGAATCCGGGCTTCTTCATGTGATTATGAAAGTTAAATGTGGGGCGTTTGAATAAAGAAGAAAAAGAGATTCTCGCTTCGTTTGAGCGTGGTGAGTGGCGATCAATTGATAACCTTGAGAGCGAATCGGAACGTTATCGCAAAATTGCCAGGGCGACTTTCAGGAAGGACGCGTGCGTCAACATCCGCATCTCGAAAAAAGACCTGAATGCATTGAAAACACGTGCGCTCGAGGAGGGGATTCCGTACCAGACCTTAATGTCGAGCTGATTTGCCCGGTTCGGAGACCCGTGCCTACCTGTTAACATTTTTCGCGTTCGATTTGGCTGATTCTTCTATATCCCAGACAAGAGCCCGTTTTCCTTGTGCTTTTAGTAATGGCGCTGCAATACGCTGCATTTCAACCAGGATTCGGATTTTTTCTGGAACCGGCAGTTTTGCCATGCGTTTGCGGTGTCTTAACTTGGCGGCAAGAACTTTCTGTATTTCAATACTTAGGGTCTCCTGAATAAATCAATTACCCTTATAAGGGGAGAGATTGAGCGTTGTTTTTCCTATCTTTTGTGCAAGGATACTGATTAAAACAGTCCAAAACCTTTGCACTTCAGGATGGG
>Ga0075120_10003866_pt1 | contig 10111 bp, 15 predicted proteins | sample AntAceMetag02UKL_FD_69792 | JGI IMG/M metagenome (GOLD analysis project Ga0075120, IMG submission 69792) | Saline lake microbial communities from Ace Lake, Antarctica - Antarctic Ace Lake Metagenome 02UKL | ecosystem: Environmental > Aquatic > Non-marine Saline and Alkaline > Saline | place...
TACTTCCGCCAATTGGCGGAAGGTTCAAGGTCGGTTCTTCCAGCTCCCCATGCGCGCGCGGGGCGTGATCCGCTACCCCTTCGTGCATTTCGTGCATTTGTCTACGTCTGCAAACTCCATGATACAAACTCGGGGTCAGATCCGCTCACTTTCGCTCTATTTCGCTCTATTCTGTCGGTGGGGATTGCAGGGCGTTACGGATCCCTGTGGGCAGCAGCTCGCCCTATTTCGAGCACCTGGGGCGGTCGAGGGTGCGAAGAAGCGTCACCTGCCAGGCACCCGGATCCTATCCCCAATGTCACACGATCGCGGTCCCAGCCCTACACGATCGCCGTGGTTGTCAGAAGTCTATTTCACAGTCTCGGGCCGGCGAATCCTTCCCACGCATCACGAAGCACCGCGCATACCCATCGCCAGGCGTCGACCACCCACAGCTTGAACCGCTCCCAGAAACGCTCCCACCGCGTCAGCTCAGGCGTCATCACCACCTCGGGCATCGAGAAACTGAGCGCCATCACATCACCACCGGCACCCTCGGGAGCGCCCCCACCTTCTGGCTCCTCGGGTTCCTCGGGCGGCTCCGGTGCGCGCTTGCTGCCAGAACTGAGCAGTATCGCCCTTCTCATACCAAATAGCAGGCTCATAGATCCTCGCCTTGCGCGGCCGGCGCGTTGGCTTGCTCGAGTGCAGCCCGGTTCTCCTCCATATCGCGCCCACGATCGGCGTCGGTGCGCCGGCGTGCCTGTCCCGCTGTGTGCTCGGCGGGCAGCGTCCAGTCATCGGGCACGTTCACGTGCAACATCCGCATCTCGTCCCGTTTCTCAGTGTCCGACAGTGGGGCAGCGATCCTCGCCAACAGGCTCCGCACCGCATCGACGCCATCGCGATGACGCCCAACAGCGCGGCCAGTGGTCGCGGCATCAAGTTTGGGCAGCATAACCAGTGCTGCTATCACCTCTCGGGGCGGCGACACTCCCGGCGGTATGATGGTCGCAGCCAGGCGGGTAAGTTTCGCCCGTAGATGACGCTCCGCCAGGTAGACGCCCACAGAATCGCCACGCTTCCCCATTTGTTGGAAGTAGGCCTCACCATCGGCGCAAGACAAACCTTCGATGTCAGCCTGCACGAATGAATCGCGCTCCTTGGCCTCGGTCCACCGGGCAGGGGTAGAGGGGTCTCCGGAGTGCAGCGCATCGAATAGCACCGCGTCCAGCTCAGCGAGGTCGGTCGCGGCGGCATCGGGCGCGGCGGCTCGAAGTGGTTTGAGTGCGTCGTGTTGGTCATCATCGGCGGCTTGCAACCTACCGTCGATCTCCTCCTGAAGTAGGGCGGTTCGCTCCCGGCCTCCACGTCGCCACTTGCTCACGCCCAGCTCTTGCTCTTTCGCGGCTACTGACCTGCGGATTGTATCGCCGGCAGCGGCGCGGGTCTTCAACACCGATTCACATTTTCCCCATACTGCATCCAGTTCACTCATGCGTTTTTCTCCTGTAAGTCGTTCTCTGATGTTGTCCAATTCTCGCCCTATCGCATCCAGCCGGTGGCGTCCGGCCCTGCGCTCCATACTGTAGTAGTAGTAGTCATAGTTCCCCCGCACCTCAAGCAGACGCCACTTGTTGTCAGTAGGCATAGGCTCTATCCTCGGGTAACGGCGCGGTCAGCCGGGCGTGCAACCGTGCAGCCACGTCATCCGGCGGGCACTTCACGAAGCGCCCGGAGCTATCCCAACATGTCCACCTCGGGCACCCTTCAGGCTCGCCGGGCAGGGCCAGCCGTGGCACACAGCCCACAGCCTCGCCAGTTCGTAGCGGCGCCGGCGTACCTTCTACCGGGGCAGCGTGTGGATGTTGCCTAAGTCGCCCATCCCTCACTTTTGTCGTTACCATCTCACCTCCTGGAGGTAGTTATTCCCTCGCTCTCATACTTCACGGTATAGTAGGTATACAGAATCAGTAGACGAATGATGGCCCCGATTCCCCCGGCGCATACCTGGGGAACTGGCTGTAGGTGGCTGCCCAGCTCGCCAACGCCAACGCCAAAACCAGATCATCGTGGTCGGACTCTCGCCACGCTTCGAGGGACACGGCCCCCCTGATGCTCACCTTGATCCTGAACATCTCGAGCTCGCGCTTCAGGGTAGCCGCGAAGCTCAACCCCTTGGCGATGCGCATGTTGCCCGAGTGCATCGCGACCTGCAACGAGCTGATTAGGTCACGCTTCGGCACGTTGACAGCTCCCGGCCCATCTCCTGGAGTCACCTCGTGGCCACCCGTGATGCAGACCGCAACGTGTGGCAGGCCCGCGTCCGTGAAGAGATCGCTCACCGGCCTGCCGACGCCGGTTCCGTCGATGATCAGGTGAACCTCGCCCATCGTCAGCGACAGCTTCTTGTGGAGCTCGGCAACGTCCTCCACGATGCGCGGGTAGGGCGTGCGCAGCGGGAACCGGCTCAGCATCGGACATTCCAGCTTGCGCTCACGTAGCGGGATATCCTCGCCACCCGCAGCGGGTAGCACCGACAGAACGGCCATCGCCGTGTAGTCGGCAGCCTGACCGAGGTCCAAGCCGATGTAGGCGATGCGCTGCACCACCTTGGTCCTCCTCACCACGTAGCCATGCGGCGGCGGCGCATAGCCTCTTCCAGGTCGTGCCATTAATCCTCTCATGTTGTCCCTCCTGATGTTATAAAGCTGCCAAACCCTGCAATCTCATCCAGTTGCTCGAATAGCGGGCTTACGTCGTCGGTGAAGGCGCTCTCGATAACGGAAGACGTGAAGTAGCTGTCGAGCAGATCATTGAAACAATTCTCATACTCTTGGCGAAACCACCACTCACCGACCTCGATCAGTTCGGCGTCCAGGAACTCACGGGAGATCCGTGGGCATTCGTCAGCTGTGACGGAGAGGCGCTGCCAGCCTGGCCTCTGTAGGCTCCAAGTATCGTAAAAGTGGCCACGTCGACCGAAAGGCGTCGACAACTGGACATGCCGACCTCCACCTACGGCTAACATCGGCCTCACGGCGAAATGGAAGCTGTCACTGACGCGGCTCGCCTCGTCTTCGATCAGGAGGGAGACCCCGGAGTATCCCCGGATGGTGGCCTCAGTCCCCGGTAGGCATACGATCCGGCTGCCGGTCAGTGTGAACTCGCAAGAGGTCTTCGTGTCCTCTGTCAGCGCCGGCGTCCTGTCCATCGACCCCATCAGGGTCTGAACTTTACGGTAGAGCTCTGCGCTCTGCCGCAGCGATGGCGATGCAAGCAGCACCAGCGCGTCTTGCCGGTAGAGCGCCGTGTGGAGCCCCAGGACGGCCGCTGTCGTGCTCTTGCCGGTCTGTCTGGAGCACAGCCATATTCCACGACGCGCGGTTGTGCTCAGCGCGGCCTCTTGCCACGGGTCCGGCGTGAAGCCGAGCGCCTGCCGTGCGAAGTCCGCTGCAGACGCCCCCCACAACACATCCCGGCTCAGCGCGTTAGGCATTGGCAGCCTCTATTGCCACGATGACGGCCTCCAGCGCCTCAGGGAATAGCCGTAGCGTGCTCAACAGCAGCCCCCGCAGCTCTACCCATTCCCGCGATTGCACCAGCCGGGCGTCGTCAGTCGGTGCGATGACCAGCAGCAGCTTGGCCAGCAGTTCCAGCTCTGCCCTCAGCTCAGAATGGAAAGCACGAATGGCTTGCCAGTTGTTCCCTTCAGAGGAGGCCTGCTCAGCATGCTGTTTCATCGTGCCTATGAGCGCCCTCACTTCCCCGAGGATGTCCACCTGTAGCGCAGGATCAGCCCTCACGATGTCTCGAGCTGCCGGGAGTAGGTGGCTTTTCACATGCCGGGACACGGTCGACTTGTTGCAGCCCACAGCCCTAGCCACGTCGGCCTGGGATAGCGTCCCGGCCAACATCCCGGCATCGAAGACGGCCCGGTCCGGATGATTGCATACCCCGCACCGAGTTGCAGTCAGGTTCATTTCGTTGCTCTCAGTTACGGTCACGGGATCGCGGCGGCATCCTGGTCGCCCATCAACGCTAACAGATCCGCCATCGACACCCCTGGGATCCTCACTTCCACTCTCTCGCCGACGCAGTGATCGGCTCTGTACTCATAGTACGACAGTGCTTCATCAGGTAGGGCCAAGACGCCATCCGATGCCAGCATGTATTTGCGCCGGCGGGGATCGGCGCGCAAGAGTGATCTCAGGTAGGTCGTCATGACCCCTCCTCGACTTTCGTTGCCGCCCTCTTCTGCGCTCGCTCTTTTACGAGCTGCCGGTGTGCGCTGTAGACAATCATCCGCTGAAGCCAGAGACCCCGGGCGACCTCGACAGACGCTGCCAACTGTCCATCCAGGGCGGCCAGAATCGGCGTCGCTTTCTCGGGCGTCAATCTCGCCTCCGTGATCGCGCCAGCGCGCTTGTCTTTCAACGACCGAATGAATGCGGCGTAGGTCTCGCAAGCCGAATCGGCCGAAATCCATTGGTTATAGCTCTTCGTGAACTCTTGGCTCTCACTCATATTTTGCCTCCCTCGAAATACTTTCGAACATAGTAGGTAGTTTCTCTCACGGTCCCATCAGTGTCTCACCATCGATATTTCACCTCTCTACTGTTCTTGTGTGTCCTCGGTCGCGTGTGCTTGCCAATCCTCAAGCGCCTTGTCTTGCTTGCTCAGATTGCAGTGCGCGCAACAATAGACAAGATTCTCGCGGTCGTTGGTCCCACCTCTGGAGGCTGGTATGATGTGGTCAACGTGTCCATCCTCGAACGGCTCGCCGCAGTATGGACAGATCCCACCCGACGCGGCGCGCACCTCTTGGATCATGTCAGCCGTGAGCTCTTGCCCACCTGGTCGCAGCCGGCGGCGCATCTTGCCGGCTCGCTTCACGGCGCGGCCGTTGGGCGTCTGCGAGTAGGCACGATGTCTTGCGGCGGCCAACTCCTTGTGATCCTCGTGATAGGCACGCCTTCTTGCGGCGACTTCCTCCCTGTTTGCTTCACGGTAGGCACGAGCATATGCAGCGCGCTCCTGCTTGTGGTCCTCGTAGTAGGCGCGGCTGATTGCGTTCCTCTCCTCCCTGTTGGCGGCGTGGTAGGCGCGGCTTCGTGCGCCGTCCTCTCCCCGCCTCGGTTCACGATAGGCGCGATTCTTTACTGCCTCGCACGCCTTACAGCGCCACGCCCGGCCATCCTTGGCTGAACTGTCCCTGTGGTACTCCGTCAACGGCTTGGGCTCATTGCAGACTGTGCACCGCTTCTCAGTCATCGGGTTATGGCCGTAGCTATCCACTGGCGCAGATTGACACCGGCTTGAAACATCGAAGAAACATCGCCCCAGAACGGTCGCAGCGGGACAGCGTTGGGCAGCGCGTCCACCCACCACGAGCGCGCAGCGTCGCCGGCCTCATCAGCATCGAAGCAAACCAGCACCGCGTCGCACAGCGACAGCCGTGCAATCCAACGCGCCGAACGTCCGTGGCCGGTGGAGCCGGTCGCCACGGCCTGCACGATGTCGCCGACCTCCTGATTGGCCGTCATCGCGTCAAACTCGCCCTCGACCATAAGTGCAACCCCGCCAGGCTTGAGCCGGTCAGCCTCATACAGCCCTTGGCCATAGCCAGCCGGCCCGAGGTACTTCGGACCGTCGTCGCCTGATCCGATCGCGCGTCGGATGTTCAAGCGCCAGAGATCCTCGCCGATGAACCAGGGGATGCCGATGCCTCGTGGTAGATAGATTTTGTTGCCGGCCGGCAGTCCCCACAGCTCTCGGTCCACGTAGGTGTCAGCGCCGTTGAAGCACAGTCCGGCGTGTCGAATTGTTTCGTCAGTCAGTCCCCGGCCGTGCAGCCAGGACAACGCACTCGCCCCCGATTCGCTCCACAGTGCGGCTTGCCACACGGCGACGCGCTCCCAGGCGCGCTCTTGCCACGTGGCGTTAGGCGCTGAGCACACCTCGGGCAGCTGCTGCTCAGCGCGCGCCGGTGTGATGGTGATTTTGCGCATGTCCATCTGCTCGCCAGCGTGTCGCAGACGGTAGGCCTCGGTCGTGGTCAGCGAGCCGCGTTCCACCTCGTAGGCGACGCCGTCGCCGCTCTTGCCGCAGACTCTGCACCACCATCGGCCTCCGTTGGCGTCGTTCGGCCATACTCTCAGCCTGTCCTCGCCGGCGTGACAGAATGGACACGCGCCGGCATACTCGCCGCCATTGGTTGTGGCCACGTGCTTCAGCTGCACGTCCGAACCGATCAGGTCAAGAATCTGTGTGCTCATAGCTTCACTCGCATACTTCGGGATATAGTAGGCAGCGAGAAATCTCTCTCTGCAATAGTACCAAGACATAGCCTTACTGTGTCTCCTAGTCTCCGGGGTATATACCCCCCGGAGATTAGGAGATAGGTTGTGATGTCTTCTGGGGGGGTAGGAGACACCCGGAGTTTAGGAGACACGGCGAGGTCGCTGTCTAGGTTAGGAGCGTCGTGTAGCATTTCGACCTCTTTTCGCCGGGCGTTTCGGTGATGTGTTCGGAGTCTACGAGCGCCGCCACCTGCTTGGTGATGTAGTCCCTGCCAAGACTGGACAGCTCCACTGCGGTCTGCACCAGCACGCCCTTGGTGATTCCTGGCGTGTCCTGCACGGCCTGTATGATCGCGGCGAATGCACGATCGTAGCGAGAGAGGACCAGCTCGCCGGTGAAGTGTGCGCGTGCCAGCTCTTTAGTTCCCGGCCGGTGCTCGAATGAGAAGCGCGCTCCCCTAACGCGGATGTCTACGCCCCGGGATTTCGTACAAATCAGCCTGACGAGCTCGGTGTCGACGTCGTCACGCTGCACGAGCAGAGACATGTCGAGCGACGCCTCCGTGCTGGAGTGGCCGCGTAGAGTCTCACCGAGCCGTGCACCCCTGGCCCCGCCGGTCTTCCTCTGGTGGTGAATCAGCGTCAGCGCCGCACCGGTTGCCTCGGTGATGCCTCTGAAGTTGCGCATAACCTGGGCCATGTCGGCGCTGTTCTCGTCACATCCGGACACGACCCCCAGGTTGTCGATGACAACCAAGCCGGCGCCGACCTCCTCTATGCACTCTAGGAGCGCGCTAACGTCCTGAGTCGCGTCAAGCCAGGGAACCGGCATCGACAGATAAAAGACGTTCTTCTCGTCAGCTGCTAGGCCTCGGGACCGGGCCAGCGCCTCTATGCGCTCGTCTGTGCGTCGCTCGCCGTTGTCGAAGTCGATCCATAGCACCGCGCTCTGTGTCGTGGCCATCGCCATCGCGCCGGAGTTGTTCAGCGCCTCGGGCAGCCAGGGAACACCAGCCGCCACACACACGCACATGTCAGCGGCCAGCATCGATTTCAGTGAGCCGGGAGCGCCGAACAGCACGTTTAGGCTCCCGGCCTCTATAAGTCCATCCACGACGTAGACGAGGGGAGCACGCAGCCTGTAGGCGTCGGCCAGCGTTCGGAGTAGTGGAACCCATCGGGGGTCAGCTACGGCGACCGGAGCCTCGCCGGTCAGTAGCTTGGCAAGCTGAGGATGCTTCCCGCACTCTGCAATCCACGCCGCGCGCGCACCGTCTGTCCCTGCCGAGGCGTGCGAGTCGGCCAGGATCTGGTATATGCCAGCGTACTCACCGAGGTCCGAGAGGTCGCCGTTGGGTGGCTCGCCGCCGTCTAGGATGTCCCGGAACGCTACTTGTGCAGCATCTTCTGTCGAGGTCATCGCTGCACCTCGCCAAACGACAACACGCCTGGCAGCGCGTAGTGCGCAGCCAGGCGTGGAATTATGGCATTGTACTCGGGTATGGATTGCATACAGAACCCCTTCTCTCTCCCTCTCCGGAGAGTACGACATAGTCACACAGGCTCGGTTGCCGCGCTCCTTTCAAAAGCCAGCAATCCTAAAGCTCCTAAAGTATACCACAAGAAGAACCATCGTTCAAACGGCGGGACTACCAAACACTCTCATTCGCACCAACACGAGCAGAGAAGTTGTTTTACATAGCGCCAGTCTTGTGGTATACTGGGAGTGGACATGGAAGATATCGGCCCCTTCTCAGTCCGTAGGGCCCGGCGATGCTCTCACATCGCCGGGCAGTCTTTTTGTCACTTCCTCGCTGCCTACTATACTGTCAAGTACGCGCGGATCCCCGAAAAGCGTTGGCTTTTGTGCTACTTTGGGGTATTGGGTATATTGCCCCGTGCGCGGGTAGGGCTAGGCGATGTTGGCGATCTCGCCCAGTGAGATACCCCGCGCGCGCGCGGATCCCCTCCATCCAGATGGGCATTCCCCTGCGAATATTGCAGATACCCCGCGCGCGCGCGGATCCCCTACACAGCAAAGACGCGCGTCTCTTCAGCAGAGACGCGCGTCCTGGTGGGCCTCGGTGGGTCAGTCGGCGACGACGACCGACGTCATCGCGACGTAGTGCGTTGCCGTGGTCGGCGACTTCCAGCCGAACCAAGCCATCAGGTCCAAGAGCTTGGTGTCCGGAGCCATCGCCGTGGCGAGCGAATGCCTGAAGTCGTGTGGAGCCAGCCCTATAATGCCGGCACGCTCGGCCATCGTCTTCACGCGCAGACGAACAGCTCTCTCTGACATACCGCCAACGAGACGCCCCCATCGCGTCGTGCCGTGTAGGAGCTGATCCCCGGCGCTGCCGTCGTAGACCTCCAAGTAGGCCAGGAGCGCCCGTAGGCGGCCATTGCCGAGCCGGAAGCGCGTTACCGTGGTCGTCTTCGGGCGCTCGACTGTGAGCGTGCGCGCGTCACCATCCCAGCTCTCTCTGCGTAGCAAGCAAGCCTCGCCAACACGCAAGCCCAACCCACCAAGCAACATGAGTATGAGCGCGTCGCGTCTCCCCTGAGGAGAGTCGTCGCACTGCTCAGCTAGGGCGTCAAGCTCGCTCTGTTTCAGCACTCGGGCATGCTCTTTCTTGGCCGTTGGTCGCCGCGTGGGTACGTCCATCGCCACACGATTCTCGTTGACGTTCTTCGCCTCTTTTTTCGTGGTCCCCTCGACCAACTTGATCTCAGCATAGGCGGCTCGCGTCAGGACCCCGGCACCGTGGGCCAGGCGAGCATAGCGCTTGATTGTCGCCAAATGACACCCGATGGTCCCCAGCGCGTAGCCATCCATCAGCAGCTGCTTGATGAAGCTGTCAACCAAGCCGAACGTGATTCCCTCCCATTGTCTCGGGTCAGTGCCCATCGTCGGCTCGCTGTTCACATAGGCAGCGAACCGGGCAAGCTCAGCATCTTGCCTCTTGATCGTGTTCGTCGCCTTTTTGAGTCGGTAGGTGGCGAACTTGTTGAGCTTGGCCGTGGCGTCGGCTTGCGCAGCCCTCGCCGCGCGGTCGCTCAGGTCGGTCGTGCCGCTGTAGACGTTGTCCAGAACCGTTGTCTCAGTCATTGCTAGCCCCTCTCTCGTTAGGTACTTGGTGTTATAGTAGGTAGACACAACTCTAGTATATAACGGGATCGGGCGCTGTCAATAGGCAAACGGACGCCGGCCGCTCGAGTGCTGGCTCAAGCGGCCGGCGTGGGCATCGTTGCCCCCCTTTCTACGGCGTTAGCGCCGTGATCCTCACAAGCCAGTGCATCAGGCGCGGGCAAGCACAGCCGGCGGCCAGCTCGAGCAAGAATAACGCACAGATTGGGGCACGGAGCGCCCACAGTAGCCACGCAGCGCCCTCCAGGACGTCGTGGGCGGGGCGCAGCGCCTGCGGGGCGTGAGACGCCGTCTACCCCATTTGCCGCACGTCTAGCCAAGAGTCCCATGCGCGCGCGGGGCGTGTGCCCCGTTAGGCAAGTTTGCCGAACGGGAGCCCCAGCTCCCCATGCGCGCGCGGGGCGTGCGGGACCACTGGTCTGATGATTGGAGAGCGACACCAGCTCCCCATGCGCGCGCGGGGCGTGCGGTTCGGGGGTCGGACCTACCGGTAACCGGTAGGCCAGCTCCCCATGCGCGCGCGGGGCGTGCGTACACGATAGGGTCGGCCAACAGTCCGACCCACAGCTCCCCATGCGCGCGCGGGGCGTGCTACTTCCGCCAATTGGCGGAAGGTTCAAGGTCGGTTCTTCCAGCTCCCCATGCGCGCGCGGGGCGTGATCCGCTACCCCTTCGTGCATTT
>Ga0075120_10003870_pt1 | contig 10095 bp, 7 predicted proteins | sample AntAceMetag02UKL_FD_69792 | JGI IMG/M metagenome (GOLD analysis project Ga0075120, IMG submission 69792) | Saline lake microbial communities from Ace Lake, Antarctica - Antarctic Ace Lake Metagenome 02UKL | ecosystem: Environmental > Aquatic > Non-marine Saline and Alkaline > Saline | place...
CATTTTGGTTTGCCGGCATCGATGTTTGTAATATTCTTGATATGCAGACCAAAAACAAGCTATTAAAAACAGTTTAGATGAAGATGAACGAAAGCTAAAGGGTGTTAAGCACACCTTAGGTCAGTCAAGAAAGACCTGGACGGTAAATGAGTTCGGTTTATACTCTTTGATTTTAAGCAGTTCAAAACCAGAGGATAAAGCATTTAAAAGGTGGGTTACGCACGATGTTTTTCCAGCTATCCGAAAAGCTGGAAAATTCAGCTCAGTACAGGAAAAAGAACACGAAATTTCTTTACAGACAATTACTGACTACCAATTGATATATCCTTTTTCACCTTTCACATAAGTAGGCACAAAACCAAATCCTAAACAGATAAAATGTACAGGTCGGCAGATACCGCTTTTTTTCCGGTTAATTGTTTATATCGACTTCTTTTTAAGAAACTTAAAAATAGTGTTGCCAACTTCTCGGGCGGCTGCCTTGGTTGGTATAATAGTAATCATTCGCGATGTGTCAGGGCAGGAATTCAAAACCTCTCACAACACTTTGGTTTGCAGGTATTGACGTTTGCAATATACTTGAATACGCAATGCCTAGTAATATTATTAAAAACAGTTTAGACGAAGATGAACGCAAGCTGACCAACCTCAGAAGTGGGTCAGGTCAATCAAGAAGGATCTGGATTGCAAATGAGTTCGGGTTGTACTCTTTAATTCTAAGTAGTTCAAAACCAGAGGCTAAAACATTTAAAGGGTGGGTAACTCATGATGTTTTGCCCTCAATACGAAAAGCTGGAATATTTACCACCCAACAGGCAAAAGAACACGAATTTTCTTTACAGGCAATTGCTGACTACCAATTAATATTTGCCTTTTTCTTTTTCACCTTTCACATAAGGAGGCACAAAACCAAAACAGATAAAATGTACAGGTCGGCGGATACCGCTTTTCAAGCGGCTGCCTTGGTTGGTAAAAATAGTAATCATTCGTCCATTACAGAATAGCATTTCGATATCGGATAAAAAATCATTGTCGATAAAATACTAGACCAATTCCACCGGATTGAATTAAAAGACGAATCGCTGAGAAAAAAGTATTGTAAAAAAAACTGTGAATTTTAAATATTTTTGATTCAAAATAATTTCAGAAAAAGTTCCATTAGTTTTGAAAAAATGGGGGTTGTCAATTTACTTCGGCGAAGATCGTCAACTTGTCTAGTTTTTCTAATTTACTCTTTGAATTGTATAATTTAACTTCACTTGGAAGCAGGTATGATTTTTAAGTGATAATTTGCTGAAAAGGATACAGAAACAACCACAAAAAAACGCTAACCATTTAACAGTCAGCGATTATTTGTGATCCCACCAAGAATCGAACTTGGATCTATAGTTTAGGAAACTACTATTCTATCCGTTGAACTATGGGACCATATATCTTAAAAGGTACCCTATTTATATAACCATCATTTGCCGCTAAAAACGAATTTTGTGCTTCTTCCGCCAACCAATGGATCTGACCATTCTTTTTTTAGGGACTGCAAAAATATGCAAAAACCATTGTCTTGGCAAATCATTCGAATAATAAAGTTCATTTAAACAGTTTCTTTAATTGTTTAGTTTTCCATTTAGAAAAGTAAAAACAAAAAAGATTACTTTATAGATAGTGCCAAAATGAAAGACAATTAAATACCTATATGAAGATTCTTTTTTAAAATTCATAAATTTAAAATATCTTGTAGTCCATTATAAACCTAAAAAAACTACTCCATGGAAAAGAAAAACATCAATCGCAGAAAATTTTTAGGAACTGGCTTGGCTGCTGCAGCCACTGTAACCGTTGGAAATGTATTAGCTTCTGAAAAGGAATACAGTCAGATTCCCGTTAAAAAGAACGACCAAAATCCGTTTAATCCGACAACTTACAGTGCTATGCCCACCAACTCGTTTGGTAAAACAGGTTATAAAGTAGGAGTGCTAAGTTTGGGTGGGCAGGCAACTCTCGAAATTGCAGGCAGAGAAGAAGAGTCGGAAAAAATAATCAACCGTGCCATAGATTTGGGGGTGAATTACATCGACACTGCGGCATCATACGGAAAGGGAGTAAGCCAGTTAAATATTGGCCGGGTTATGAAAACCCGCCGGAACGAAGTTTGGCTATCTACTAAAACCCACGATCGGACTTACGACGGTTCCATGCGTCTGCTCGAAGAAAGTTTGAAAAACCTTCAAACCGATCACCTCGACACCTGGCAAATTCACAATATTAGAACCCAAGATCAAATAGATCAAATATTTGCTAACGATGGTGCCATGAAAGCTATGGAGAAAGCAAAGTCAGAAGGGATCGTCCGGAATATTGGAATTACAGGACATTATGAGCCACTCGTTCTTTTAGAAGCCATTAAACGATACCCTTTCGATTCAATTTTATTAGCCGTAAATGCTGCCGATGTACATTATCTTAGCTTTAAAAATTATCTTTTGCCGAAAGCGCAACGACAGGGAATTGCTATTATAGGAATGAAAATTGCTACACGTGGACGGATGCTTTCATGCTGGACTCCACCGCCCCTTGAAGAACAAACAGATGCCAGGAATCGAACACCTTTGTCGGGAACCATTTCAATAAAAGAAGCTTTAACTTATAACATGAGTCTTCCGGTAAGCACTTCTATTATAGGTATCGACAGCGTGGAGCAAATTGAGGAAAATGTAAGAATTGCATCTGAATTTTCACCATTAAATGAAACCCAAATGGAAGAAATTGAAGTTAAAACATTGCCCATTGTTCGACAAGGATTGTATTTCCGCCGCTGGGATGTAGGAGCTTAATTAGTGTTGATTTTTAAAGTTATCGATTTTAAAAATAAAGCGCAGGGCTCAAAAGTCAAATACAATTTAAAACATTTCAATTGTTTTAGATCTTAATTTTGGGGTTTTTATGATGTGTTAATAATTACACCTTCCAAATATTTCAGAAACACAAATTTAGTCACATTTAAGAATATGTCTAAGCACCTAAAAAATATCATTCAGTTTTAATTTGAATGATTATCTTTGCCATTCAATTTTATATGGGTAGTATGTTAGATAAAATTAAGGCATTACGCGAAGAGATTGATGCAGCCGTTGCATCTACAATTGAAGAGGTTGACGAACTTCGTATTAAATTTATTAGTAAAAAGGGCAGCATTAGTCAATTGTTTGCCGACTTTAAAGATGTACGTGCCGAACAGAAAAAGGATGTTGGGCAAGCCATTAATACGTTAAAAAACTTTGCTCTTGATAAAATTAATTCTTTAAAAGAGTCGTTCGATGCTATTGAAAGCGGTGAACTTGGTGAGGATTTAACGAGGCCGGGAGAACCCATTAAACTGGGAACCAGACATCCACTTTCGTTGGTGAAAAACGAGATTATCGGCATCTTTGCCCGGCTTGGTTTTACTGTTGCCGAAGGTCCGGAAATAGAGGACGATTGGCATGTGTTTTCAGCTTTAAATTTTCCACCCGAACATCCAGCCCGCGATATGCAGGATACTTTTTTTATTGAAAAAGAACCTGATGTTTTGTTGCGTACCCACACATCGAGTGTACAAATTCGGGTGATGGAACATACCGAACCTCCGATACGTTCTATTTTTCCCGGACGTGTTTTTCGTAATGAGGCCATTTCGGCGCGTTCACATTGTATCTTTCACCAGATTGAAGGTTTATATGTTGACGAAAATGTATCGTTTGCCGACTTGAAACAAACGCTGCTTCAGTTTTCGAAAGAGTTGTTTGGTGAAGAAACCAAAATTAGATTGCGCCCTTCTTATTTTCCATTTACGGAGCCAAGCGCCGAAATGGATGTTAGTTGTACCATTTGTGGAGGAAAAGGTTGTAACGTTTGTAAATATACCGGTTGGCTTGAAATTTTGGGTTGTGGAATGGTTGACCCCAATGTTTTGGAAGGGTGTAATATAGACAGTAAAAAATATACCGGTTTTGCCTTCGGAATGGGAATTGAAAGAATTACCATGTTACGATATGGTATAAAAGATATTCGCCATTTTTTCGAAAACGATGTGCGTTTTTTAAAACAATTTGAATCGGCTATTTAGCAGGTTATAACTTAAAATATCGAATAAGGAATTGACAGTTTTATGTTGCCAGTTCCTTATTTTTTTGAAAAATATTATCCAAAAAAAATATACTATTTTAAACTCGATTACGTTTTAAAAACGTAAAACACACGTTAACAGTAAATTAACAAAAGAAAGCTTAATGAGTCAATTGTATTTAAAAGAGATATTTTTGTACCGGACTTTTAAGTCTTAATATAATTTATAGATATAACAATGGAAACAAAAACTAATCAAAATCAGATAGTAATTACTACATTATCTGATAACGAAAAGCAAAAATTACCAATGAATTTATTATTCACATTGGCAGCAGGTGCAATTGCAGGAATGGCATTTATTTTTGGCCTCTTTTGGGGAGCTGAAATGTTACTGGGCCTTTAATCTTTGAGATTAAATAGAGAAATTATAATAAACAAAGAGGCTGTTCGATAAATATCGAACAGCCTCTTTTATTTTGTTGTGTTTCTATTATCTTTTCATAATCCCATAACACATAATTTTCAAAATAATATCCACACTACGTTCCAGATTAACATCTCCATAATTGCCTGCCGACAAAGGCATTTCAAGACCTTTAATAGCTGTTGTAATTCCAATGGCAGCTAAATTGAAATCGTAAATTTCGAATTCATTTTTGCGCACTCCTTCAATAAGAATCCTCTTTATCATCCGTATTTCATCCTGCTCATAACGGATTTTCATTTCATCGATAAAACCAACTGCCGTAACATCACTTTCAATGGCATGATAAAAATTAGCCAGACTTCTGAAAGTTGCCAGTTTGGTTAAAATATAATCACGTAATTTTTCCACTGGATCAGTGTTACGATTAATAACAATTTCAAGTTCGTGGGCCAAAATATCAACCTCTTTCATTATTACTGCCTGAAAAAGATCTTCTTTACTCTTAAAATAATAGTAAAGCGAACTCTTCCCTTTGCGCACTGCGTTGGCAATATCGTCGAGTGTAGTTTTTTTATAGCCGTATTTGCTGAAAATTTCACGAGAGATTTTAAGAATATTTTCTCTGTTAAGGTCTTTCTTATTCCCGTTTTCGATTTTATTTTGCATTTTTAAAACGTTTGTTGTATTAAAAATTGAGAACAAATATAACTATTTATTTTACCCATAAAAAACGTTTTGAATATTTTAACGCAACAGACGATTTTAACATGAATCGTCTGAATCACCTATAAACATTTGATATTAATGTATTTACTATTCGAAACTATCAATTTCCTCATTTTGAGCTAAAAGGAAATCAAGTTGTTTCCGCTCTAAATTGGTTCTCCAAATTTTTACGGTTACTTCATCGCCCAATTGGTACATTTTTTTAGAGTGGCGGCCCACGAGTGCATAGTTTTTTTCATCAAAAATGTAAAAGTCATCGTCCAGTTCACGAAGTGGTACCATGCCTTCAATTTTATTATTAAGCTCAACATAAATACCCCAATCGGTAATTCCGGAAATTACGCCAGGATAAATTTTCCCGATGTGATCCTGCATAAATTCCACCTGTTTGTATTTAATAGACGCCCGCTCGGCATTGGCAGCCTTTGTTTCCATATCGGAAGAATGCTTACATAAACTTTCGAATTTCTGCTCGTTTACGGAACGCCCGTCGTTCAAATACCTTTCCAGTAGCCGGTGAACCATCATATCGGGATAACGACGAATGGGAGAAGTAAAATGAGAATAATATTCGAAAGACAAACCATAATGCCCAATGTTTCTGGTTGAATACGCAGCTTTTGCCATAGTACGAATGGCAAGGGTTTCAACCAAATTTTGTTCTTTTTTACCTTTTACATTACTTAACAAAGTATTTAACGATTTTGTAATTGTACTTGCGCTGGTAAGCTGCAATCCATAACCAAAACGTTGAATAAATGTGTTTAACGAATCCAATTTGTCGGGGTCGGGTTTGTCGTGAATTCGGTAAACAAAAGTCTTTGGCGTTTTATTTCCACTTTTTTTACCGATAAATTCGGCCACCCGCTTATTGGCAAGAAGCATAAATTCTTCAACCAGTTTATTGGAATCTTTCGCTTCTTTAAAATACACCGAAAGTGGTTTCCCCGTTTCATCGATATTAAATTTTAATTCTACCCGATCGAACGCAATCGAGCCTTTTTTAAACCGTTTGTCACGAAGTTGTTTAGCCAATTTGTCCATTGTTAACACCTCTACCGAATAATCTCCCTCACTTGTTTCAATAATTTCCTGTGCCTCTTCGTAAGCAAATCTTCGGTCGGAGTGAATCACTGTTTTTCCAAACCACTCGCTTGAAATATTTGCCTCATCGTCCATTTCAAAGAGAACAGAAAAACAAAGCTTATCTTCGTTGGGGCGCAGCGAACAAACTCCATTCGAAAGACGCTCGGGAAGCATGGGAACTACCCGATCAACAAGATAAACAGAAGTTGCACGACTTTGCGCTTCCTCCTCGATTATGGTATTTGCCGTAACGTAATGTGTAACATCGGCAATGTGAACACCAACTTCCCAGTTTCCGTTTTTTAGTTTTTGTAATGAAAGTGCATCGTCAAAATCTTTGGCATCTGCCGGGTCGATGGTAATTGTTGTAACATTGCGCAAATCGCGGCGTTTTTTAATCTCTTCTTTTGGAATTTCAAGTGGAATTTTTTCGGCTGCCAGATTTACATTTTCAGGAAACTTGTGTGGCAATTCAAATTCAGCTAAAATTGAGTGCATTTCAGCATTATTGTCGCCAACATCACCTAAAACTTCAATAATTTTACCGAACGGACTTTTTGCATTTTCAGGCCATTCGTTAATTTCGGCAATGGCTTTTTGTCCGTTTTTCGCACCGTTTAATTTGTCTTTTGGAATAAAAATATCGAATCCTACTTTGCCCGCAGGAATAAGAAAAGCAAAATTACGTGAAGTTTGAACCGTACCAACAAATACCGATTTTGCCCGTTCCACTATTTCAATTACTTCGCCTTCCAAATCGTGTTTTTTACGACGCGCATACAATCTAATTCGCACTTTGTCGCCTTTCATTGCATGATTTAAATTGCGTGACGAAACGAGCACCGGGCGTTCAACCTCGTCGCTGTTTACATAGGCAAAACCTTGTGGCTGCATTTCAACAATTCCACATACCGTTCCGGTTTTTGCCTTCAATTTGTATTTTCCTCGCGAAATCTGTTCGAGGTAATCGTCGTCGTGTAACTCCTGCAAAACCACATTTACCAGCTTGCGGGTTTCTATGTCTTTAATTCCAAGCCAGATCGATATTTGTTTGTAATTAATTGTTTTTGTCGGTTCCTCATAAAGTATCGTGAGAATTGCATTTTTTAATTTCTTTTTATTGAATGTTCCTGTTTGTCCTTTTTTTATATACCTTTTTTTCTTCTTTTTCGCCATTAGACTTTTAGTTAAATTTTTCAAAAAACAAGTTAGTTTAATTTATTCGAACACTTCTATTATTTTCATGTTTTCCATTCGTATTTTTTTTGAAACCACTCTTCAACCTCTTTCCATATTTTTTTTGCATCGCGGGTTTTATTCATTTTTTCATAAGCTTCATCAATCATTTCATCTATTCCTGTTCCATACCGATGGAACAAAATTTTAAATTGAGGATAGGTAATTCCGGTTTGTTTGGCAATGTCGAACTTCTCTAAACTAAGTTCGTAATTATCTTGCAACGTTGCATTTAGAAAGCTACCTGGTAAAGATTTATGAAAGGTTTTTAAAATATTTGCTACCGTTTTAGCTGATAGAAATAAAGGTAACTCAATTTCTTCTACTTGGGAGGAATTAAAGGTGACAACCTTACTCAATTCACTTAAAACTTGTTTTTTCGAAGGTGTTCTTTTAGCAGCGCGTATTGTGTCAACTTGAAGTTTATTTTCTTTTTCAGTGAAATGAAAAATAGTATTTCCAATTTTGTTAACCCACGCAAAATTTGAAGGTGTTTCGAAGGCAACAATAAAACTGCGCTTATTTTCAATTTTACAATGAATTACTGTTGAAATTTCTTCAGAAACGAGAGATTCCTTTATTACTATTTTGCCTCCGTTCAATTCGAAATATTTAATCAATTCAATTAAAAAACGAGAAACATTAACTTTGTATTCCTGAAAAATAATTCCATTTAAATCTTCGGTTTTTAAGAACGAAAGGTTTTTTGGTGTCTGCTTATTTAAACTAATGGATTTTGTGTTGAAGGTATTTTGGAAAAACAAATCGATAATTTTTGCAACTGTACTTACTCCTTTTGAATGTGAATAAATTACTTTTTGAGGTTGTATAAGATGAGGGCTCAGTAAAAACAGTTCTTGCCATAATCGACTATTTTTAACGGTTTTAGGCAGATCAATAAGGTGAAGTGGGAAAGTTTGGGTTAACTGAAACCTATCGTTTCGGATTAACTCATTTTCAAAAACAAGCAAAACTTTTTGTCGGTTATTTAATCGCGCCATTGCTTCTATAATATTGTTAAAGCCGGGATTAATATATGCAACATCGTATTTTGGTGATTTGTTGTTAGAATTTTGTTTGCTGTTCATTAAGATAATTTACAATTGACTCTATTTAAATTAACAACACATAACACCCAATGTTTGCAGGAATTTGTATGTTTGTACTCCATTTTAAACGAATGCAAATTAAAGGAAAAATACCATTATTAATAGTAACCGTGTTGGCATGGATTGTTATTGTTTCGTCGTGTGCAAACCAAGGTGTACCAACAGGCGGTCCGAAAGATTCAATTCCACCAATATTATTGGGAACAACTCCTGTATATAAAGCGCTGAATTACAAAGGCGATAAAGTTGAATTTACTTTTAACGAATACATTATTCCTGATGGTGTGTCAGAATTATTGGTGATTTCGCCCCCCTTAACAAAACGACCAACTATTCGCACAAAAGGAAAATCGCTAGTTATTCAGTTTAATGAGGATTTAATGGACAGTGTAACTTATTCACTTGATTTTAAAAATTCTATTACCGATAATAACGAAAAAAACCCATACAAAAATCTACGCTTTTCGTTTGCTACTGGCGATGTTTACGATTCGTTACGAGTTGCCGGTCGGTTACTGAATGCATTTAATCTGGAGCCTGTTGAAAGTGGCCTAGTATTGTTGCAAAATAATTTGCACGATTCAGCTTTTTACAATGTAAGACCAAATTACATTGCAAAAACCGATGAAACAGGACTTTTTATGATTGACAATATTGCGCCCGGCAAATACAATATTTTTGCCATAAACGATGCAAATAACGATTTACTTTACAACGAAGGCGCAGAAGAATTGGCTTTTTTTGATACACTAATTGTACCCTCGGCAGAATTTTATGAAGAGCTCGACACCTTGGTGAAAGGAGTGGATTCGATGATGATTTTAGGGCATACGCATTTTTATCCCGAGCCAATTTACCTGCGACAGTTTAGCGAAGATATTTTCGACCAATTTATGGATTCGTATAAACGAGAAACACGTTACAAATGCAATGTTATTTTTAATGAACCGGTAAAAGACACATTCAACATAAATATAATAAATAACGAAGCTACCAATTGGTACCAATTAGAACCCAATGAAAAAATGGATTCATTGGTTTTTTGGATTTCAGATACAACAGTAGCAAATTTAGATACTTTGTTTATGGAGTTCTCTTATTATATGCTCGATTCTGCTGCTCAATTATACGTGCAGAAAGATACGGTTGAAATGAATTTTAAGGATGTAGTGGTAGAGAAATCAAAGAAAAGGAGAAAATCGAAAGAGGATGACGTCGATAAACCTGAACCAATTCAACAATTTAACTGGACTACTGATATAAATAGCTCTGCTTTTGATTTAAACAAAAATATCAAATTAACCACACCAGAACCCGTTGGCTTTTTCGATAGTACGCAAATACTTCTGTATTTAACCGAAGACACACTAAAAACGCCCCTTAAATATAATTTTGAAAAGGATACAT
>Ga0075120_10003876_pt1 | contig 10078 bp, 6 predicted proteins | sample AntAceMetag02UKL_FD_69792 | JGI IMG/M metagenome (GOLD analysis project Ga0075120, IMG submission 69792) | Saline lake microbial communities from Ace Lake, Antarctica - Antarctic Ace Lake Metagenome 02UKL | ecosystem: Environmental > Aquatic > Non-marine Saline and Alkaline > Saline | place...
TGACTTCCGCTTGACGCTGCATCCTAGGCCGTGATGCGTACAACGTGATTCAGACTTTGTGCCGGCCGGCTCATCACGCACCACGCATCACGCAAAGTTTGCCACAGGGCGCGCCACGTCACCGGACGCGCCCTGCCCTTGTTTGCTGCCATTAGAATTTGGGCGAAGACTTTAGATGAAATGTCCGAATTGCGGCTTCGATAGCCCACCCGAAATGAAATTCTGCGGCATGTGTGGCACGCGCCTGGCGCGGGACTGCCCGGCCTGCGGCTTTGCCAATCCGCCCGACCACCGTTTCTGCGGCCAGTGCGGTACCCGGCTTTCCGACCAGCTCGGCCCGGCGCAACCGCCTCAACTACAGTTTCCCGTTGAAGCCGAAGTTCCCACCCATCCGCCCCCTGCACCGATACAACTGGAGGGCGAACGCCGGCTGGCCACCGTCATCCTCGCCGACGTGACAGGCTCCACTGACCTCTTGGAGCAAATCGGCACCGAAGCCTGGGTGGAGATCATGAACCGCGTCCTCCATATCCTGGAAGCGGACGTCTATCGCTTCGGCGGCGAAGTGGACCAGTTCCGGGGCGATGGACTGGTGGGCTTCTTCGGCGCGAAGTCGGCCCACGAGGACGACCCGGAGCGGGCGGTGCTGGCCGGACTGGCGATGCAAACGGCGATCAAACCCTACGCCGCCGAACTGACCGAACAGGAAGGCATTGACCTGCAGTTGCGGGTGGGTGTAAACACGGGTGAGGTAATCGTCGCCAGTGTCGGTGACAGCCGCCAGTATAGCGAAGACACGGCCATGGGAGAGGGTATCGCGCTCGCCGCACGGATGGAGACCGCTGCCGAAGCGGGCACCGTCTTGGTCAGCGAGAATACCTACCGCCTGGTGCAATCGCAGTTCGAGTGGAAACCGCTGGGTGAGATCACCGTCAAGGGCGTGAGCCAGCCCGTCGCCGTCTACCGGCCTCTAGCGCCCCGGCCCGACGCCGATGGGCTGCCCCGCCTGCAAACCTACGGGCTCTCCATTCCACTGATCGGGCGTAAGGTCGAATTCCGCACCCTCAAGGGTTGCGTCGAAGACCTGTACGATGGCCGGGGCGGGATCGTCATGGTGACGGGAGACAAGGGCCTGGGCAAGTCTTTCCTGGTGGCCGAGGTGCGTCACCACTTTGCCCGCCACGGCGCGCTACTGGCCGAGGCGCACGCGGCTGGCTCGGTCGGAGACCGGCCAGAACGAGGACCGGCTCCCCTGACCTGGTTGCGCGGGCGCTGCCGCTCTTATGATCAGTCGTGGCCCTTTTCAATGTGGCTCGACCTGCTACGGGGCTGGCTGGGTATGCGCGAGGGGGAGCCAAAGGAGGAAACACGAGACCGGTTTCGTCGCCAGGCCGAACTGCTGTGGGGCGACCGCCTGGCGGAGCATTATCCCTACCTGGCCACTTTTCTTTCGCTGCCGCTGGAAGATGTCTTCGCCGAGCGAGTCAAACATCTGGACGCCGAAGGGCTGCGCCAGCAGTTCTTTTTCGCCTTACGGAGCTGGGTGGAAGCAATGGCCAAACGCGGGCCGTTGGTGCTGGCCTTTGCGAACGTACACTGGGCTGACACCACCTCGCTGGACCTGCTGAAGTACTGCCTGCCCCTGTGCGACGACGAAGCCTTGCTCTGGCTGATCCTGTTTCGCCCGGATCGCACGGCGCCCGTCTGGGAATTCCGTCACCGCGTTGAGACCGAGTATCCCCACCGGGTGACGACTGTGACGCTCCCCCCGTTGACCGAAGCCCAGAGCGGCGAATTCGTTGACCAACTGATCGGCCCCGAATCGCTGCCGGCGGAGACGCGCACTCTCGTCCTCGACAAAGCGGAGGGCAACCCTTACTACATTGGGGAACTCGTCAACTCCCTGATCGCGCAGGGAGTGCTGGTACAGGAAGCCGAGACGGGCCAATGGCGAGCGACGCAGGCCGTGGCATCGCTCGACCTGCCGGATACCCTACAAAGCCTGTTGCTGGCGCGCATTGACAGCCTGTCGTCCGATGAACGGCGCATACTCCAGATGGCCGCTGTGATCGGGTCTGTATTCTGGTCGGACGTGCTGCAAGCCCTGGCCGGCGATGCGACACTGAAAGCACATCTGACGGCGCTGCAACGCGCGCAGTTGATCCACGAGCGCAGACGAGTGCCTGACCTGGGGATGGAATACAGTTTCAAGTCCAACCTGATCCGCGACGCGGCCTACGAGGGGATACTCAGTGCGCAGCGAGCCGCCTACCATCTCAAAGTGGCAGAATGTCTCGAAGATACCTGTAGGCTTGAGACCCTAACACCGTATCACGGCGTGTTGGCGCATCACTATCGCCAGGCTGGCAACACCGGCAAGGAACTGTTCTATACCGTTCAGGCTGCCGAGCAGGCGAAAGGAATCTATGCCAACGCCGAGGCGCTGAAACACTATGGCCGCGCCCTGGAACTGCTGGACGAGCTGGAGACACGTGCCTCCGATGAAAACCGGCTCTACGTCATCCGCACCCAGCGGTTCGAGGTGCTCAATGGGCGGCGCGAGGTGTTCTATATGATGGGCGATTCCAATGCAGAGCGGGCCGATGCCCAGGCCCTGCTCCCCCTGGCGCACCAGTTGGAGGACGACCGGGTCTGGCTGATTGACGCGCTACTCCAACAGCCCGATGTGACACACTGGCAAAGCCGAGAGGAACTCAGCACGGGTGTCCCGATGGCCCAGGAGGCCCTGAACCTGGCCCAACAACTAGGCGATCGGCGCCGCGAGATGCAAAGCCTATTCGCCATCACCAAGCAGCGCCACTTCCTCAGCGACCCAACGTGGCGGGAGATGGGAGAACGCACCCTCGAGTTGGCCCAGCAACTGGGCGACCAGCATTACCAGGCTCTTATTCTAACCCAGATGGGTACAGCCTATGCCTGGAGCGATCAACCAGAGCGCAGCAGGGAATACCTGGAGGCCGCCCTTCCCATCAGTCAGGCGCTGGATGACAGAATTACGGAAGTGCACTTGCTGAGCCAGATCGGCTTGCAGTTTGAGCGCAGCGGCGACTACCACCGGCTGCTGACTGAACACCACCAGAAACAACTGCATATCAGCCGTGAAATCGGCTACCGTCAGGGGGAAAGCGATGCCCTCATCTCGTGCGGTCAGACTCAAGGCATCTACCTGGGTGACTATGAGGCCGGATTGGCTCTGTTAGAGGAAGGGCGACGTATCCGGGAGAGTATCACAGGGCGAGTTTTCGGCCTCCATACTGAGATGGGAGCCCTGTTGCGCGTCATCCAGATTCTGACCATGCAGGGCCAGCACGATGAGGCGTTGAAGACCATTGAGAGCACGCGCCGTATGGATGAGCAGGACGTCCATGAGATCATGCGCGCCGGTCTGCGTCTGGTCTCCGCCATTCTCTACAATGCTCTGGGCGACGAGGCCCATCTGCGTGAGGCGTTGGAGCTCGCCGCGCAAACCTCCCAACTGGTGGCTGACGCCCCGCTCACCCGGCAGTACGAAATGGCCGCTGCCTGCGAGTCGGCGGCGGCCCACCTGGGGTTGGCGGAGTACCTCGCCGACGAAGCGGAGCGCCAGGCCCATCTTCGCCAGGCCCTGGAGTCGTCTCAAGCCGCGCTGGACATCTACCAGCACTTTGGATTCATCCAAATCATCGAGTGCGTCAGTGAAGAGATCTTCTACCGCCACAGCCTGGCCCTGGCAGCCAATGGCCGCCAGGCAGAAGCAGACGAATACCTCCAACGTGCCTACGACGAAATGATGCGCAAACACGACCTGAGCCCGTCCGATAGCCCCTTCCGCCGCACCTATCTCGAAAACATCCCGCTGCACCGTGACATCCGCTAGAGGATTATGGGAACTTGTGACCATCGTGACCACAGCGTTGCCATGCCGTATCCTGGAGCATCTCCCGTTCCTGATAGGGATTGACGGGCCAGGCGGCGCCGGAAAGAGCACCTTTGCCGCAGCGCTTGCCAGACGGCTGCAACAAGAGCGAATCTCGGTCGCTGTCGTCCGTATGGACGATTTCTTTCTCCCGTCCACCCAGCGGCCAGCAGGATGTGGCGCCGACAAACCGCTCGGCGGTGATTTTGACTGGCAACGATTGCGCGATCAGGTTCTCATCCCGCTGGCGCACAATCAACCGGCATCCTATCAACGCTATGACTGGCCGACTGACATGCTGGCTGAGTGGCAGACGCTGGCAGGTTGTCAGGTAGTCATTGTCGAAGGAGTCTACGCATTACGGCACGAGTTGCGGGCCCTCTATGGTCTCACGATCTGGATTGACTGTCCCCGCCCCATTCGGCTGGCGCGTGGGATCGTTCGTGATGGGGAGACCGCGCGTGCTCAATGGGAACACGACTGGATGCCAGCCGAAGACCACTACATCGCCACGGAGCGCCCGCATCTCACGGCCAACTTTTACGTGACGAACGCTGATCCGACTGCCCGCTTACCAGATTGGCACATTCGGAGAAAGTGGAAATGGTTGAGCGAGAACAACTAGAACAAGCGATAGCGGCATTGGAGGCCCAGCGGGATGTCCTGGGCGATGCGGTGGTGGAGGCAGGCTTGACCCCGATGCAGGAGAGATTGGCCGCCTTGGTAGAGACGGAGCCCCCCACATCGGGGCTGCAAGGCGAACGCCGGCTGGCCACGATTATCCTCGCCGACGTGAAAGGATCCACGAACCTCGTGGAGCGGATCGGCACCGAAGCCTGGGTGGAGATCATGAACAGCGTGTTCCAGATACTGGGATCAGAGATCTATCGCTTCGGCGGGGAAGTGGACCAATTCCGGGGCGACGGTCTGGTGGCTTTTTTGGCGCGACGACGGCTCACGAGGACGACCCAGAACGGGCAGTTCTGTCTGCCCTGGCGATGCAGGAAGCGATCCATCGTTACACCGCCGAACTGGCCGAACGGGAAGGTATCGAACTGCTCCTGCGGGTTGGGGTGAACACGGGCGAGGTGATCGCTGCCAGCGTCGGCGACGGCAGCCAGCACAGGGAAGATACGGCAATGGGCGAGGCTATCGCCCTCGCCGCACGGATGGAGAGCGCCGCCAAACCGGGCACCGTTCTGGTCAGTGAGCACACCTACCGCCTGGTGCAGCCACTGTTCGAGTGGCAACCGCTGGGCAAGATCATAGTCAAGGGTGTGAGCCAGCCGGTGACGGTCTACCGCCCACTGGCTGCCAAGGCCGTAGTCGGCAAGCCCCGGGGCATCGCCGGGTTGACATCGCCGCTGGTGGGCCGCCAAGTCGAGTTCCGGGCCCTGCAGGAGACCTTCGAGTGCCTTCGGGCCGGCGTGGGGGGCATCGTGACAGTCGTGGGAGAGGCAGGAATTGGCAAGTCCCGGCTGGTGGCGGAGCTCCACAGGAGGGAGCTAGGGTCAGAGGGTGAAGCGCTACAGTGGGCGGAAGGCCGTTGCCTGTCCTATGGCGCTTCCATCGCGTATCTCCTCTGGTTGGACGTGCTGCGTGGGCTGCTTGGGGTGACGGCGGAAGACTCACCGGTTGCGGTCTGCAGCATACTGCGGGAACGGGTGTACACCCTGTGCCCGGAGCGATTTGACGACGTCTGTCCTCACCTGGCCCAGCTGTTGTCCCTTCCCTTGGAAGCTGAAGAAGAGGCGATGCTGCGGGGCCTGGGGGCTGAGGGCCTCAAGGTCGGCACTTTTCGCGCTATGGAGACTCTGGTCGAGTGCGCGGCCCATCAGCGACCGCTGGCCATCGTCTGTGAGGACCTGCACTGGGCCGACGCCACATCACTGAAGTTGCTGGAGCGACTGCTGGCCCTGACCGACCGCTCGCCGCTGCTGCTCATCTGCATCTTTCGCCCGGAGACGGAGCACAGTTGCTGGCGCATCAAGGAGACCGCTGCCCGATATTATCGCCATCGCCACACCGACTTGTGGCTCGATCCCCTCTCCGCTACTGAGAGCGAGACGCTGGTGGGCAATCTACTGCGTGTGGAGTACCTGCCACGGGAACTCCGAGGGCGCATCCTCAGTCACGCCGAAGGCAATCCCTTTTACGTGGAAGAGATCATTCGCTCCCTGATGGATAGCGGGGCCATCGCGCATGACGAGGCTACCGGCCGCTGGCGGGCGATGAGGGACGTGACCGATATCACCATCCCCGATACGCTGCATGGGGTATTGATGGCACGCATTGATCGGCTGCGGAGCGAAGCAAAACGAGTGCTGCAACTGGCGTCCGTCATTGGACGGGTGTTTTTCTACCGTGTATTGGCAGCCATTGCGCGAGAAAAACGTGAGCTTGATGCCCATCTGCTGACCTTGCAGCGGGAACAGATGATCCGCGAGCGGGCGCGGATGCCGGAACTGGAGTACATCTTCAAGCACCAACTGACCCAGGAGGCAGCGTACAATGGTCTATTGAAGAAGGATCGGCGCATCTACCACCGTCAGGTAGCCGAGGCGCTGGAGCGGCTGTATCCCGAGCGCATCGAGGAGCAGGTGGGGCTGCTGGCCCATCACTGGGAGCGGGCGGAGGAGCCAGAGAAGGCGATAGCGTACCTGTTGCGCGCCGGTGACCAGGCCCGTCTGGCCTATGCCAACGAAGAGGCGATTGGTTACTATCACCGGGCGTTGGCCTTGCTCGACGGATTTCCTGTGGACAAGTCTCGGAAGGATTGGCAGCTGGAGGCGGTGAAAGGGCTGGGACAGATATACTTTGGGACGGGAAAGGTTGCAGAGGCAGAGGAACGCTTCCGAGAGGCGATTGCGCTCGGGCAGGAGATGGGGCTGGCTCCTCGTGAGCTCGTGCGACTCTATTACTGGTTAGGAGAGGTAGTGTACTGGCAGAGCCGACATGATGACCGGATTCGCGTCGGAGAGGAAGGGCTGGCGCTCCTGGGCGCTGACACTGAGTCGGTCGAAGCCGCCTTGATGAACCAGACAATCGCCATTGGTCACCTCATAAAGGGAAACAGAAAGGGCTTTCGCGAGTTCACTTATCGAACAGCCCAGTTCATTCAACGCTTGCCCTATTCGGAGGAGCTCAGACCGGCTTATGTCCACATTGCTGCTGCTTCGCACTGGCTTGACAAGAACGTAAGGGAAGCGATGAAATGGATCCAGGCCCTTGAACAGAGGGCTACTCCGCACCACGATTGGAGGGCATTGGGGGATGTACACAGTCATTCGGGGGATATTCTGTTCGCGACGGGTGACTTGCACGGAGCCATTTCGCGGTACCAACAAGCCCTGCAGTTGTTCACCAGAATAGGAGATGTCAAGCACGAAAGCCGTTGTCGGATTAACATGGGAGGGGTTTTTCTGAATCTGGGTGACCTCCAAGAAGCTGAGGAGCATGCGGGTAGAGGGCTGGAGACTGCAAGAGCCGCGCGGGGCAAAGAAAGCATAGCATCAGCCTATTCGCTTGTTGGCCGGGTTTCCCTTTGTAAGGACGACTGGGATAAGGTGGTGGATGCTTTTCAGAACGCTGTACAACTCTATCGGGAAACTGGCGATCGCTGGGGTGAGGCGGGGACAACCTACACTCTAGGGCGAGCGCACCTGGCTCAAGGGGACCAAGCGAAGGCCTTGAGGCAATTTAAGACCCTTGTCGTTCTGGTGGGACCAGAGATGTTGAGGTCGAATCCTTATGGGTTTGCTCATTTACTGAAGGGGCTCGAACAAGCATATAAGAGCCCCAAAGGATTTCACACCTTTGGTCATCGCTTCCGAGAGGATCACCCCGAAGTTGGTGACTCGCCATTTGTCCAATGGTTCCTGGAACCCACCGATGCAGGGACCGTTCACGAACCACCCCTCTTTCACGAAGAGTTTGCCGAGTCCCTTTCGGCCGATTGGGTCTGGGAGGATCCGTTTGGTGACCGCTCGTTCGCAGTGCAGAACGGACTGGAAATACATGCCGCGAACGGACGGGACCTCTGGCACATTAACCTGAGCGCTCCGCGCATTCTCCGGCCGGTTTCAGGGGACTTTGCCACCCAGACGGTCTGCGTCCCGGTCTCGGGAGAGAAACCCGCCATCGGTGGGATTCTGCTCTGGAAGGACAGGAAGAACTGGCTTCGACTGGACAGAGGTGCACTTGGTGCTTACGAAATCTCCTTCAGAGGATGCCTGGGAAACAAGGACTTGGTGTTCGGGCGCGGGTGCTTGCCCTCGGATCGTGTATATCTGCGCCTGGAGCGGCTTGGCCGCCGCGTGAATGCCCTCTGCAGCGTGGATGGGGTGGAGTGGTTCACCGTGGGACACGTCGAGTTCCCTGACGATGATCCCGTCGAGGTCGGTTTGCATGCTATTGGCAACATAGACCGGCTGATTTATCACGGCATTTACGCTGATGGGGCGGCGATTCGGTTTGAGTCGTTCCAGTTGTGGGAGATGTAGTTATGAAGATCCTATACGCATTCATCCGCACCGCTTTCCACAACGCCTGGATCTTCCGGCTCGACTTTTGGCTCATCACGCCGGGCCTCTTTATCATGATGTACGCCAATCACTCCTTATGGTCCATCCTTTACCAGCAAAGCCCCCACGCCTTTGGAATGGACCTGGAACGCATGACGACCTACGGGGTACTGGGCATTCTACTCCTGCCCATCATGCGCTCTGCTATGCGTATCCAGTACTACATCGCCGAACAGGTTCGTTTGGGGACACTGGAACTCGACCTTATGAAGCCACTCGACTTCATGTTTCACATGCTCAGTCGCAGCGTGGGCGAACTCGGCGTCGAGTTATTGACCCGACTTGCGCCGGGTGTGCTCTTTGCCTACCTGTTTCTCGGCTTCAGGCCTCCCATCAGCGTGCAGGCGGGGCTTGCCTTCCTGGTCAGTCTTGCCCTGGGCTATTTGGTCATCTTTGTCCTCAGTTTTCTGATGGGGATGTTGTCCATTATCACCCTCGACATTCGCAGTTATACCTGGGCCTACAACTCGCTGGTCCGCTTCGCGTCCGGCCAGGTCGTGCCCCTGTGGATGTTTCCGCCATCGCTGGCCGCCATCGCCGCTGCCCTGCCCTTCCAGGCGGTCTATTTTATCCCCATGTCCATCTACGTCGGCGCTTACGAGGGTAGCCTGGGGAATGCCCTCCTCTCTCAAGCCGCCTGGGCCGTTGGATTGTTCCTTGCGGCCCGATTGTGCTGGGCGCGCGTGCAGCGGCGCGTCACGATACAGGGAGGGTAGATGATGGAGTTCCTTCGACAACGCTCAGGGCAAGCTCTGCGTCTCTATTTCAAGTTCATCGGCGTCGCCATCCGCTCACGTTTGGAGTACCGCTCCGACTTTTTGGTCGGGACGGTTGGCATCATCATCCTCAACGCGGCAAACCTCTCCCTCACCTGGGTCATGGTGAGTCGCTTCCGCGTCCTGGCAGGGTGGCAGTTTTGGGAGATCGTCATGCTTTACGGTATGTGGTTGTTGAGCCACAGCGTCTATGCGGTGTTCTTCTGGCATCTAACCACTCTGGAAGATGACATCCTGCACGGCCGCTTTGACCAGTACCTCGTTCGTCCGTGCAGCGTCCTGCTGCAATTTCTAGGCCGCGAGGTCAATTACATGGGCGTGGGCGACGTGGTTTTTGCCACTGCCGCCTTCAGCCTGGCGTACCGCAACCTCGGTCTCGACTGGGCCGCCGGGCAGTGGGCTTTCTTTGTTGTGGCGGTGTTGTCCGGCACGGTAATCGAGACCTGCATCGCCTGGATCATCGGGGCGCTCTCCTTCTGGATAGGGCGTTCGCGGTCAATCTTTTGGCTCTCAATGAGAATTAATATGCTCAACCAGAATTATCCTATTGACGTCTTTGGGCGGGGGTTTCGCATCTTTGTCACCGGCTTTCTCCCCATCGCGTTCATGAACTACTATCCGCTCACACAATTGCTCGGCAAGCCCAACGCGCTGGGTATCGCCGGACTGGGCTTCCTGTCACCCGTCGTGGCCGGCATTCTCCTGATGTTGGGATCGCTGGTCTGGCGGCGGGGGTTAGCAGGATACTCCAGCTCGGGGAGTTGAGTTGTAGAGAATGCCATCGGAGAGAAAGGCAACCATGT
>Ga0075120_10003879_pt1 | contig 10073 bp, 7 predicted proteins | sample AntAceMetag02UKL_FD_69792 | JGI IMG/M metagenome (GOLD analysis project Ga0075120, IMG submission 69792) | Saline lake microbial communities from Ace Lake, Antarctica - Antarctic Ace Lake Metagenome 02UKL | ecosystem: Environmental > Aquatic > Non-marine Saline and Alkaline > Saline | place...
TGATATAAAAGAAAGAGAAGGTTTTTGGAATAGGGTTTTAGAGGTATTATTTCTTCCTTTAACTTGGATAGTTAATTTTTTAAGAATAGGAGACCAAATTGAGATTTGGTGTACAAAATAATAAGAAGTTTAAATTAAAAAATGTTCCTAGAGAGAAAATTTCCAGCTTTTGAAAGATTATATAACTAATTATTTTTTATAAAAATCTAGTCGAAAATATTTTTAACAAATTTAGTTATTTTGTAAGGGATAAAACTTAAAAAATAGACAACCCATAATTTACTTGAAGGGTTGTAATTTTTGAAAAGGAATAAAATATCTTTTCTAACCTGTTTCATTTTATTATCTTGGAATCCTGCGTAAATTCTTCCAGAAATAAATGGGTCTTTAAATTTTTCTTTTCCTTTTATTTCAATATAATCTTTTTCAGAAAATTTATCATAATCATCGTAACCTCTTATTTTCCTCTGAAAATAAAATTTTCTGCCCAACTCATTATAATAATTATTCCTATGTAAACGAGTAGCCATCAAAGAATTTTCATTTAATCTGTACTTTATTAAAAAATCTGGAATATTGATTAATTTTTTTCTAGAAGTAATTAATCTTAAATAAAAATCAAGGTCTTCAGCTGCGGCAAATTTTTCTCGATAATTAATTCCTTTATTCCTATACATTACTGAAGGATGGATTAAAGGATTTTTCCCTGATTCTAATTTTTTTATAATCTTCTCTGAAAAATCATTTTTCTCAAAAATCCCTATACGTTTTCCTTCTTCATTTATTACAATAGCCGAGCCTCCAACTAAAAAAATATCTAGATTTTTTTCAAGAAAATTATATTGAATTTCGAGTCTTTTTGGTAAAGAGATATCATCTCCATCTATCCTTGCTATATATTTTCCTTTTGCTCTTTTTATACCGTTAATTAAATTAATTGTTAGCCCTTTATTTTTTTTATTATTAATTAAGATTATCCTCTTATCTTTTTTCATATTTTTCTGTATTATCTTTAATGAATTATCTGATGAGGCATCATTAATAATTATAAATTCAAAATCTTTAAAAGTTTGATTTAGGATAGATTGTATTGCTTCATCCAGAAATTCCTCTACATTCCAAACAGACATAATTACTGAAATTTTTGGTTTTTTAAAATCTTGTTTCTTTTGCATATTCCCTTTTGTAATATTCTATTGTTTTTTTAATTCCCTCTCTTAAATTGTATTTTGAAAACCAACCAATTTTTCTTAGTTTTGTAGAATCTAAAATGCATTCTTTCACATCCCCTATTCTTTCACATTCATAAATTGGTTGTAAATTAGAACTAATTTCCTTATTCAAAACATCAAATATTTCTTGTGTTGTCGTCCCAACCCCGCATCCAACATTATATGCTTCTCCCCCACCATTATCTATTGCCCAAATATTTGCGTTTACAACGTCTTCAACATACACATAATCCCTAATCTGTGTTCCATCTCCAAAAATTGTTGGTCTTTCCCTTTTCAAAAGCTTATTTGTAAATATTGCAATAACTCCTCCTTCTCCAAAAGGGTCTTGCCTAGAACCATAAACATTTGCATATCTTAAACTTGTAAAATTTAGCCCATAATCTTTTTTATATATCTCTAAATAATGTTCTACCGTATGTTTTGAAATTGCATAAGGACATACAGGCTTTAAAGGGTGTTCTTCATTCATTGGTAGAAATAAGGGTTCTCCATAACTAGCTCCCCCTGAATTAGAATATATTATTTTCTTTACCTTATAATCTTTACAAAGAATTATCAAATTAATAGAACCAACAATATTTACTCTTGCATCTTCAGAAGGTTCTTTTGTAGAAGCAACTAAAGGTAGAGCGGCTAGATGAAACACTATCTCTGGTTTTTCTTGTTGAAAAACTTTTTCTAAGCCAGGAGAATTAGTTATATCTTCTTCATAGAACTTGGCTCTTTGATTGATATTCTCTCTTTTTCCAGAAAACAAATTATCAACAATAGAAACTTCATGACCTAATTCGATTAATTTATCTACTAAATTACTTGCTATAAATCCTGCTCCCCCTGTAACTAATATCTTCATAAATTATGGCAGGAAAATCTACTTTTAAATATTTCTCTTTTGTCTATCTTTTTTGAGAACAATAAATCTTATAAATGATTAACCTTCCAACAAAGTATGAAAGAATATCCTCCAAGAGTTCAAGTTGATGAAAAGGGTAGAGCTATAGGGCCAATAGAATATGCATATGCGCATCAAAAGGAGAGAAGTGGCGAAAGAGAAAGACATATGGTTATAAATGGATTCATATTTGAAGATGCGTCAGAAGAGAATCTTCTTGTTCAATCAAGAGGGGGAAAAGAGATTTCAGGAGGACAAGGAAAACTAGATATTTCTTTTGGAGGACATTTCCATTGGGTAAATGGGAAAGCAGAATCTATGAAAGATGTAGCAAAACAGAGAGTACAAGAGGAATTATTTTATAAAAAACCACTCCCAGATTTAGAGTTTATCCTAATTGAAGAATTTCTAAAACAAACAAGAGAATTTGACAAGGAATATGTGTGTTTCTTAAAAACTCACTATCCAGGACCATTTTTTATGAATCCCTCACAAATGACGGGAGCATCTTTTCAAAAAATAGATTTTATTTTAGAAGAAATAAGGAAAAATCCAGAGGATTATACGAGAGCCATTAGATTAGAACTTCCGAGATACATTGAAATGCGAGGATAAAATGAAAGCAATAATTTTAGCAGCAGGAAGAGGGGAAAGACTTAAGCCTTTAACAGACACACTCCCCAAACCAATGATTCCTATAATGGGAAAACCAGTTTTAGAATATCTTATTTTATTATGCAAAACCCACGGGATAAATGAAATAGCAATAAATACTTCCTATCTTCCTGAAAAAATTAGAGAATATTTTGGGACTGGTAAAAAATGGGGGGTTAATCTTTTTTTTTCATATGAATCTGAATTGCTTGGAACTTCAGGGGCCTTAAATAATTTTAAAGATTTTCTAAAGGAAGGAGAAAATTTCCTTGTAATTTATGGGGACAATGTTACAGATATTGATTTAACAAAAATGATTGAGTATCATAAATCAAAAGGAGGAATTGCAACCCTTGCATTAAGAAAGAAAACTATGGACCTTACTTCTGGAGGATTTGTTACGGTAGATGAAAATTCCCAAATAAAAAAAATTTATGAAAAATCTTCTACAGAAGCCATAAGTGAATTAGAGTTGCAATCCTTTTGGAAAAATTCTGGAATATATCTCCTTAACACAAACCTAATAAAATATATCCAAAATGGATTTTCAGATTTTGCAAAAGATATCTTTCCAAAACTTCTCGAAAAAGGTGAAAAACTTTTTAGTTATGATATGAAAGGGTTTTATTTTAGAGAAATCGGCAAAATAGAGAAATATGAATTATGTAAAAATGAATTAGAATCAAAACAATTTTCTTTATCTTATCTAAACTTGGAAGGGAGAGGAAAGGAACAAACAATAGGCAATTTTAATTCTCTAAAAAATAAAGCTATTTTTTTAGATAAAGAGGGGGTAATTAATGAAAATATTTATGAAGTAGATGGTAAACTTATGGCTCCAGCAACTCTTGAACAAATAAAGATTCTTCCTAAGGTCAAAGAGAGTATTCAAAAAATGAAAAAGATGGGATTCAAAATAATTGTTATTACCAACCAACCGGGAGTTGCATTTGGTTATATAGATAAAGAAAAATTAGAAGAAATGATTGAATATTTAAAAAAAGAGTTAGAAATAGATGAAATTTATTATTGCCCCCACCATGTTAAATATACTGGAGAATGTGATTGTAGAAAACCAAAAATAGGAATGATTAAACAAGCTGAAAAAGATTTTAATTTAGATTTAAATAATTCTTATATGGTAGGAGATAGTTTAAGTGATATAAAAACTGGACAAAATGCTAATGTAAAAAAGACATTTCTTGTAGGCATCATTCGGGAAGATATTTTAAATATCCAACATCAAAAAGATATCTATCCAGATTATACTCTTCCAGATTTAGATAAAATTTCTTTAGAAATAGAAAAAGACCAATAAATGGCCTTTTTTATTAACGCTTTATAAAGGTTTCTCAAAAACATTTATATACCTTAAAGATTTCTTCTTTTTAACAGTTAAAAAAGATGATAATAACAAAAACTCCTTTGAGACTATCGTTAGGCGGCGGAGGCACGGATCTTCCTTTTTTTTATCCAAAATTTGGAGGAGAATTAGTCTCGGCAGCATTTGATAAATATATTTATGTAACAGTTTCTCCACGAAAGTTTGATGACAAATTTAAAATAAGTTATAAAAAAACGGAATAGGCCCAGGAGATTGATGATATTAAAAATACTAGAGTGAGGGAAGCATTAAAATTGCTTGGCATAAAAAATCCCTTAGAGATAACTACTGTTTCAGAAGCCTCTGCAAATTCAGGATTAGGAAGTTCTTCTGCTTTTTTAGTTGGAGTTCTTAATGCTCTTCACGCTTATAAAAATGAAACTATCTCTTCTCAAATGTTGGCTGAAGAAGCTGCAAAAATAGAAATAGATATCTTAAAAGAACCGATAGGAAAACAAGATCAATATGCGACTGCTTTTGGAAACATAATTAGTCTGAAGATAAATAAAAAGGGTAAAGTATTAGCAAGCCCTATAAACATTAGCTATGAAACCATCAAAAAATTAGAGAAAAATCTACATATTTTTTATACAGGATTTAATAGACAAGCATCTGAGGTTCTTATAGACCAAGCAAATAATGCTAAATCAGATGAAGAGAATATGCAAAAGATGAAACATATAAAAGAAATAGGCATACAGATAAAAAATTCTCTTGAGAGAGGCGATGTGAGGAAATTTGGAAAATTAATGAATTTGCATTGGGAAACAAAAAAAAGTACCTCTGAAAAGATGACTAATTCAAGAATAGATGATTGGTATGACATAGCCATTAAAAATGGCGCTATCGGGGGGAAGATAATGGGTGCTGGAGGGGGAGGATTTTTTATGTTCTATTGTGATAATAATCCTCAAAAATTTATAGAAAATATGAAAAAAGAAGGATTAAATGAAATTCCATTTAGGTTTGATTTAGATGGGAGCAGGGTATTAACTCAATATTAAAATGAACAAAGAATTTATTAATAAATATATGGAAGAAACAAAAGAAATAGCTCAAAATATAGATAGAGAAGAAATTAATAAATTTATAGAAATTCTTTTTGAGGTTTGGAAAAAAGGAAAAAAAGTTATAACTATGGGAAATGGGGGAAGTGCAAGTACGGCTTCACATTTTACAGGGGATTTATTAAAAACCGTTGCAAATGATAGCAGTCAAAAAGAAATCAGAAATGTTAAGGGATTTGAGTCAATTTGCTTGAATGATAATCAGTCTGCATTAACAGCATGGATAAATGATTCTGGTTGGGAGGATGCATATGCTGGATTGTTGAATACTCTTTTAGAAGAAGACGATGTTATCCTTATTATCTCGGTTCATGGTGGAAGTGGCTGGTCTGGAAATGTTGTAAAAGCCATGGATTTAGCTAAAAAGAAAAACGCAAAAATCTTAGGATTAGCCGGATTTGATGGAGGTAAAATGAAAGAAATTTGTGATTCGTGTCTTGTTGTTCCAAAAGATTCTACTCCTCATGTTGAAGGTTTTCATGGGGTGCTACAACATTGTATTATTTTCGGACTTAAAAAATTAATTGAAGAACATGAAAAAGAAAATTCTGTACAATCTACTCTAGGGATGAAATTCTTTGCTGATACAGCCAGTCTTGATGAAATAGAATATAGCTTTTCTAAAGGAGTAAATGATGGAATTACAACAAATCCAAAAATAATTGAATCGACAGGAGATTTATCGAGAGGGTTTGTTGAAGCCTGTAGAGCTTTAGTTAACAAATATCCTAATTCGCCAATTAGTCTTGAAACAGATTTGAGAGGAGTAAATATGAATGATTTTGAGAGTCAAAATGATTTCTTCATTAAAAAGATTCTTTTAAAACAAGCTTATGAATTAGCAAAACTTGGCAAAAATGTAGTTATTAAAATACCTATGTGTGGAGGGGGATTATTAGCAGCGAAAGAGTTGGCAGAGAAGGGAATTAAAACAAATATAACTGCATGTATGACTCCTCATCAAGCTATGAAGGCTGCGCAATATGGTAAAGGTTACGTGAGTATGTTTGCAAACAGAATCTTAGATGTTCATATTCTTGAAATGGCGGGATATAATCTTAAAGAAATACTTAAAGAACCTATCTGGAAAGAAAGAGTAAAACAACATAAAGAAGAGTATTTTGAGAGGGCGTGGGAGATTACTCTAAAAGAAATTGCTTATGTAGCAAAAAGAATGGGGGAAACAGAATGTGAATTAATAATTGGAAGTATAAGAAGCCCAGAAGATATTTATAGAATAGCTTCGGCTAAACCTCAAATTATAACTATCCCCACAAAGATAGTTGAAAAATTAGAAAATATAGAAAAAATAAAAGATATTGAAAGACATATAAAAGAAGAAATTATGTCTGGAGATTCAATTAATCACCCAATGACTACTTACACTTTAAAAGAATTTGAAGATGCGGCAGATATTTATCGTAAAAATTAATATAAATCTTTAAAAACACAAAAAATAATTTAATTTGATGGTAATACAGAGCAAACTTCAAACTTTTGAAGAATTTTTAACAACTCAACAGATAAATATTAGTATATCTTATTTAATCCTCTCATTAGTTGTAGCCGCTCTTTTAGCTTATATTTTAGGAAAATTATATATAAAATATGGAACTTCTCTTTCAAATAGGAAAAAATTCTCTTCCAATTTTATTCTTTTGGCCACAACAACAACTTTAATTATAATGATTGTTAAATCGTCTCTTGCACTTTCTTTAGGTCTTGTAGGAGCATTATCTATTGTAAGGTTTAGGGCAGCAATAAAAGAACCAGAAGAATTATCTTTTTTATTTCTAGTAATTGCAATCGGTTTGGGATTAGGAGCAGGACAATTAACAACCACTTTGGTAGCTTTTATTGTAATTTCTTTATTAATTTTTGGAAGACATTTTGTTCACAAAAAAGAGGAAAATCAAAATTTATATTTAAGTATATCTGGTAAAGATGTAAAATTAGGAGAAATAAATAAAATCTTAAATAAAAATTGTACTACGGTTCATTTAAAAAGATTTGATCAATTAGAATCTGGTGGATTAGAAGCATCTTTTTTGGTTGATTTCAGTTCATTTGAAAAATTAGAGAAAACAAAATTAGAATTAAATGCTATTTCAAAAAAACTTAATATTACTTATTTAGATAAAGAAGGTTTTTAAAAAATGAAACTTAAAGAAAGGGAAGAAGAAAATTTTTTTAAATATTTTAAGAAGTTTGGAACATCTCTCTATAAAGCGCTTGTTCATAAAAGAAGCAAGATTTTTTTCTTAATAATATTTGCAATTGTATTTTTTGCCATAGGAACTTTTGCAGGATTAATGTTCACTAAATATTTTGGAACTTTTGAAAATCCGTCACAAAAAGCTCTGAAAATATTACCTCTGAACACCGCTTATGGATTAAGAGAATTAAAAACAAAAATTAAATATATTCAACATGAAAATATTAAAATTCCTTTTAATTACTTACAAGGACAATTCTCTAACCCAGATAAGATATTTATAGATATTAATTTTGAAAATCTTCAACAAATAGAATTCAAACGTCAACAAGCAATTGAAAAAGGATATTTAGATGCATCTGGAGAAGATTATGTTTCTGCTACAATTAGCTATGGAAAAGATAAATTTAAAGCAGATATTAGACTCAAGGGGGATGAAAGCGACCATTGGATAGGGAACAAATGGTCGTTTAGGGTTGAGCTTAAAGGAGAAGAAACATTAAATGGAATGAAAGTTTTTTCTATCCAAAAACCAAGCACAAGAAATTATCTAACTGAGTTTTTATACCATATTGCTCTAAAAGAAGAAAAAATTATTGGATTAAGATACAATTTTATTGAAGTTATTCTAAATGGTGAAAAAAAAGGCATATATGCTATTGAAGAACATTTTGATAAATTACTTATAGAAAACAATAATCGTAGTGAAGGGGTTATAATTAGATTTAGTGAAGATTTTACTCGGGAAAAAAGAGAAAACCTTAGGGAAAATTATTGGGATGATGAAGATTACTTAAAAATTTGTTTTGAAAAAAATATAGAATGGTTTTATTCTTCTAAAATTGATGTGTATGGTGAAAAAAAAGTATATTCAAATCCTCAATTAAATATGCAGTTTGAACAAGCAAAGAATGTTTTAGAAGCATTTAGAAGACAAGATTTACAGACTCGTGAAGCTTTTGATATAGATAAATTAGCAACCTATTTTGCCCTAAATACTTTATTTGGAAGCCCACATGCCTCTGATTGGACAAATATTAAGTTTTATTTTAATCCCTTAACATCTAAATTAGAACCTATTGGATTTGATTCAAACGGCGGGCCAGGGGCAGCCTTAGCATTAGAAGAATATCTTCCAAATTGCATTATTTTATCAAAAGGGGATGATTGTTCAAAAAAGCCTGGAAATTTAGAAGACTTAATTTTTAGAGATCCTGTTTTATTAGAAAAATATTTAAATGAATTAAAAAGAGTTTCAGAAAAAGAATATTTGGATGAATTATTTAAAAAACAAGAAACTAATATGAAAAACTTTGAAAACATAATTCATAAAGATGAACCAATCTATTATTTTTCAAAAGATATCTTTTATGCAAATCAAGAAATAATTAAAAATAAACTTGAAACAGTTGATGATATTAAAATTACTTTTGTTAAATCAGAAAATAATAAAATAATAGTCCAAGCAGAAGGAACAGGTGACCTTCCTGTAAAAATATTAAACTTAAATTGCCAAGGAATAATTTTTGATAAAATTTCTGGAAATTTAATATTACAACCAAAAAATTTTGGAATTAATCAAATTGAAACATTTGAATTTTCAATTCCAAAAAACTTTCAATGGAAAGACGATTTCGCAAATGAAACAAATGTTACTTATAGTTTATTAGGAAGTTCTAAGATTAAACAAAAAGAACTTTATAAAATACCTTATCTAAAAGAAGAATTTCAAGAAGAAGATTTCATAAGACAAGAATCAAATTTAAGTGAATTTGAATTTTTAGAAATAGATGAAAATAATAAATTTATTTCGATAAAAAAAGGTGCTTGGACATTAGAAAAAAACTTAATCTTACCAAAGGAATACAAAATCTTTTGTTATGAAGGAACAACAATTGATTTAGTAAAAAATTCCACTATTCTTTCTTATTCCCCGATATATTTTTATGGAAAAGAGAATAATCCAATTAAAATTACTTCTTCTGATAAAACGGGGCAAGGATTAACTTTACTAAATGCAAATAAAATCTCAAATCTTAATTCTGTTGTTTTTAACAATCTTACAAACCCTTCTAAATCTGGTTGGAACCTTACAGGAGCTATTACTTTTTATTATTCTCCTTTTATAATGAATTATGTAACCATACAAGGGATGGGGTGTGAAGATTCTCTACATGTAGTTAATTCACATTATGAAATAAAAAATTCTATTTTTGAAAATTGTTTCTCTGATTGTTTTGATGATGATTTTGGAAAAGGAATCATAGAATCTTCATCTTTTACAAATTGTGGAGGAGATTGTATAGATGTTTCAGGTTCAGATACAAAATTAAATAATCTGAATTTATTTAATTCTGGGGATAAAGGCATAAGCGTAGGAGAAAGAAGCAATATTACTGCACAAAATATTAACATAAATAGAGGATTTATAGGAATTGCGTCAAAAGATCTTTCAGATGTAACTATAAAAAATTTAACAGTGACGAATGCAAGTTATTCAATTGCAATATATCAAAAGAAACCAGAATTTGGGCATTCATCTATGGTTGTAGAAAATTTACAGTTATCAAATGTTAAAAATACATATGTGCTTGAAAAAAATTCATATTTATTTTTAGAAGGAACA
>Ga0075120_10003880_pt1 | contig 10072 bp, 10 predicted proteins | sample AntAceMetag02UKL_FD_69792 | JGI IMG/M metagenome (GOLD analysis project Ga0075120, IMG submission 69792) | Saline lake microbial communities from Ace Lake, Antarctica - Antarctic Ace Lake Metagenome 02UKL | ecosystem: Environmental > Aquatic > Non-marine Saline and Alkaline > Saline | place...
AAGAGGCCAAAGAGTAATTTAGCTAATATTGGTCTCTATTTTCTTCCGAAGTCAATTTTTGATTATAAAATTCAGAAATCTCCAAGAGGAGAATATGAAATTACTGACTATATCCGTAACTTTATAAAAGATAATAAACTTTATTTCAAAAAAGCTAGAACATGGCTACCAATTTCCTATTGCTGGAATGTTTTAGAGGCAGATAGATTGTTCTTGGCAGATATTAAAAAAGAAATACAAGGCAAAGTTGAAAAAGGAGTTGTCATCAAAGGAGAAGTGAGGATAGGGAAGCACAGCATAATCAAGGCAGGCACATATATTGAGGGTCCTGTAATAATTGGCGAGAATTGTGTTGTTGGTCCTAATTCATACATTCGGCCCTTTACCAGTATTGGGGATTCCTGTCGCATAGGTCAGGCAGTGGAAATAAAAGAATCAATTATTGGCGCTAATACTAACATTGCTCATTTAAGTTACGTAGGGGACTCTATAATAGGTGATAACTGTAATCTAGCTGCTGGCACTATCACTGCAAATTTAAGACATGATGGAGAAACTGTAAAAACAGAAGTAAATGGAGTTTTGAGAGATACTGGAAGAAGGAAGTTGGGGGCAATAATAGGCGATAATGTAAAAATAGGCATTGGAACCTTAATCTATCCGGGTAGAAAAATTTGGCCCGACAAAACAACTAAGCCAGGGGAGGTTATTCAAAAGGATGTCAAATAAAAAAGCATTATTGCTTTTTTCTGGTGGCTTGGACTCTCTTCTGTCTGCTAAAATTTTGCAAGAACAGGGCTTTGAAATAGAAGCCGTTTTTTTTAAATCTCATTTTTTTAATATTAAAGAAAAAAAATTACCTTTTAAATTAAGGGTTATAGATATATCAGACAAACAATTTGAAGTGGTAAAAAATCCCAAGCATGGCTATGGTAAGAATATGAATCCCTGTATTGATTGCCATCTTCTAATGTTCAAGGAGGCGAGAAAGCTTATGGAAAAGGAGGGTTTTGATTTTGTGGCTACTGGCGAGGTTTTAGACGAGAGGCCAATGTCCCAAAATAGGAGGTCATTAGATATTATAGAGAAAGAGTCCGGCTTAAAGGGAAAATTACTCAGGCCTTTGTCTGCCAAGTTATTAGAGCCGACAGAGGCAGAACAAAAAGGCATTGTAGATAGAGATAAGTTATATTCTATCAAGGGAAAATCCAGGGAAAAACAGCTTGAGCTAGCAAAGAAGTTTGGATTAAAAGATTATCCAATGCCAGCTGGAGGATGTCTTTTAACAGATCCGGAGTTTTCCAAAAAATTAAGGGAATTGATGGATAAGAATAAAGAAGTTACGAGAAATGATTTAAAACTTCTTTATTATGGAAGACATTTTTGGCACAATAATGTTAAGATAGTAGTGGGAAGGAAAGAAAGCGAGAATGAGGAAATAAGGAATTTAAAACAAGAAGATGACATCCTGATTGAGCTTAAAGATATACCAGGGCCAGTGACTTTAATTAGAGGCGGGGATGAAGAGACGATTACGAAAGCAAAAGAATTGACTAAGCATTATTCTCTCAAAGCAAGAGATAAAAAACAAGTAGAATTTAAAATATGTTAGGAGATTTTGCAATAGAAGACCTTTTTAATTACCTATTAAAGAGGGAATCAACTCAATTTTTTGTTAGTGTAGCTATCCGTTCTTTGGCTATCGGCATGGTGGCTATTTTTGAGCCGGTTTACTTGTATCTTCGTTTCGGAAATTCTATAGCCCATGTTTTATTTTTTTGGGCTGCTGTTTCGGGAATATTTGCCTTAGTTGCTGTTTTTGGAGGTAGGGCAATGGAAAAATTTGGCTTAAAGCGGACAATGCTTTTGTCTAATTTTTTCTATTTTGCTTTTTATATTTGTTTATTTTTTGCTGATATTTCAATTGTAATGCTTCCGTTGGCTATCATTATGAGAGCTTTTGGTGCAACGCTTTTTTGGCCTGCCTTTCACACTGATTTTATTCGTTTTACTAAAGGAGAGCATAGGGCAAATGGAGTGAGTAAAATGAGTATTGTTTCTTTGTGCGCAGGTATTCTAAGTCCTATTATAGGTGGTTTTATCTTAGCTGGACTTGGCTATGCCACCTTGTTCGTAGTTGTTTTAATGACTCTCTTCACTTCTTCTTTTCCATTATTTTTGTCAAAAGAGAGATATGAGGTGTATACAGATTCTTACAAAAAGGCATGGTCAAGAATTAAGAAAAATAAAGATATAAGTTTTGCTTTGGGCTCATTAAGCATTGAGGCAGGGATAGATTTTATTATTTGGCCAATTTTTATTTTTAGTATTGGTGTAAGCTATAGACAGTTAGGCAGTATTTCTACTGTTGCACTAATACTTGCTGCCTTTTTCGCCTGGTACATAGGAAAATTAAGCACTAGAGGTAATAAAAATATACTTTTGAATATTGGTTCTGTCTTGTTAGCTATTGCCTGCGCATTACAGTTTTTTGTAAAAGATGTAATTACTACATTTTTTGCGCAAAATTTTTATAGAATAAGCAAAACCACTGCTTTAATTCCATTTAGGACGATTCTTTACGATAAGGCAGCCTCTAAAAGAGGCCAAGCAGATGAGTATGTAATCTACCGGGAGATAATTATGCATATCACAAGATTTTTCTTTTTTATGTTTCTGGGCATAATATTCCTGATTTTCCCTATGCCTATTAGATATACATTTCTTATCGCAGCCGTAGCTTCCTTAGGTTATACTTTTTTAGCAAAGCCAAGATTGTTTTCTATTAGTAAGCTATTTAAAAAATCATGAAAAAATTAATATTTTTGATAGTTATAATTAGTTTTTTAGTAGGATTATATTTTTATCCTCAATTGCCCGACCAAATGGCTTCACATTGGAATGCTAAGGGAGAGGTTGATGGCTATATGACAAAATTCTGGGGAACCTTTTTAATGCCCCTTATTATGATTTTTATGCTTTTTCTGTTTCTTCTTATTCCCAGAATTGATCCTTTAAAAAAGAATATTGAAAAATTCAGGAAATATTTTGATGGTTTTATTTTGGTTTTTCTTTTCTTTTTCCTTTATATATATCTCCTAACTCTTTTTCATAATATGGGGTGTCAATTTAATATGGGGCAGCTGATGCTACCTGCAATGGGTTTTCTATTATATTATTGTGGGATTCTAATAAAAAATGCCAAGAGAAATTGGTTCATTGGCATTAGGACTCCCTGGACTCTAAGTAGTGATAGAGTATGGAATAAGACCCATAGGCTCGGAGCCATTCTTTATAAAATAGCAGGAATCATTGCTCTTGTGGGGATTTTGTTCCCAAATTATATTCTTTGGATTTTGTTCGTTCCTCTAATCGGTTTTTCGATTTTTCTGATTTTCTATTCCTATTTTGAGTATAAAAAAGGGGAGTGATTATTTTTTCTTTGATATCCTCTGAAGCTGTATGCTAACAATAACAACAATCAAGGTTACCAAGAGAGCATAGATAAATTTACCGATCACAGTGCCCGAGTTTTTCAACCATTGTTCAAATAAACTCTTAATTGCTTCATTCCAAGCCAAGGCAGCAACTAAGGCAAACCCACCCAAAATTAAGGTTATTGTTTTTTCTTGAGCCGCTTGTTTGGCTTTTTTTATTTCTTTTACTGCTCTTCTCATATATGATAAAATAGTTAAATGATTAAAATATTTTACCATGAATTTTAACTTCCAAGAAATTTTAGCTTATCAAGCTTTAGACAATACAGTTTTTCAATATCTTATTGCCGTGGCTGTGTTTTTGGCTCTCTTTTTAATTTTAAAAATTTTTAAAAATATAGTTATCCTGCGCTTAAAGAGATTAAGCGAAAAAACCAAAACAGATATTGATGATTTATTGATAAAAATAATTTCTTCTGTCAGGCAATCCTTTTATTTATTCGTTTCACTTTACATAGCAATTCGTTTTCTTAATTGTTCAGAATTATTTTTTAAGGTAATAAATTATTTATTCTTTTTTATTATTGCCTATTATATAGTAAAAGCGATTGAATCAGTTATTGATTATGGGGCGGAGAAATTGGTAGAGAGAAGAAAAAAACAGGAAAAAGAACTTAGCGAATCTGTTGTCTCTCTTTTGAAAAAAATACTAAAAGCAGTTATTTGGGTTCTGGCTGTGATAATTGTTTTGCAAAATCTTGGTTATAATATAACTGCTTTGGCAGCCGGATTTGGTATTGGAGGTATTGCTATTGCTCTTGCTCTGCAAAATATTTTAGGCGATCTTTTCGCTTCATTTGCTATTTACTTTGATAAACCATTTGAGATTGGTGATTATATCGTTGTTGGCGATGATGCAGGAACAGTTAAGCAGATTGGAATAAAGTCCACCAGAATTCAATCCCGTCAGGGAGAGCAATTAGTGATTTCCAATAAAGAACTGACCAGCGCTAGGGTTCATAATTACAAAAAAATGGAAAGAAGGAGAGTAGTTTTTTCTTTCGGGCTTGCCTATGAAACACCCACAAAAAAACTTAGAAAAGTTCCCGACATTATCAGAGAGATTATATATAATATTGAAATTACTGAAATAGATAGGGTCTTTTTCAATAAATTTGGCGAATTTAGTTTAAATTTTGAGGTGGTTTATTGGTTGAAATCAAGTGATTATGAGGGCTTTATAGAATCACAGCCAAAAATTAATTTGGCTATTATGGAAGCTTTTCAAAAAGAAGGAATTGAAATGGCATATCCGACCCAGACAATTTTTGTGAAGAAATAAATTGGTATGAGATTGAATCTCGTACCAGTCGTATAAAAAGAGAGAAGCCAGCTTCAGGAATCTGAAGCTGGCTTTTATCATTTTAGAAGATGCAGAAGTTTTGCGGAAAATTGGTCGTAATCTACTGAGATTGTTTGACCTGGGAGTAACTGTTCATGTTGCAATTTTTCCGCGAAGCAACTTAATCCGCGCTGGTAGTTTTCCATAACGGAAGTAATGATGATCGTTCCGCCGAAATGTAGACTTAAGCGCAGTTCTTTTAAAAAGGGCTTAGTGTCCGGCCGTTCGCCTTTTAGACAGGCGTTTAGTACGATAATCCTCGGTTGTTCATCGTTGAATGCCGTTTTGGCATCATCTATGTTGTCGACTACGACAACCCGGATTTTTTGTTCCCGATTCCGCACAGCTCGTCTTACAAGAGCAGGCGAGTTGGGCCCATCGTCTATAACCAGAATTATTGGTGATGGATTCATCCCCTCATCTCCTAGTATGCTATTATTAATTTACCATATTTTATCTAAAAAGTCAAGTTTTATCACTTTCTCGCGACTATATCCGTGTCCCGCCTGTATCTCATTTGCACACTAAACGATCTTGTCCGCACTCTGACACTCCGTACGCACCCCGTCACTTTATGCACCCCGAACGAGACCCCGCCGTATCTCACTGATCTCATCTGTTACATGCACTCCGAAAGACCTCACGCACACCCTGATCGACTCCGTACGCGCCCCTGACCTCATAAAGAGGTTGAGGCACCAGTATTAGTCCGAGAACTGTTCTCGGACTAATACCTATTAGCATTATGCCTTGTAAATCCAGAAAAATTGAGTTAAATTTAGTTAATGGCTAGAAAAATTGCAATTGTCAATCTAAAAGGAGGAACAGGCAAAACAAATGTCTGTATCAATCTTTCTATGTTTTTGACTGCCTTAGGTAAAAGAGTTTTACTTATTGATTTGAGCCCACAAGGAGATGCCACTTTTTCTTTAGGCATTAAGCCATCGCCAAATTCTGTTGGCGATGTTTTTCTTCAAAAAATAAGGCCACAAGTAGCGATTAAAAGCACTCCATATTTTGGTTTTGATGTTATGCCTTCTTTTCCAGAATTAAAACCGATAGAAGAAAATTTGAGAAACGTTAAAAGACCCGAGCTTCGGCTTAAGAAGGCGATGGAAAATCTTGAAGAAGATTATGATTTTATTATCATAGACACTCCACCGGAGTTTAATTTATTAACGTTAAATGCTCTGAATTCTGCAGATGAGTTAATTATTCCGATTCAAGCGGAATATTTAGCAATGCGTTCTGCTGAGCAGTTATTAAAGATAATTGAAAAGAGCAATCTAAAGTTTAAAAGAATTAGTGCTCTTGTTACAATGTACGGTTGGAGAAGTAGGTCTTCAAGAAGTGTGGCCAAATCTTTAAGAGAAAGTTTTTCAGGTTATGTTTTTAATACTATCATTCCAAGAGCAGTTAGTTTAATTCAAGCAGAGGATGTGAAAGAACCGATTTTAAAGGCTTCTCCTAACTCTAGGGCTGCCAGGGCCTATAGTCAGTTGGCAGAAGAAGTTGTAGCGTTGGAGAAGAAGAAACTTTAAAGAGAGAAGCTTATACTGAGCAAAGCCGAAGGGTTTATTCTAAGTTAAGCGGAAGGGAGTTCTACCTGTGGAGATTATAACCAAAAATCGCTTTCTGAGCGGTTTTTTCTTTATTACATAATGGTTTTTTGATATAATGAAAAAGCTTAATAAATAATATTTAGTAAAAAATATAATGTCAATAATTATGAAACATACGCGTAAAATTTTTATTGCAGGGCTAGTTCTTGTTTCTCTTATTTTTATTATTATAATCTGGATTGATTGTGCGAAGAAAATCAATACCAATAATAAAGACAGTGAAAGTACTCTCCCGGATGCTACTGATACGCAAAAATCTCGTGATCAGATTTCAGAAATATACAAATGGAACTTGAGCGATTTGTTTTCAAGCGATGAAGAGTGGCAAGCTAGGAAAATTGAACTTGAGGGTAATATTGATGAATTTGAACAATTTAAAGGTAAAATTGGTGAGTCAGCTGATATGCTCTACGAATGTCTTGAATTTTCTTCTGCGACCCAGGAGGAATATTTTATGCTCTTTGGATATGCATCTAAACTGTCTGACCAAGATATTCGTGAATCAGGTCCCATGGCTATGCGTCAGGAAATTAGTCAGTTGGGGACTAAACTAAGCGCGGCGAGTTCGTTTATTGACCCCGAAATTCTTTTTATAGATAGCAAAACCATTCAGGAATTTTTTAATCAGAAACCTGAATTGAATAATTATGCCCAATATATTGACAATATTCAACGCCTGAAACCGAATACTCGCAACACTGCCGAGGAAGAGATTATCTCGCAGGCCAGAATGATGAGGAGTACACCGTATGATATTTATGAAATTTTTAAAGAAACTGATATGCCTAGGCCGACCGTTACTCTTGCTGATGGAAAAACAGTGCGGTTAGATGATGCAGCTTACACATTGCATAGAGCTAACACTGACCGCGAATCTCGCAAAAAGGTATTTGAAGAATTCTTTGGCGGTTACAAAAATTATGAACGATCTTTTGGCGCTCAGCTTTACGGTCAAATAAAGTCAGATATATTTTACAAGAATGTTCGAAATTATAATTCTTCATTGGAAAGCGCACTTAATGTTAAGAATATTCCAGTCCAAGTATACGAGAATTTGATCACTAGCGTCCATGAGAATCTGCCAACCTTGCATCGTTATTTAGAATTGCGAAAAAGAATGCTTGGTCTTGATGATTTATATTACTATGATATGTATCCTTCATTGGTTAAAGAAAAGGAAATAAATTATACTATTGAAGAAGCGCAGGATTTAGTTAAGCAAGCGCTTCAGCCATTGGGTAGCGATTATATCGATAAGATAGACGAGGCGTTCGACAATCGCTGGATAGATATGTTCCCTAATACAGGGAAAAGTTCAGGAGCCTATTCCTCTGGTTCGGATTATGGCGCACATCCCTATATTTTAATGAATTATATGGGTAGATATAATGATGTCAGCACTTTAGCTCACGAGCTAGGTCACACTATGCATAGCTATTATTCTAATGAGAATCAAACCTTTATTAATTCTAATTACCCTACATTCTTAGCCGAAGTAGCGTCTATCTCTAACGAAGTAATGTTAGCTGACTATGTTCTTCGTGAAATAGATGACCCGCAACAGCGTCTGTCTATTCTTGGCAATCAATTGGAAACTTATCGCACCACTCTTTTCCGTCAAGCTCAATTTGCTGAATTTGAGTTGAAAATTCACGAATTAGTAGAAGAAGGCAATGCTCTCACTGGCGAAGTCTTGACTGATGTCTATCTGGATATTCTTAAAACCTATTATGGCCACGATAAGGGAGTTGTAGTTATTGATGATTTGTATGGTATTGAGTGGGCGTATATTCCACATCTCTACTATAATTTTTATGTTTACCAATATTCTACATCGCTTTGTGCTGCAACAGCTATCTCTAAAAAACTTTTTAACGACCAAGACGATATGCGTCAGAAATATGTTACCGAATTTCTAAGTGCCGGTGGATCGGATTATGCTGTACCTATTTTAAAACGTATTGACATCGATATGACCACTACAGAGCCTTGCCAGATGGCTTTTGAAAAGATGAATAATATTATGGATGAAATAGAGAAGATTTTAGAAGATAATGAACAAATAGAAGAGTAGGCATATTTTTGATTTTCTATGGCATATTATCTTTTAGGATAAAATATCCTGACTGAGAGGGAATAAATTCGCCCTGAAGAAGAGCCCAAAAATCGCTTTTTGAGCGTTTTTTTCTTTATTATATACTAGTTTCTTGGTAGGATAATTTCATGAAGAAGCCTAGAATATATTATGTTCGGTGGACTATACCACCTTATCGGGCAATGACTATTCCTCCTTTTGGAATATTTGTAAGGAAAGATCATAAAAATAATGAAAAAATATTGAATCACGATATTGTTCACTGGAAACAATATCAGAGAATGGGATTACTTAGATTCTATTTTCAGTATTTTAAGGAGTTTATAATTTTTGGATATGATAAAATGCCCATGGAATTAGAGGCTAGATATGAGGAAGACGAATATGCTAAAAAGTATTATTCAAATATATATCATAAATGAAAGTTCAAAGATCGTCTAATTTCTCAATAATTCATCACAAAACAGGTTCGAATATAATTCTATAGACGGGGTGTGCCATTTTTATATAACTTGCCAGCTCAAATAAAATCCCTTTAATAAAAGGGATTTTTAATAATATTTATAAATAAAATAATTTTAAATTTATTTTGTTGAAAAAGTTTTTTTATTTCCTCTATATCTTTTGGCTACATTAATACGAGATATTTCTTTTCCTAACATTGACTGTAACGTAGCGTAATCAACATCAACCTCATGTTTTCTTTCTTCCATTAAATTTTCCACTCTTTTCCTTGCCTTTTCTGCCCTCTCGAGATCAATGTGTTCAGCTCTCTCTGCTCTATCAGCTAAAATAACTATTCCAAAGTTTGGTCTAACTTCTAAAATTCCGGAAGAAATGGAAAGAGAAGTATTTTGTCCTTTTTCTGTTTTAAGAATTATTTCTCCTGATTTAATAGGAGTAACTATTGGTACATGACCTGCTAAAATAGTTAATTCGCCCGTTACAGTAGGAACGGTTGCACTGATATATCTATCGCTTATAATGACTTTTTCTAATGTTACAATTCTAACATGTAAATGTTTTGCCATAAAAATACATTATTTATCTTCAATATCTTTTATATTCCCCCTCATATAGAAAGATGATTCTGGCTTGTTATCATGTTTGCCGTCAATAATTTCCTTGAATCCTTGAAGGGTTTCTTTTAGAGAAACATATTTTCCTTCTCTGCCAGTAAACTGTTCCGCCACAAAAAACGGTTGAGATAAAAATTTCTGAATTTTTCTAGCGCGAGAAACAATTAGCTTATCTTCGTCTGATAGTTCTTCCATTCCAAGAATAGCGATAATGTCTTGAAGGTCTTTATAACGTTGTAAAATTTTCTGAACTTCGCTTGCAACAGAATAATGTTCTTCGCCAACAATCTCAGGAGTAAGAATCGTCGATCTAGAATCCAGCGGATCAACGGCGGGATAAATGGCTAGTTCGGCTAAAGAACGGGTTAGAACAACAGTAGAATCAAGATGAGAAAAAGTCGTTGCAGGAGCTGGATCCGTTAAATCATCAGCAGGAA
>Ga0075120_10003881_pt1 | contig 10071 bp, 8 predicted proteins | sample AntAceMetag02UKL_FD_69792 | JGI IMG/M metagenome (GOLD analysis project Ga0075120, IMG submission 69792) | Saline lake microbial communities from Ace Lake, Antarctica - Antarctic Ace Lake Metagenome 02UKL | ecosystem: Environmental > Aquatic > Non-marine Saline and Alkaline > Saline | place...
AGTCTGACCGCCCAAATTCAGAAGATGCGAAAAACAATCGGTAGATCAACGGGCTGTTAGGGTGTCGATTTTCACATTATGTTTGGACTGGATCTAGGGGTGAAGGTCATAACTCTAAGAAGTGGACCTAACACTCGGGGTAAGTCATCCACTCGTCTGTATCAGATAATGTTTACAAATTCTGAGGTACCATGTATACTTGTTTGCATATGCACATAACGAGTGTCTTACGTCGCTGTTCGATTATCCATAGACCACAGTGGGCCTTGTGGGCTTTTATTTCTCTTTATGTTTTCTTAAGTATTACAGCTCTCGCAACGAGTGATATTACAATGGAGAAGACCGTGCAGTCATCTCACGCAATGGTTGTTGCTGCTCATCCTGATGCAGCCCGGGCAGGAGCCGTGATTCTTCAGGCAGGCGGCAACGCAATGGATGCTGTTGTTGCCACTGCATTTGCACTTGCAGTTGTTGAGCCAGAGGCTTCAGGACTAGGTGGCGGGGGGTTCCTACTATATTACGATGCAGCGAGCGGATGCTCGAGCGCGTTAAATTACCGCGAGCTTGCCCCGCGTGGTGCGACTTCAACCATGTACTCACTTAGCGGATGTGGCCTGTCAGGCTACTGGGATGCCCCAGCTGACACAGCTGCCCAAACTGCTCTTCGGAAGTATGGTGGTGGAGCAGTTGCTATTCCTCGTATGGTCGCTGGATTGCTTCACGCACACGACGAGTATGGAAGTATGGCTCTTGCCGATGTTCTGGCACCAGCGATTCGACTCGCAGAGGAAGGTTTTGAGGTAAGCGAGAACCTATATAAAACAGTTCTTAATTCCTACGACGTTCTCTTGGAAAACGACGCGATGGCTGCGGCGTTTCTGAATGACTGGCTCCCCTACGAGCCGGGCGAGATGATGTGCCGTCCAGATCTTGCACAAACATTTCGCATCTTGGCTTGCGAAGGTGTCGATATGTTCTATGAAGGCGAGATGGCATCAGCCATTGTGACAGGGGTAGCCGCTGCAGGTGGAATGCTTTCTCTTGAGGATCTGTCTTCCGTTTCTGTTGCGATGGAACCTGCGATCTCTTCTAGCTACAACGGATGGGATCTGATTGGCCTTGCTCCACCAGCGGGCGCTGTACCGATTATTGAATCATTGAATGTGTTATCCTGGGTGAATCTCGCTGAAATGACGCCTGGTAGTGCCGAAGCGACGCACTGGATCATTGAGGCGACAAAACTCGCCTTTGCTGACAGGCGAACCTACTTAGGAGATCCCAGTTATATTGACTTTGCCTGGGATCAATTGCTGTCGGACGATTGGGCATCGCAACAATTCGCTCGTATCACTGCTGAACACGCAACCCTGAATCCGAGTCCACTTATGGTCGACTCGGGCAGTACAACGCAGATCTCGATAGTTGACGTTGACGGGAACATGGTATCATTGACACAGTCTATCAACTACTTCTTTGGATCGCGTGTCTTCATCCCAGAGATGGGAATTCTGATGAACAACACAATGTCAGATTTTGATCCTGAACCCGGTAACCCAAACAGCATTGCCCCAGGTAAAATCCCGATGAGCAGCATGTCTCCGATGTTCCTACTGGGAGGGGAGGACATACGTTGTGTAGTAGGGTCACCTGGAGGAATGCGGATCACAAGCACGCTTGTGCAGCTCAGTGTGCATTTGATCGATTGGCGTCTACCCCTTGATGATGCCGTGAATGCAGCACGCTTTCACAGTGAAGGGGCACAAGTATATGCTGAGTCGAGGATTCCGGAATCCATCCTCGAGGATCTACACGAGCTCGGCCACCCGATCGTAACAAAGGGCGCTTTCGACCTTTATTTCGGAGGCGCAAACGTAATTTGGAGGACAGGGAACGGGGATTCTGTGGTACTTCTTGGAGTTGCCGATCCCCGTCGCGCTGGCCATGCAGCTGGGTATTAGGAGGAGATAGATGGGGAGAGCGACTGCTGTACACGATCTTGAAGAGCACAATGGTGAAATTGGAGAAAAGGAGAATAAATGAATTCGTATAGTGGAAAGAGACTGATGGGCCTGCTCTTGACCCTGGTTGTCACCGCCTTCTCCATTGGCGGTATTGCCGAGCAAGTTGCTACAAGTACAGAAGGTATGGTAGCTTCCGCCCATGACTTGGCATCTGAGGCAGGCGCTGAGATTCTTGCTGCCGGCGGGAACGCAGTGGATGCCGCAGTGGCAACCGCATTTGCTATTACAGTAGTCGAACCGAACGCATCGGGGATTGGCGGCGAAGGGTACATGGTGATAAGCTTGGCGGACGGTCGCGATCTGGCGATCGACTATCGTTCCTGGTCGCCCGGACACGTGACCTTGTACAGCGACACAAGCACTCGTGTCGGTCCCGAGTCAACGTGTATCCCCGGGGTCGTTGCTGGACTAACCTTAGCGTTGGAGGAGTACGGGACGATGACGCTTGCGGAAGTCATGGCTCCTGCCATCCGCTTGGCTAGTGAAGGATTCCCTCTTGATGACGTTCTATTCTCTCGATTGAGCGACCTATATGGCTATACGGATGCCGGAACCGACCCCATTGTGGGGCCTGTCTATTTCCCTGATGGCCTCATTCCTGAAATCGGAACAATCATTGTCAACAAAGACCTGGCTTATGCGCTAACGTTGATCTCTCAGCAAGGACCTGATGTTTTCTATCGTGGTGAGATTGCTGATGCAATCGTCGAAGCGATGGACGGCTGGTATACGAGCGCCGACTTGCAGCGCTATCAGGCCGTGGATCGCGAAGCTCTGATCAGTGAATACCGAGGGTATGAAATCATCGGGACTCCCCCGGTCGTTGCCGGCATTGTTGTCGCTGAGACGTTGAACATCCTCGATAACTTCGACCTCTCGGTATACACCGGTTGGGACGATCCAGCGGCAATCCACCTGATCGCTGAGGCATTATTGCTAGCTTCGGCTGATCGCAAACCCTACGTTGGAGATCCGGATTTCTACGACATTCCGTTAGAAGGATTGCTCTCCGAGGAATATGCTGCAGAGCGTGCAGCATTGATTGACCCGACCCAAGCGATGGGTCCAAAGAAGGAAATTCCTGCCGGTAATCCAACCCCTTATATTGGTGTGCCCGTTGGTGTGGCTGGAGGCGAAGAATCACCTTCCACCACGCAGATTAGCGTTCTGGATGCGGACGGCAATGCTGTTAGCATTACTCAAACACTCTCCAGTTTCTGGGGCTCGCGTGACATGATCCCCGGGTACGGATTCTTCATGAACAATGAGTTCCACAACCTGAACAGCTACAACCCGGACAACCCGGATGACGTAAACGTTGTCGGTCCCTACAAGCGTCCGCGGACAGTAATCGCGCCGACGATCGTTCGCGATCTCAACGATGAAGTCTTCCTTGTTGTGGGAACGCCGGGTGCAGGCCGCATTCCTTCGAGCGTTGTTGGGACGATCATTAACGTCATCGACTTCGGCATGACATTAGAGGATGCAATCAAAGCTCCCAAGTTCTGCAGTCGCGTTGCCTATGGAGAACTCAGGATGGAGGGTGGCTACTCTGAAGCTACGATTGAAGCATTGGAAGCCCTGGGACATACGGTTAAGGCTACCTACGGGGAACTGGATCTCTACTTTGGTGGAATCAATGCCATCATTGTGGAGGACGGCGTGATGGTCGGTGTCGGGTCGTTCCGGCGTTCTGGCGGAGCCGCAGGCCCCGAATAGAAGTAAACGAGAATGCCCGAAGTCGCTGGCTTCGGGCATTTGCCTTATTCTCAAAGGAGTACTCATGAAAAAGAGGCTTGTGTGGATTCTTATAGTGGCTGTGATCGCCTTTGCTGGCGTAACAGTTGGGCAGGAAACAGAGGATTCTGTTGATCCAATCGTTTTTGAACAACCTGTCTTGATCGCCTCTATTGGTCAAAGTGCCGGTGCTCAACAAGCACGTATCCTCGCGATGAAGGCGGGGCTGGATTTTACATTCGAGCAGAGGCCAACTGTAGATATGCTAGATGGCAATGCTACGTTGATTGTAGTCCTTGGTGCGAGTAGCAAAGGTCTCGGGGCAGCTGGCGTCGATATGGATGGTGAGATTGCTTGGGGAATTGAACTGATCACGCGTGCACGAGAGCTAGAGATGGAAATCATCGCCATGCACATTGAAGGCGGAGCGCGCCGTGGCCCTTCAAGCGATTTGGCAACAACGACATTCGCTCTTTTGGCGGATCACATCGTGGTCAAGGGTGGAGATCCGGAAGTGGAATGGACTGAGGCGGAAGAGGCCAATGGAAACGCTGATGGCTTGTTCACGACTATCGCAACTGAGAACGAGATTACGATCACGTACATTGCGAGGACCCTGGATGCAGTCGAAGTCCTCCAGCAACTGTTTGTTGTTGAGACCTCGGACTAGTAGTTAATAAGAATCAACAGCAAAGGATCAGTAATGAGTTACAGACTCTCGTGGAGCGCTGCTTGTGCAGCACTCGTTGTAGTATTGGGTGCACTGTGCGTTTCTGCCACAATGCCGATTTCACATGATATTCGCCCAGGGCATGGAGTAACTGAGCTTCGCTGGCTAAGTGACTATCATCCCGCATTACGTGGAACACCTGGGGACACGCCGATCTACGTACTAGAGGGGGATGAGCCCGGAGGGAGTTTTCTGCTCCTCGGTGGCACTCACCCTAATGAGATTGCAGGTGTCATGGCGGCCACATTGTTTGTCGAGAGGGCCAGCGTAAGCAAGGGAACGGTGTTTGTTATCCCCCACGCCAACAACAGCGCATCTCGCTATAATGATGGAACATATAATGAGACCTCTCCTCAATGGATAGAACTAACCACGGCAAGTGGGGAGGTACGCACCTTTCATTACGGGAGTCGCCGCACGCAGGTTGAGGACCAGGAACCTGATCCAGAAGTATTTGTCCACTACCCATCAGGTATTGAATTCGATGGAAAGGAAGCTCGTAATCTCAATCGAAATCACCCGGGAATAGCCGACGGCACATTGACTCAGCAAATCAGCTATGCGCTCTTTCAGCTTGTTGAACGTGAGGAAGCCAATGTTGTGGTCGACATGCACGAGTCATCGATCACATCGCGACTGGCTCACATGATCGTCTGCCATCCGCGAGCGCTAGACATCGGTGCCATGGCGACCTTGGATCTTGAGTGGGCAGGCATCATCATGAAGCTTGAGGTCTCTCAGGAAGAGTACCATGGCTTGAGCCACCGGGAATTTGGTGACTATACGGATGCCTATGTTTTCCTCATAGAGACCCCCAATCCTGGCCAGGAAAGGTCCATTACCACGCCTGACGTGGTCAATGATCCATTGGCGCCTCTTGCAGATCGTGTTCGGACACAGATCTCTACGTTTACAACCCTAGTCAACAATTACTCGTTGATGTCATCGCATGACGAGCAAATTGAGTTCACCTTTCCATTTGAGGTGCATGACTTAGTCGGATCGAACTTAGGAGAGTACCTTCGATGAGCCAGTACCTACCGGAGATGATACCGTTTCTGGTTATGGTGGCTGTCTTTATTGCAAGTACTTTTGCGTTTAAGCTTCCGGTGTCAGTTTCGCTCGTGGCAGCAGCCATCAGCGGTGCGATGGTTGCCGGTGAGGGTCTTCCGATCCGCCATCTGGTAGAAGGCACGCTAGGCTACCTGGACACGCTGTTGATTATCGCCACTGCCATGATTTTCATGCGGATGATTCAGGCATCCGGGTTGCTTGACACGATTGCCCATCATTTGATTGTCAGGTTCGAACGTCGCCCTGCCACCTTGCTTGTGCTGATGATGCTATTCGCAATGTCGGCAGGCATGATCACCGGCTCGTCGACAGCCGCTGTGTTAACAACTGGTGCTATCGTGGCGCCTGTATTCATGGCATTGGGCATCTCGCGGAATCGCACGGGGGCAATCATCGCCATGGCAGGGATTCTTGGAATGATCGCTCCCCCAGTAAATATTCCAGTCATGATTATCGGCGGTGGCGTGGACATGCCTTATATTGGCTTTGCAATGCCCCTGTTGGCGCTGACAATCCCTCTGGCTTTTGTCATTGTCCTATTCCTTGGTCTACCATCCGCACGGAACGCATCGATTGACCATGCCGCGCTACCAACATCGTTTCATAAATCGTATGGATTCAGGCTTTATTTACCCTTGATGTTGCTTGTCGTGTTGATCGTTGTCGAGCGAGTGTTCCCACGAGTTATCCCGTCCTTCGGCATGCCGCTGGTATTCACAGTATGTGCTTTCGTTACTCCGTGGACGGGACGCAAGTTCAAGCCACTGCTCGCTGCTCGAGAGGCAGTCAAGGCGGCACTTCCAGTAATGGGTATTCTGGCTGGGGTTGGCATGTTCTTGCAAATCATGGCTCTGACTGGCGCAAGAGGATTCATCGTTTCGGTGCTCATAGGGCTACCACTTGCGTTGTTGTATGTGAGCATTGGAGTTAGCATGCCGCTGTTTGGTGCAGTGTCGGCCTACGGATCTGCATCCATTCTCGGTGTGCCTTTTGTTCTTGCGCTCCTTGGCTCAAACGAGATTATCGTTGCATCGGCGCTGTCCCTCATCGCGGCGATGGGAGACCTCATGCCACCGACTGCGCTGGCTGGTCTCTTTGCAGCTAAGGTTGTTGAACAACCTAATTACATGCGTGTATTGAAACACTGCCTCGCACCTGCTGCTCTTACAGTTGGTGTAGGTATTGCTTCCATCGCATTCGCCAAGACGCTCGGCAAGTTCCTGTTCACAGACCAGCCATGGGTTCTGTGGGTAGGCATCGCCGGATTGCTCGTTGTAGCAATCGCAATAATGCTCACCTTGGACTGGGCAACGATGCGTAGCCGCAAGGAGGCACTATGACGTGGTTGTATCAAGCGATCACAGCTGGGGTAATCTTTCTAATTGGCTGGAACCTCTTTCGCGAACGACGTTTGGTTGAACAGATGTCGGCTGCCTTGGTTCTTCTTCCATTGATCCTTCGGGTGTTGATGATCAAATGAAGAGACATCCAGAGGGTTGGGGAAACCGAATCACTGCTGTTTCTCTGCTGTTGATTGTCGGAATTGTTCTTACGGTCGCCTCACATGACTTTCTGGTGATGCATGTTGCTCCGCCGATTTATCCTGGCCCAGGTGTTACTGAGAGCTTTCTGCTTGGCGACATCGTACCCAATATTTCTGGTACTGCAGCAGACACGACTGTATACGTGCTTGAGGGGGACAAAGAAGGAGGAACTGTCCTTCTGCTAGGAGGCACGCACCCGAATGAACCAGCTTCATCGCTTACAGCGATCACCTTAATCGAGACGGCTCGCGTCACTGAGGGACGTCTGTTGGTCATACCCCGAGCGAATCGGAGTGCCTTCACATGTAGCGAACCCCAAGAGGGCTACCCGCTTGTATATGAGATCGAAACTCCTAGCGGACCGCGAACGTTCCGTTATGGGAGTCGGGGCACCAACCCGGTTCATCAGTGGCCAGATCCGATTATTTATGTCAATACATCTGGGCAATCGCTTGCTGGCACGGAAACGCGGAATCTCAATCGTTCCTATCCCGGAGATCCAAACGGGTTCCTAACCGAGCGGCTTGCTAACGCGATTATCACGATGATCACGTTAGAACATGTTGATATGGCTATCGACCTTCATGAGGCATCACCAGAGTACCCAGTGATCAATGCTATTGTGGCCCACGAGCGTGCTTTGCCAATCGCAGTTGAAGCATCGATGTATCTCGAGTTTGAGGGCATGCAGATCGGTGTAGAAACGTCGCCGCAGAACCTACGAGGGCTTAGCCACCGAGAGTGGGGAGACTTCACTGACACTCTTGCTCTACTTGCGGAATCGGCTAACCCGGCACAGGGCCGACTTCGCGGCCAAACGAATGCCGATTTGATCGTATACGGAGTAGACTCATACTACGTAAAGGCAGCGAAGAACGGATTGCTTTATGTCCCGTTCACACAGGAGGGACACCCAATTGACGAACGGGTAGGGCGGCACCTTCAGATGGTCTCAATGCTTCTTGAGATCTACAACACAACAACAGATGATCGAAAGGTTGTCAGTACAGATATTCCTACGTTGTCGGCTGTAATCGATCGCGGGCTTGGAGCGTTCCTGGCGCCACCTCAGGATGCAGAGTTGTAGCATAAGCATGCGGATGTTGCTTCTCATTAGATTTTGTGCTGTGGAATGAAGACAGTACAGTTCTATTTGTGTCTGGGCACAAAGCCAGCTTGCCTCACGCGAGGTGAAGTAGCTGTCTGCTAGCGACAAGAAGACAACATAGCTTTTACTCTGATTGTGGGAGTGCAGTTGAAAAGTTACACTACCTGATGTGCTAAGTCTGAGAGATGGTAGGATTGCCTGACCTTCAGCCCGAAATCCGGTCCAGGAATATTGTCAAAGCTAGCATCGATTACTCCACCGCACGGTTCAGGCGTTCGGCATAGTATCAAGGACAAACACGCTGAAACGGATATTCACAAGTGTAACGAACATCACATATCCACTAACCGGGATCGAATGCCAGATGAGATGCCTTCGTAGAATGACCTTCTGTAGCGTGTTCTAGCACGCGCAGACAAGTGACTGTATGGGATGCCTAACCTGGACTACCACGAAACAACTAACTGTGCGGTTCCAGGTACAGGAACCCAGGCTCCACCACGATTCTACAGACACCTGTCCGGGCCTGCTGCCCGAGCAGCGACATCTTGCCTCCTTCTTCTCACTCCCGTAGGCTTGCTGATGCTCAGGAAGGGGAAGACGTCATGAACACTCCACAGGAATCGACGAATACTAGCATGAAGCTTACTTCCTTGGAGAGCCGAAACCTCCACGACGCGGCGGAGTTTTTGGCGGCGGCGTTCTTCAACTATCCGATGTTCGTGTTCTATTTTCCGAACCCATCAAGACGCTCCCGATATTTGCCTTGGTATCTGCGGAATGTGTTGAGGTGTGCTTTGCGCTACGGGGAGGCTTGGACGACTCCCGACACCGCGGGAGTTCTGTTCGTACTACCCCCAGGACATACAAGTCTCTCGATCCGCGAGTATGTTCGAAACGGCTTTCTGCTCACACCATTCGTTCTCGGCTTGCGGGCATACATACAGTCCATGGAGTGCGAGGACTTCGTCGGGCGTGCTCAGAAGGACGTCATGGAAGACCGCCCCCACTACTACCTATGGGGAGTCGCAGTGGATCCAGCGGAGCAGGGAAAGGGGATCGGCGATGCTCTGATACGGTCGTTCTTGGCACGCACAGATGCAGAAGGCATGTCCGTCTATCTGGAAACGCATGATGGGCAAAACGTTGGCTACTACGAGAGATACGGCTTTGAGCTTGACCTTCAGACTTCAATTCCCAAGCACAACCTGCCTATATGGTGCATGAGAAGGAGCCCCATCGCTGCTGCACACGCGCAGATCCACGCCAGTGAATTCCTGACATAGCAAAGGGCCATCCATGTAGGATGGCCCCTTTGCCTTGGCTTGTAAGTCACCTCGCCTTTCTAATCTATGTCGCGGACCAATCGGACGTAATTGAAGATCCTCTCTCCTCCTTCGCTCTCGGGCCCGCCTTCAGCCTTTGTGTCAAAGCGCACGCCGCCTGCGCCATGGGTATCCTCACCATCTGGGCCCACAGCTGTGCCGAATGCGACATACCATGCGTAGTCATAGCCTGGGCTCTGGGGACTAAAATACGCACTCGTACTGGTCCAGAAGTACCCATAATCCACCTCATATGCCGTCGTCCCTGTCGGAAGCGCTGTGATATCGAAGTAGTCTGTGTCGATTGCCGGGTCGACATCGTCTGTGCTGATGGCATTGGGTGATTTGCTGTAATCCACGATGCTTTGAAGCTCCTTGACGCTCGGCAGACGCCAATCATCGTAGCCAGCCAATTCCATGCCTTCTGCATAGGCCAAGGCTTCTTCCCAGTCCATGCCAATCTCACTGTCTGCCTGTTGCCACATCAGGCCAGTCGCCACGTCAGTGACTGTGCCATCACCGTTATCCCCGA
>Ga0075120_10003885_pt1 | contig 10067 bp, 10 predicted proteins | sample AntAceMetag02UKL_FD_69792 | JGI IMG/M metagenome (GOLD analysis project Ga0075120, IMG submission 69792) | Saline lake microbial communities from Ace Lake, Antarctica - Antarctic Ace Lake Metagenome 02UKL | ecosystem: Environmental > Aquatic > Non-marine Saline and Alkaline > Saline | place...
TGGAATTGCTGCCTTCCGTTCAAAAAATCCACCACACATCCTTCAGGTGTTTGAGGTGGGAACCGCGACTATGATGGCTGCAAAGGGAGCTATCAAGCCTGTTTATGAGGTAATGGGTGAATCAGGGCTCCCCTTTGATCCAAACGTCTATCTGTCTACAGTTACCAGTTACTACACAACCAGTGATGGAAAGATGCTGTCCATGCCATTTAACAGCTCAACACCAATCCTATACTATAATGTGGATGCCTTTAAAAAGGCAGGGCTTGATCCGGATAAACCACCAAAAACCTGGCCAGAGGTGGCAGACTATTCAAGCAAACTGGTTAAAGCCGGCTATTCTGGTTTCTCAACTGCATGGATATCCTGGATCCAATTGGAAAATTTCAGCGCATGGCATAATATCCCAATAGGTACAAAAGAAAACGGCTTTGCCGGGTTGGATACGGAATTTCTTTTAAATAGTCCTTTGCATGTAAAGCATATTCAACAATTAGCTGATTGGCAAAAGGAAAATATCTTTGTATATGGTGGACGGAGGAACCTGGGAAATGCCAAGTTTTCTTCCGGAGAAGTTGCCATGTACACTGAATCCTCAGCAGGCTATGCAGGGTTTAAGAAAACCTGCGAGTTTGAGTTCAGAACCAGTATGCTCCCCTATTGGCCGGAGGTGTCTGGCGCTCCTCAAAACACTATCATTGGAGGAGCAAGTCTCTGGGTGATGGCAGGACATTCTTCAGAGGAATATGGAGGAGTTGCCACGTTTTTTACCTATCTCTCATCTCCTGCAGTTCAGGCTGACTGGCATCAATTCACAGGATATCTGCCAATCACCACTGATGCATACTATCTGACTAAGGGGCAGGGTGTTTATGAGAAAATACCGGGGATGGAAACTGCGTTAAAGCAGATGACGTTAAATAAACCCACAAGCAATTCCAAGGGTTTAAGATTTGGTAACTTTGTTCAAATGCGCGGTGTCGTGTATAGCGAATTAGAGGCTATTTTTGTTGGCGAGAAAACTGCTCAGCAGGGTCTGGACAACGCAGTCAAGGAAGGAAACAAGTTATTGCGTAAATTTGAAAAGGCAAATAAGTAGCGATAAATGATCAGGGCTGAACTTACTCATTTTTTATGGGTAAGTTCAGCCATCTCTCGATATTTCTAAAGGACTTCCCATGGAAAAGCGAGTCGTCTTCAAGCATAAATTTTTTCCCTATTTTTTGATCGCACCGCAAATTATCATAACCCTTGTTTTTTTTATCTGGCCAGCCTCCCAGGCAATATATCAATCTGTCCTGCAGGAAGATGCCTTTGGGCTTTCAAGGAATTTTGTCGGCTTAGATAATTTTGCTTATATCTTTACTGATGAAACCTATCTGCACTCCATATATGTAACCATAATTTTCAGCTTTTTTGTTGCAGCCATTGCCATGTCTTTTTCTCTGCTCTTAGCTACCATGGCCGACCGTGTCATTAAGGGGGCAACAACCTATAAGACTTTGATAATATGGCCCTATGCCGTTGCCCCTGCTGTAGCTGGGGTATTGTGGTATTTCCTTTTTAATCCAACGGTAGGGATTGTTGCACTTTATTTGAAAATATATGGATATGACTGGAACCACAGCCTGAATGGGGGCCAGGCAATGTTTCTTGTGATCATTACGGCAGCCTGGCGGGAAATTTCCTATAATTTTTTATTTTTTCTGGCCGGGCTACAGTCAATCCCCAAGCCTTTTATAGAAGCAGCTGCAATTGATGGCGCTTCGCCTTTAAAACGATTCTGGACGATAACTTTTCCCCTATTGTCACCCACTACTTTTTTTCTAATTGTAATGAATGTTGTTTATGCTTTTTTCGATACCTTTGGCGTGATCCATGTGATCACTGATGGTGGCCCAAATTATGCTACAAATATCATGGTTTTTAAAGTATACCATGATGGCTTTCTAAGTCTTGATTTAGGTAGTTCTGCTGCTCAATCTGTAGTATTGATGATTATTGTTATCTCTCTTACTGTCGTTCAATTTCGCTATATAGAGAGAAAGGTTAACTATTAAGGAGTTATTATGGTTGAACATCGGCCCTGGCTGACTTTTTTAACCCACGCAATTCTAATTTTCGGGATGCTGCTTCTTGTCATTCCCATTTATGTGACATTTGTAGCCTCATCCCACACGCTTCATGAAATAACATCAAATTTTTCTCTTTTACCAGGAAGTCATCTGATAGAAAATTACAAGACAGCTCTAAGTGTTGGCCCAAAGGACGTGGGAGCCACAGTGGGAACAATGATGCTAAACAGCCTTATAATGGCACTTGGCATAACCTTTGGCAAAATTACTATTTCATTGTTAGCTGCCTATGCAATTGTCTATTTTAAATTTCCTTTCCGCATGTTTTTTTTCTGGCTCATTTTTATAACATTAATGCTGCCCGTTGAGGTTAGAATTTTACCAACTTACAAGGTTGCAGCAGATTTAAAAATGCTTGATTCCTATTCAGGCCTGATTTTCCCCTTGATTGCTTCGGCCACGGCCACTTTTCTTTTTCGTCAATTTTTTATGACAGTGCCGGATGAATTGTGTGAGGCAGTAAAGATTGACGGCGGTGGACCGATCCGTTTCTTTTTTGATATTCTTTTACCCATGTCCCGGACCTCCATTGCTGCGTTATTTGTAATCCTTTTTATTTATGGATGGAATCAATATCTCTGGCCTTTGTTGATTACAACGGATGAAAATTATTATACGCTTTTAATAGGAATTAAACGAATGTTAGACGTAGGCGAAGGCCAGGCAGAATGGCAGATTATCATGGCCTCTACCATATTGGCCATGATTCCTCCAATTCTTATCGTTATTTTTATGCAGAAACAATTTGTTAAAGGGATGACTGAGACTGAAAAATAAGGAAGTTATTATGGCAGAAGTGAGCTTAAAAAACGTTTACAAAACTTTTGGAAAAACCGAGGTGATACACGGCATAAGCTGTGATATTAAAGATGGAGAATTTATTGTTATTTTAGGTCCATCCGGTTGTGGAAAATCCACTTTGCTCAGAATGGTTGCAGGACTTGAGACAATAACAAAAGGGGATATTTCCATTAATGGGGCAGTGGTGAATAAATTAGAGCCTGCTGATAGAGATATCGCCATGGTATTCCAGAACTATGCACTCTATCCCCATATGACGGTCTTTAAAAATATGGCCTATGGGCTCAAAATCCGGAAAATGCCAAAGGCTGAAATTAAAAAAAGGGTATTTGACGCTGCAAAAATCCTGGAAATTACAGAGTTTCTGGACCGTAAGCCCAGACAGCTTTCAGGTGGTCAACGCCAGCGGGTTGCCATGGGGCGGTGTATTGTCCGGGAACCCAAAATATTTCTTTTTGATGAACCCCTGAGCAATCTGGATGCAAAACTTCGTGTACAGATGCGGCTTGAAATAAGAAAGCTCCAGGAAGCTTTGAATATTACCAGTATCTATGTTACCCATGACCAGATAGAGGCGATGACGCTTGGGGACCGGATGATTGTCATGGACGATGGTTATGCCGTACAAATAGGCACACCTTTAGAAATTTATGAAAACCCTGCCACAAGGTTTGTAGCAGGGTTTATCGGTTCGCCGGCCATGAATTTTCTGCCAGCTGGATTGAGTACTGATGGAAAACAGGTTGAACTGCATGGGGGTATCCGGTTTTCCATTCAAAATGGAGACGTTCCCAATCATGGCGGCCAAGAGGTTATCCTGGGGATTCGACCTGAGCATTTTGTTCTTGCAGAATCAAAAACGGCTATGATGCATTTAACGATTGACCACATTGAAATACTGGGAGCAGACACGCTGGTCTATGGTCATTTTGGAGAAGATAAAACCCTGTTAACCCTTCGTCTCCCTGATGTGTGCCATTTTAAAAAAAACACCGTTTTAGATCTTATTGTTTCCTCGAAAAATCTGCATTTTTTTGATAAGGAAAGCGGAAAACGTATAGAGCGTTAGGAGACGACAGATTCACAGACAAAATCACGGGCTATTGACCAATGGACTTTTTTTCTGATCAAGCCTTTTTTTGAATTCTTTCAATTGTTTTGGGGGATATTCTTTAGGTGGGGATGGCGGAAGTGCATGGGAATCGAAAACAAGCACTTGGGTGTAACTATTTTAGATTATTGAATAATATTAGTCAATGTGTTTTACAAGCAGTTTTCCAGATTATATTCAATAATTCGTTAGTATATCGTTTCCCATTTTTCCTGGCCCTGGGATTTTGAAACATGAAATCACCTGATTGCTGTGCCAAGTAATCAATTAGCGGGATCATATTTGAATGACAGGGAATAATCGTTCATTTAACTCTGAATCTAGTAAAAAAGTTAATTTAACAAATTCTCTATTTGAATTATTAGTTCTTACAATTTCCATATTTACCAATTTAAGTTATAAAACACTGAAAATAACCGGTAAAATGCCGGGTAGCCAGGGGCTGTTGCCAGCCCCAAGCCCCCTAAGAACCCTGCGTGAGACTTTCACCTCACAGGGCTCAAGCATTGGTAAGGCATCTTGCGACACCCAGCAGTCAGAAACTGCCTTCACGGTACGCGGTTGTATACGGGGTACTTTTTCAAGTCCGTACGGCCGTCAGTAACATTGCTGTTACTATCATCCACACCAGTACTGTTATTCCGTTCAAATCGTTTCACGTGATTCAACACCGTGTCAGAAGTCTGCACATTTTCATGATCGGGCAAATTTTGAACCCGTATCCGTTTAATTTTGGTGCTGATGACCTGCCCGAAGGTTTCATGGTCAGTCAGGCAGTTGAAAATCGTCTCAATCGGTGCATTAAAATTTTGCGTAATTTGAATGTGTTGTTTGCCCATAAAGCAACTGCCCCTTTTTTTGTTGTATTTTGAATCTTAAACTTGAAAAAAAATGTTTTTTGCGCAACAGTACCAGACAAAATTAAAAATTAAAAGAAAGACAATCATGCGAAAACATAACGGAAAACAATTGCCCGAATTTTATAAACGGATGAGATGGACAAATACCAAGAACAGATAAACAGGAGACTCTGAATCATGACCCCTTCAACCTTCACCGATGCAACACTTCTGGCCCTGAACAACCTGCGCGACCTGTCCATGCTCAAGTGGTATGTCATCCCCCTTTTGTCCATCGTCTTTTATATCTATACCCGGGAGATCAAAGAGGCCCGGCAGACCAGGAACTGGGATGCGGTTTTTGCCGGGATCACCATTTTCGGGGTAGATTTCTTCAATGAAACCTGGAACAGCTGGGTCATGGTTCTTTCAGGCCGGTCTGCCTTCTGGACAGCACCGGGAGACACAGCCTTAAGGACCTTTGTGGGATGGAACATCGAAATCATGTTCATGTTCTCCATTTTAGGCATTGTCTATTACCACTCCCTGAATCTGGATCGCAAGGCGAAAATACTGGGAATCCCGGACATGTGGTTCTGGGCAATCGGCTATTCCGCTTTTTCAGTTTTTATGGAAGTCTTTTTAAACATCGGGGGTCATCTGGTGTGGGAATATTCATTCTGGGGAAGATCATTCCAGGGTGTATGGCTGATCTTCCTCATCGGTTATTTCCATTTCTTCTGTGCTGCCATTTTTGTGATCACGAGAAAAACAATGAGAGCAAAATTGTTGACCATGGGGTTTATCTATCTGGTTCCCGTTTTCATGAATATTCTGGGGCTGGGCATTTTTAAATGGAATTATTGAGAGTAAGGACAGTTGCATGCGGTTGTTTTTTATTATTCTATCCCAGTTTCTTTCCGGCTCAATCTGGTTTGCGGCAAATGTGGCCTATCTTGACCAGGGATTCCTTTTATCAGCCGTTCAATTCGGTTTTATACTGGGCACCTTGATTTTTGCGTTTCTAAACATTTCCGACCATTTTTCTCCTGCCCGGGTATTTTTTTTCTGTTCTCTTTTTGGCGCGGTGTTTAATTATTCCGGTATTTTTTTGGAAGATGACAAAGGTTTGCTCTTGATGTCGAGACTGTTGTGCGGTGTTTCGCTTGCCGGTATCTACCCGGTGGGGATGAAAATCGCTGCATCCTGGTATCCTGAAACCCTGTCCAAAGCCCTGGGATGGCTGGTGGGTGCCCTGGTGCTGGCAGCCGGTTTCCCTTATCTGATCAAGGTACTCAACTGGCAGGACAATATCGGTTTCATCCTGCAGGCAACCTCTGTACTGTGTTTTGCCGGGGGACTGATCCAGCTTTTCCTGGTGGGAGACGGCCCTCATCTGCCAAAAGGGTCCAGATTTTATTTTGGTGTGGTCAGGGAGGTCTTTCAACACCCGGGCTTTCGAGCGGCCTCTTTTGGATATTTTGGCCATATGTGGGAACTTTATGCTGTCTTTGCCTATATTCCCCTGCTTTTGAAAACCATTGTCAAAAACAATACTGACCTTTGGTCCTTCATCTTTTTTGTGTTCGGTTTTCTTGGCTGCTCAGTGGGAGGAATTATTGCATTGAAGACAGGAAGTCGTATGGTCGCATTGGTGGCCCTGTTTATTTCCGGTGCAATCTGTCTGGTTTCCCCTTTTCTCCAGGACCTTCCCCAGGGTATGGCCCTGATCATCATTCAGATATGGGGGGTTATGGTTGTGGCGGATTCTCCACAATTTTCATCCCTGAACACCCAATTTGCTCCCCGGGCATATGTAGGATCTGCCTTAACAATTGTTAACTGCATCGGCTTCTTGATCACCATTGTCACCATTGAGCTTTTGGGGTGGTGGATCAATTATTTCGGGGTAAGGACAGCTTTTTTGCCCCTGGTATTCGGTCCGATTTTCGGGTGGATTTCTTTAAAAAAACACCCGTGTACACAATAATAAGCCAAGAATTTATCAATTAGGGCAACTGGATTATTATCCACGTTCCGGCTTCATTCCGGCGTGACATGATCCGACATGTCCGACAGGTTAATCTCCTGTTGACACTCTTTTTCAAGTTTCAAGGCCCGGTTTCGAAAATCGCTGCCATAGAACAGATTCTTGACATCCTTTTTCAAGACAAAAAAGAGACTTAAAGTTTATTTTTGACACTTGCTAGTTTATCTGCCATTGTTTGCTCCCTGTCAATTCTTGTGCCGGCCTTTATTGTGGTCGTTATTCTGGGAGCTCCCATTTCATGGATTCTTTCATGGCATTTTTTTACCACATCAAACACCTTGTCCCAGTTCCCTTCTATATTTGTTCCATAGGCATGAAGCTCGGATTTAAGACCGGCCCCATTGATAATTTTATGACATGCTGCCACATATTTTGATACGGAAACCCCTACCCCGATTGGCACAATACATAAATCTATGATGACGTTCATTTTCATTCTCCTTTTGGTTTAAGGCCCTCAGTTGCAATTTACAGGTCCCCAGTGTATATCAGTCGTCAGGCAAAAAACAATGCGAAAAGGTTGAAAAACGTATGGGTCCCCATAAAATCAGAGAGATGATGAAGAACGAAAGGGAACTGGCCAAGCGACGGTTCAGACGACAAAAAAATAAAAACTGTCTTGCAATACCCGGGATACATGAGTGCATAATCGTTTTGGATCATTTAAAGCCAACCTATAATATTGGGAAAATTTTCAGAAGTGCTGATGCCTTTGGCGCCCGTGAAATTCACCTGGTCGGAATTGATTTTTTTGACCCGGCACCAGGTATGGGGGCCTTTAAATGGGTTCCGGCTGTATTTCACGACACCTTTTTTACCTGCTACACCGATCTTGTTAAAAAAAACTATGTCCCCTTTATCCTGGAACCCGGCAAAGGGGATTCTATCCTGGAAACAAACCTGCCCTTTAAAAGTGCTTTTATCTTCGGCCACGAAGAATTCGGGATCAGCTTTGAGCCGGACCTGTTCCCTGCGATCAGGCGGCTGACCATCCCCCAGTCTGGAAAATCCCAAAGCCTGAATGTGAGTGTGGCCGCCTCATTTCTTCTATATGAATACACCCGGCAACACAGAAGAATTGACAAAAAAAGTCAGGGTTCTTAATATCATCGTGACCATGAAAAATAGGTCACGATAAACCGTTCAGTCTCGCACATTAACTTGGTCAATTCAGGAGTCCCTACCCGTAGCGTTTAATAAAGAGATGCCTTTAGGCCAATGGCGCAAAATTATACAGGAGATTTATGGAATAGAACTAAGACTATAAATCAATACAGGCTGCGCTTATTTTTTCAAATTTAAAGCTTGATAAATTATGCGGACAGGATGGCTATTGATATATTGTCGCGTGACATTCAGGAAATTAAGGATGTAATGACGGCTATTGATAGAATGTCTACCATGTCCGCTCCAATATTAAAATTATGTCTCCAAGGTGCTCTGATCCTTAATTTAATGTTAAGAGGTCTTGTTATACCAGTATGCCAAAGTTGGATATAAGGACGTGGGATTCCACCGGTAACACAGAATTTTGAGAATCTATGATTTTAAAATTTAAGACGGTCTCAGGGAAGTATTTTAAAAAACCGACTAAATCGGATAGGGGGAGTATTGCCTGAAAATAAATAAAAAATAATGCTTGATTTACTCCTGGTGCTCTATCAACTTGAATATTGAAAATTGTCCAGTACTACTGCTACGGGTCCATTTGAATCAAAAATTCAAAACTGGAAAAATATTATACACCATATATTGGGGTTCCCAAATTTATCTGGACTGAGTCTTTGAAATGCCAGTCCCCATTGAGACAAGGTAGGAAAAAAGGGTTCAAAAATAGACAGAATGGTCGTATTCCGTGGCCTCAGATCGGTGTTGGTAACACACCAAACTTTACCCAGCGAGTTCATCATTAGCTTACATCAGAGTCCTTTGAAGCCTCCATGTTTTTATTTTCAATGTCTAAATGGACTCCCTGCGTTCTGGTGTATGTCGAAATAAATCCATAGTGCTTCACTTCCTGGGTCCCTTTTGGATGTTGTTTAATATCGTAAAGCGTAAACAGTAGTAAAAATAAATAAAGCAGACCAAGGAATAAAAACAGCCCTTTGGGACCGATTTGTCCCATTATCAAGCTGGCAAAAAAAGGACCGAAACTTGAACCAAAGCTGAAGACCAATAACAGACTGCTTGCGGTCGAGAGAATTTCATCTGTAGAGATATTATCGTTGGCATGGGCGATACATAGGGCATAGAGCGGTTGACCAAAACCACCCAGAAGAAAGGATAGCATAAGTAAAATCTCAAGGGAGGAGATATTCAAGCCGATGAACCCCAAACAAACGATACCATTTGCCAGCGAAACCAAGGCAATGACAACTCGCCGATCAATCCGATCAGATAATCGACCGATAGGCCAATGCAATACTAATGTCCCGGTCATAATAGCAGTCATGAAAACTGAAATCCCTGCCGTATTCAGACCAATCTTTTGGGCAAATGTTGGCCCCATTCCTAAATATGCGCTCATCGTTATACCGGTGATCATAGTGCCGATCACTCCCAGTGGTGTTAGTTTCAATAGTTGAGGCAGATTAAAGCGTGACGAACCGGTAATAGTTGGTGCCACGGAACGCGTTAGCGAGACTGGAACAAGTGAAAGCGAAATAATAATTGATACAATGCAGAAGAGAAAAAAACGGCCCGGATCCGCAATATTGAGTAAAAGCTGTCCCAATCCAATGGCTACAACTACAACCAAACCATAAATTGACAGGATTTGTCCACGATTTTCTATCACGGCATGACCATTCAACCAGCTTTCAATAACTAACGCTAATCCGGCTATGCAAAAACCATTAACCGCTCGAAAAAATGCCCAGCTAATCGGTTCAATGATGAGTAAATGGGATAAAGTCGCAGCAGATGCGATCGAAGCCATCGCTGCAAAAGTCCGGATATGTCCTACTCGTTTTACATAATTCGGTACAACCACAGCGCCAAACATATAGCCACGGTGTTTGTCAAGCAAGTTGTCGCCTAAACTTAAATTATCTTTTTGTAATAATATTTTTTAAAATACTCATTTAATTCGCTTCGCTCATTCTTTTTAGGTTTTTTAAGGCATGGGCAGG
>Ga0075120_10003888_pt1 | contig 10062 bp, 10 predicted proteins | sample AntAceMetag02UKL_FD_69792 | JGI IMG/M metagenome (GOLD analysis project Ga0075120, IMG submission 69792) | Saline lake microbial communities from Ace Lake, Antarctica - Antarctic Ace Lake Metagenome 02UKL | ecosystem: Environmental > Aquatic > Non-marine Saline and Alkaline > Saline | place...
TTTCTTTTACAAAAGGCACCAAAGTAAAATTATTTAGGCTAAGGTTGTTAAAATTTGGGAGTATTAGGAAAATCTTTATGCATTTTTTACAATTTCCCTTGCCAGACAAAACAATTTTGGAAAATGTTTTTTAAATAAATTTGATTTTCAAAAATCCCGTAAACAGCAGAACCGCTGCCACTCATCGCAGAATATACAGCACCTGAATCATATAATTTTGCTTTTATATTTTTTATTTCGGGGTATGTTTTAAAAATTGTTTTTTCAAAGTCATTAAATAAATTAAACTTCCATTCATAAACAGGTAATTCAATAATTTCTTTTATTGATTTTTCCTTTTTAATAGCTTTTATTCCCGAATAAGCTTTTGAAGTATTAATATTAATATCTGGTTTAACAATTGCAATGAAATAATTTTTAAGGTTTAAATTTATTTGTTCAAACAAATCACCTTTTTCAAAAGCAAAAACAGCTTTATTATCAATAAAAAAAGCACAATCGCTACCTAACTGGCGGGCATAATATTTCATTTTATCTGATGATAAAAGCAATTGAAACATATCATTTAAAAGTTTTATCATAAAAGCAGCATCAGCAGAACCACCACCTAAGCCCGCACCAATTGGTATTTTTTTATGTATGTGGATTTTAACAAGAGGCAAATCAAGATCTGCAGCTAAAATTTCATAAGCTTTTAAACATAAATTATTATCAATATTTCCTTTTATAGTCAGTCCGCTTGTTTTATAAGAACATTTATTATCCGAAGCTTTAATAATTTCAAGAGTTTCAAAAAGTTGTACCGGGTAAAGAACAGTTTCAATATTATGAAAACCATCAGGTCTTTTATTTATTACTGACAGGCCGAGGTTGATCTTACAATTCGGGAAACAGATCATTTGTTAAAATTCAAATATTATTTATTGTCTTCAAAAATATCTTTTACTGCAAATATACACATAACGCAGCAAACTGCAAGATAAAGGTTTGGTGTATAAAAACTTTATCCTAACCTTTAAACCAAACAGGCTTCTTAACCTTAACCCTATAACCTTAATAAATAAAAATTTAATCATCCATTAATCCAAAATTTTATTGTAATTTTGAATTCCCGCTTTTAATAATATTAATATGGCTTTAATAAATTCGGTATTATTATGGTTGATGAAAAAAAGGTTTCATCAGATTGAGCTCTTTATGAAATACCCTCATGAAGTTCAATCCGAATGGTTCAAAAAACTTATTTACAGCGCAAAAGATACCGAATGGGGAAAGAAATATAGGTACAAAACAATTACAAACTTAAAAAAATTTAAAGAACGTGTTCCGCTAAACGACTATGATTCATTAAAACCATATATTGACAGGCTCCGCAAAGGCGAACAAAACATTTTATGGAACACAGATATAAAATGGTTTGCAAAATCATCGGGAACTACAAGCGATAAAAGCAAATTTATTCCTGTAAGCACAGAATCACTTGAAGAATGTCATTTTAAAGCAGGCAAGGACCTGCTTTCAATATATTGTAATAATAATCCCGATACATTTTTATTTGATGGCCGCGGATTGATAATGGGAGGCAGCCATAACATCAGTGAAATAAATAATAAAGAATATTATGTGGGCGACTTGTCAGCAATTATCATTCAAAATCTTCCTTTATGGGTTGAATTTATTAGGGTACCAAAACGTAAACTTGCCTTGATGGATGAATGGGAAAGTAAGATAGAACAAATGGCTCATTCTACCATTTCCCGTAACGTTACAAATATTTCCGGAGTTCCTTCGTGGATGTTGTTGCTGCTTAAAAGAATTTTAGAAATTACCGGTAAATCAAACCTAATGGAGGTTTGGCCCAGTTTAGAAGTTTTTTTTCATGGAGGTGTAAATTTCGGTCCCTATAGTGAGCAATTCCATAATCTTATCCCATCGGATAAAATGAACTATATGGAAACCTATAATGCCTCCGAAGGATTTTTCGGGATTCAGGACAAATCGCATTCTGACGAATTATTGCTAATGCTTGATTATGGTGTGTTTTACGAGTTTTTACCACTTGATCAATTGAATAAGGAAAATCCTGAAACTCTTGCTTTGGATGAAGTTGAACTGAATACTAATTATGCTATTATAATTTCAACAAATGCAGGCTTATGGCGGTATATGATTGGTGACACAATAATTTTTACATCTCTTGATCCGTTCAGAATTAAAATTACCGGTCGTACAAAAAATTTTATCAATTCAGTGGGCGAAGAACTAATAATTGACAATGCTGAAAAAGCACTTGCAATTGCTTGCGAAAAATGCAAGGCAGTGATTAACGAATACACTGCCGCACCGGTATATTTTAAAGATAATGAAAATGCTGCACATGAATGGCTCATTGAATTTGATAAATTACCTGAAAACCTTGATTTCTTTACTGAAACACTTGATAATGCAATAAAATCATTAAATTCGGATTATGAAGCAAAAAGATATCATAATATGGTATTAAGAGAACCTGTTGTAAAAGCAGTGCCTCGTAATACTTTCTATAATTGGTTAAAGAAAAAAGGAAAACTTGGAGGACAAAATAAAGTACCACGACTTTCAAATGACAGAAAACATATAGATGAAATTCTCAAAATAAATAAAAAAAAATCTAACTAAAATTATTCTTAGCTTAGCACAAATTTTATTAATTTTATACTTTTAATTAAATATTTTTTAATATGCATATTGCAATAGCAGGAAATATCGGCTCAGGTAAAACCACACTTACCCGCTTATTATCAAAACATTTCGGCTGGGAAGCACATTATGAAGATGTTGAAACAAATCCTTATTTAAGCAATTTTTACGAAGATATGCAACGATGGTCATTTAATCTTCAGGTGTATTTTTTAAACAGCAGATTCAGGCAGATAATCAAAATCAGACAAAGCGGAAAAACTGTTGTGCAGGACAGAACCATCTACGAAGATGCTTACATCTTTGCTCCGAATCTTCATTCAATGAACTTAATGACTACACGCGATTTTGAAAATTATAGTTCGTTGTTTGAATTAATGAATTCATTTATAAAGCCTCCCGACCTGTTGATTTACCTTCGTTCGAGTATACCTAATCTTGTTAACCAGATTCAAAAAAGAGGCAGGGAGTATGAAGAATCGATCAGACTTGATTATTTAAAACGCCTTAATGAACGTTATGAAGCCTGGATAGAAAAGTATAATAATGGAAAATTACTTATAATTGATGTTGATGATACTGATATGGAAGAAAAGCCTGAAGATTTAGGTATGATCATTGACAGGATTAACGCAGAAATTCATGGACTTTTTTAAATTGAAATATTAAATGAATTTTACAGGAATCATACCTGCCCGTTATTCATCTTCACGATTTCCCGGCAAGCCACTTGTTATTATCAACGGGAAATCAATGATACAAAGAGTATATGAACAGGCTGAAAAAGCTGATGTTTTATCAGATATTATTGTTGCTACTGATGATGAAAAAATAAATAATCATGTTAAATCTTTTAACGGAAAAGTGATGATGACATCCCCTAATCATCAAAGTGGCACTGAACGTTGCAATGAAGTAATTGAGCTTCTTAAAAATTCTTCACCGGGAAATAAATTAGATGTTGTAATTAATATTCAGGGTGACGAACCTCTTATTGATCCTGTTCAGATTAAAAAAGTTGCTTCCTGCTTTACAAACAAAAATATTCAAATCGCAACCTTATTAAAAAAAATATCATCAAATGAAGAACTTTTTAATTTTAATATCGTTAAATCGGTTTTTGATAAAAATAATCAGGCGATATATTTTAGCAGGCAGCCAATCCCTTTTTTAAGTGGGGAAAATAATTCGGAATGGTTAAATTTTTGTAATTATTATAAACATATAGGGATTTATGCTTACAGGGCAGACATCTTAAAAGAAATAACAAATCTGAAACCATCACCACTGGAAATTGCAGAGTCATTAGAACAATTACGATGGATTGAAAACGGATACAAAATTAATATCGCTTTAACCGATATTGAAAGTTATGCTGTTGACAGCCCGGAAGATTTAAAAAAAATTATTAACAAAACTTGAAATTTAATTTAATCAATACTACCTTAGCATTTTGGAAATAAATTTAGCAAACAAACTCTAAAATCTCGTGAAAATAGCAAAATACATAAGCAACCTCTTGTTTGAATATGAATGTATTGTGATTCCAGGACTTGGCGGATTTATTACAAAAGAAATCCCTTCTTCAATACATCCGACACAACACAGTTTTTCACCACCTTCAAAAGAAATTGTATTTAACATACATCTCAAAACTAATGATGGGTTACTTATTAATCATCTTGCACAATCAGAAAATATTTCATATACCGATTCAAAACTCAGGGTAGACAATTTTGTAAATAAATGCAAGACTGTACTTGAAAAGGGGAAAAGGATCAGGTTTCATAAAATCGGAGTGCTTTATAAAAACGATGATGAAAACATACAATTTGAACCGGACAAATCGCAAAATTACCTGGCTGATTCATTCGGTCTTACAAGTTTTATTTCTCCTGCCATAAAGCGCGAAACAACAAGACAAAAAATTGAGAAAAAATTCAAGGATAGAAAAGCTGCACCTGAAAAATCAACTAAAAAAACTGAAGTTATTGATAAGGGGAAAAAGCCCAAATACATCAAAATAAATGTTTTTGGTCTTTTATTATTAATAGCTGCTGTTGCCTTTTGCACTTTCAAATTTAATATTGTTAAAGATTATTACAATAATTATGCGGGATTTATTCCGTTTTTTTACCCAACACCACATGAATATGTTGTTGATAATTTATCACAAATTCCATTGAAAAATATTATTCCTTTGATTTCAATACATAAACCTACACCTGTTGATTTATCTGACAAAACCGAATTCCAAAAAAAAGATTCTGAAAATATTTTAATCGAACCAATCACAGAAGAACCAAAAACAAATGAAGTAAGCATCCCTGATGAAAAAACTGAAATAATCGAAAAAATCAAACCCGAAGATTACAAATTTTTTATTATTGCCGGTTCATTTAAAATTATTAATAATGCCGAAAAATTAATTCAACAACTAAATGCAAAAGGTTACAATGCAGGCATTGTCGGGCAAAACAAGTATAATTTTTACAGGGTTTGTTTTAATGGTTATATTAATAGAAATGAAGCCGAACAACAATTAGCCATAATCCGTAAAAAAGAAAACCCTGCTGCATGGATTTTGGTAAAGTAAAATAATACTATTAAAATTGGTAGTTATATTCTTTTCTTATTTTTGTTACTAATATTTCAGAAAAACATTTATTGTGACAAAAAAGAAATTATTACATTTCGCTGAAAATATCACTTTCGACAATTTTATCCAATTATCATATCAAGAAGTAATATCCGGAGTTGCATTAAAAGGTAAATGGAAGGAAAACTTCTTTAAAAATGAAAACCCGATTATTTTGGAATTAGGCTGCGGTAAAGGAGAATACACGGTTGGATTAGCTGAAAAATATCCCAATAAAAATTATATTGGCATAGATATGAAAGGAGCAAGAATGTGGAGAGGTTGTAAAACATCACAGGAGAAAAATTTAAAAAATGCAGCATTTATCAGAACAAAAATTGTGCTTATTAAATATTTTTTTGATAAAAATGAAATTTCTGAAATCTGGCTTACTTTTCCCGACCCTCAACCTAAAAAATACAATGAAAGAAAATGCTTGACTTCTTCTCGCTTTCTCGAAATTTATAATAATATTCTTATACCAGAAGGTATTATTCATTTAAAAACCGATAATTCAGGATTATTCGATTATACGCTTGAAGTAATTAAAGAGAATGGTCATCAACTTTTGTATTTAACTGAAAACCTTTACAATTCGGATTATTACAATGACAAAATTTCAATTATAACTTTTTATGAAAAGATGTTCTTAAAACAAAACATGCCAATTAAATACCTAAAATTTAAACTTAAATCAAATGACTGAAAAAATTTCGTTTTTTGAAAAAGTTTATGAGGTAGCGTCGCAAATTCCTTTCGGCAGGGTCACTTCATACGGAGCTATAGCCGGTTTTTTAGGATCAAAAGGTTCAGCAAGAATGGTTGGTTGGGCAATGAATAAATCAATTACTTGTAAAAAAAATATTCCTGCTCATCGTGTAATTAACCGTAATGGTATGTTAACAGGTAAGCATCATTTCGGCGGACCGGATGTTATGCAACAATTACTAGAGAGCGAAGGCATAGAAGTATCTGATAATAAAGTTATTAATTTCACAAAGCATTTCTGGGATCCGGCAAAAGAATTAAAATATTAGATAATACTTGAAATATCTATTTAATTACTAATTTTGCACACTATAAATTAATTTTTAATAAATGTTTTATAAAAAAGAACAGATAATTAAGGCACTTAGTGATGTGATATTTTTTCCGAAAAGCAATAATATTATTGCATTGAACACGGTTGAAAATATTGAAATTAAAGGTAATATTATTAACATATCAATGGGTTTTCCTAAGCTTGATGATCCTGCAGTAAATATTGTAAAAAAAGCAAGTATAAAAGCAATAAAGGATAAAGTTGATAAAAATGCCGAAGTAAACATAACAGCTGTTGTTGAAACCAAACAAGATTCTTTATCGGGAATCAAAAATATTATTGCAGTGGCTTCAGGCAAAGGTGGTGTTGGAAAATCAATGGTTTCGGCTAATCTTGCTATTGCATTGCAAAAAAGCGGATCAAAAGTTGGCTTGCTTGATGCAGATATTTATGGTCCTTCAATTCCAATTATGTTTAATCTTGAAAACGAACGACCATCCGTTATAAACAAAAACGGCAAAACTTTAATAGTTCCAATTAATAAATATGGAATCTCTGTTTTGTCAATAGGTTTTTTCGTTGAGCCAGAAAAAGCACTTATCTGGCGCGGGCCAATGGCATCTAAAGCTTTGAACCAGTTATTTAACGATTCCGACTGGGGAGAGCTTGATTATCTGATCATTGACCTGCCTCCAGGTACAGGTGATATTCATTTGACTCTTGCCCAGTCATATCCTATAACAGGTGCAATAATTGTAACTACACCTCAGCAGGTTGCTATATCTGACGTTCGTAAAGCAGCAAACATGTTCCAGCAGGAACAAATTAAAATACCTATACTGGGACTAATTGAAAATATGTCATATTTCACTCCTACCGAATTACCGAATAATAAATATTATATCTTTGGTAAGGGAAATGGAAAACAATTTGCTGAAAGCCTGAATGTGCCTTTCTTAGGTCAGATTCCTCTTATTCAAAATATTTCTGAATCAGGAGATAAGGGAAGTCCGATAGTATTGGACGACAACTTACCGGTTTCAAAAAATTTTATGAAATTAGCTGATAATCTCAAAAAACAAACAGAGAAAAAGAATATACAAAAATAATAACAATGACTTCAGAAGAAAAATCAGAATTAACAAATAAAGTTAAAAATATTATTGAACAGATAAGACCTTATCTTCAACAGGACGGAGGTGATATTCGTTTTGTTGAGATCACTGATGATAATACTGTGAATGTTGAATTACAAGGAGCATGTGGTTCATGCCCTTACAGTACTATGACCTTAAAAAACGGTGTTGAAACAGCTGTAAAAAAAGCACTTCCGGAAATAAAATCAGTAGAAGCTGTATAGTCTTTAAGATAAATATCGTGCAACAATAGGCATTCTCCTGCCCATTCCAAATGCTTTGGGTGATACCCTTAATATTGGTGGTGCCTGGTATCTCTTATACTCATTTGTGTTAACTAATTTTAGAATTTTTTCTATTATTTCTTCGTCAAAACCCTGATTTATCAATTCCTTTGGTCCCTTTCTCAATTCAATATATTGATAGAGAATTTTGTCAAGTATTTCATAATCAGGTAAAGAATCAGAATCTTTTTGATTGAAGCGTAATTCTGCAGAAGGAGGCTTTTCAATAGTATTTACGGGGATAATTTCTTTGAATCTGTTTATATGATTTGCCAGTTGAAAAACTTGGGTTTTATAAACATCACCTAAAACAGATAGTCCGCCGTTCATATCACCGTAAAGGGTTCCATAACCAACCGCCGCCTCACTTTTATTAGAAGTATTAAGTAAAATATAACCAAATTTATTTGACAGAGCCATTAAAATAACTCCTCTTGCTCGTGCCTGAATATTTTCTTCTGTGAGACCAAAAGGTAGTTCTTTAAAAAACGGGTTTAATGAATCATTAATACTGTGGCATATTTCTTCAATGTTGATAATATCATAAGGGCAGTCAAAATTTTTCACTAATTGTAAAGCATCATCAATGGAGTGTGAAGAAGAAAATTCGGATGGTAGCAGAACCGTGTAAACATTTTCATTTCCCAAAGCTTTGGCAGCTATTGCAAGAGTTACAGCCGAATCTATTCCACCGGATAAACCGAGAATAGCTTTTTTAAATCCTAATTTTTCAAAATAATTTTTTACTCCCATCACCAAAGCATCGTGGATCAAAACAATCTTATCTGACTTTATGGTGTTGATTATTTTGGGTTTGATATCATTAATTGATTTCAGATCGTATATTTTAAAATCTTCTTTAAAATATTTTAGTTCATCTATGATCTCTCCATTTTTATTAATCACCAATGAACCCCCATCAAACAGTAATTCGGTTTGGGCACCTACATGATTAACATAAAATAATGGTAATTTATATTTTATAACATTCTGAGTTAAAATACTTTTTCTAATTTCTGCTTGATTATAATTAAACGGAGAGGCAGCAATATTTACAATAAAATCAGGGTTTTGTTTATAAAGTTCATCCATCGGATTGATGGTGTACATCGGGTCATTCCCAATGTTACAAAGATCTTCGCAAATTGTTAATGCTATTTTATATCCTTTATAATTAATTATATTAAATTCTGAGTTTGGTTCAAAGTAACGGTATTCGTCAAAAATATCATAATTTGGAAGCAAAGATTTATGATAGCTTGATTTTACTTTTCCATCACTAATAAATATTGCAGAATTATAAAGATTTTTACCTTGATGTTCGGGATTAAACACAGGTGAGCCGATTATAGCTGCAATTTCAGTACATTCATTTGCAATTGATTTAATCGCAAGATTGCATTTTTCAATAAAATCGTCAAACTCAAGAAAATCACGTGGCGGATAACCCGAAACTGCCAGTTCGGCAAAAATTATCAAATCGGCTTTTTGTTGTTTTGCCTTTTTGATGACATTTTTGATTTTTGATACATTACTCTCAAAATTGCCGATAAAATAGTTTATTTGTGCTAAAGCTATTTTCACATCAAAATATTATTTAACCTGTTTTATTTGTGTGAATTATTATTAAAAAACAACCCCCACACTTATCTCAAAAAAATTATTAATAGCATGGTTATTAATATCCAGATCAACAGAATTTTGATCTTTTAAGACATCCGTAAATCCATTATCAAATGTAAATCCAAGGGTCAGGGCTGTTGAACCGCCTAAGGAATATTCCAGGCCAATGCCTAAAATCAATGCCTCGCGTATAGATTTAATTTCATTTTTAATGTCATCTTCTGAATTTACATCCTCTTTTGTTAAAGATCGAAAACTGTCTTTGGCTTTTGCACCTATCAGAAAACCCGTTGACAAACCAATTTGCCCGTAAAACCTTACCTTGCCGAATTCTTTGGTTTTCATTTTAAGGGTTAGAGGCACTTCAATATATTTTAATCTGTATGTTCTGTGTAAATTGCCAATCACGGTGTCAGTATCAATAATTTCAATATGAGGATAAATTAATGTGCTGTAAAGATATGTTACATTAAATCCTGTTGTGACGGCATAATTTTCCATCAGATGGAATTCTGCAAGAAAGCCCCATGAAAAGCCGACATTTGTTTTGTCATTATGATATCCCTTTGAATCGGTTTTCATCCACCCTATATTCGGTGCGACTTTAAAGCCAAATTTAAAAGGTTTCTCTTGGCTATAACCTGTTTTGAAAATAAAAAA
>Ga0075120_10003890_pt1 | contig 10060 bp, 7 predicted proteins | sample AntAceMetag02UKL_FD_69792 | JGI IMG/M metagenome (GOLD analysis project Ga0075120, IMG submission 69792) | Saline lake microbial communities from Ace Lake, Antarctica - Antarctic Ace Lake Metagenome 02UKL | ecosystem: Environmental > Aquatic > Non-marine Saline and Alkaline > Saline | place...
TTTTATTTAGGCAGAATATTTCAATTATTTTGCGTAAAGCAAGAGGGTTAACTGAATAGTAATCGCCATCAATATGGGTGATGGATGATACTCTTCCGCTAACGGGAAAATGGAAACGGTGGTAATCGAAAGGGGCAAGCCGGATAATCACTAGAGTGCCATCAAGGTATTTTTGAGCAAGATCGGCATTATTCAAAAATGATAAAATATCAAAGCGGTATCCTTTGATGATAAAATCACTGTTGCTGATATCAGCATATGCCAGTAATTTTCCATCGGCAGGGGACACTGTAATAGTTGAGTTGGCATCCACCGGTCTGGCATTATTCTTTAGTTTTCGGGTAAAGAAATCGTTGAAAGAATTGAACTTCTGTTTTTGGACGGAGCTCATGTCGATATCAAATTCTTCAACAAAAGGTTGTATTTTTTTTGTCGATGAAGAACGATCCATCATATTGCCATAAATAGTCGAAACCAACTTTCTTTTCACCAGCGCCCACAATGTTGCTTCTCCAACCGGATTATTATACAACCAAACCAGCCACTTTTCTGCAGCCACTTTTTCAGTTTTTAACAACCCACTTTCCCTATCGTAATATTGTATGGGAGCTTGTGGAGGCAACGGATAAAAAACCAGTATGACAATGACGGCCAGCAATAATAAAATGATGCCCCACCTTTTTTTAGTTTTTGTAATTTTCATGTTTGCTTTGTTTGCCTTTCCTCTTTAGTTTGTTTTATTTTTGTTGATTAAAGCCAAATCAAAAGGATTGGCGTTTGTTCGTTTAAGTTCAGAGCTTGCAATTATCGATGAATTTCGCATTACATATAGGTGTTGTTATAGCCTGTGTTTAGAGATTATTCAATTCATAATTTGTGCTTCGACCACCTGATTTTTCTTGTTTAAGAATGTCTTTGTCAATTAAATCTTTTATGTCTCTCAATGCTGTGTCTGGAGAGCATTTTGTGATTTTTGCCCATTTGGAGGATTTTAATTTACCATCAAACCCGTCAAAAAGCTTGTTAAGCATTAATCTTTGACGGCTATTTAATATTGTTTCTTTATGATTGTCCCAAAACTCTGCTTTTCGAAGGACATTCTTTACAGTTGCATCTGTATTTTCTAATGCTCTATATAGACAATTTAAAAACCAAACAAGCCATTCTGTAATATCACCATCCGAGGATTGAACTCTTTGTAGGATTTCGTAATAAACTTTTCTTTCTTGCAAGATTTGATTTGAAAGACTATAAAAACGTTGTGAGCTGTTCTCAGAATGAGCTAATATTAAATCTGAAATAGCTCTTGCTATACGACCATTACCATCATCAAATGGATGAATGATAATAAACCAAAAGTGTGCAATTGCAGATTTGATTACTAAATCCCATTTAGTGTCATTGTTTAGCCAATATATGAATGATTTCATCTCGCTCTGCACTTGATTGGGTGGCGGAGCTTGATAATGAATTCTTTCTTTGCCCATTGGTCCAGATACAACTTGCATTTCACCTGTACGATAACATGCGGTTTCAATTTTATACATTCCACTTCTTCCTGTTGGGAAAAGTGCTGCGTGCCAACCGAACAAACGTTCGTTGTCAAGAGGTTGTACGTAGTTTTGAGTTGCATCAAGCATCATTTCTACGACACCATCAACATATCTGTCAGCATAAACCATTCCAGCGTAATCTATTCCTAGTTTTCGGGCAATGGATGAACGGACTTGTTCGTAATTAAGTATTTCTCCTTCTATTTCCGATGATTTTAATACATCAAGGGTTAAAGATGAGAGCATTGTTTCTTCTTTTAAAGAAAAACCTAAGGCATTAATTTGCCCAAATATTTTTCCTTGCAAATGTCTTACCTTGCCAAGTATTACTTGAATTTCTTCTTCATCCCAAGTAAAATTAGGCCAATTCTTATATTGATAAATGTATTTTACCATTTCATTATTTTGTTTATGCGACAAATATACAAACTATTCTCCGCATATTTAATGAGATTGCGATGTTTTTTCTATGCACATTACATGTCTTGTCCTAAAATATGGCTACATGTTAAACATTAAATTACGCTATATTATAAAAGACCATATTTGGAGTTTTGTAGTCCAAAGATAAATGTAATCTTTTAGAATTATAAATTTTAATTGCATTCTCTGCAGCCATCACTGCGTGTTTTTTACTGAAGAACACTTGGTTAAGATAAAATTCATCTTTTAAAATGCCGTTAACACGTTCAGCCATAGCGTTTTCATAGCAATGGTTTTCTTCAGTCATACTAATATTTATTTTATGTTTTTTTAGTTCATTAACGTATTGGTTACTGCAATATTGAATGCCACGATCTGAGTGGTGAACTAGCCCAGCCGCTGGTCTGGCAGTTCTCCGAGCTCGTTTTAAGGCTCGAAGACAACCCGTTAGCTCTAGTGTGTTGCTAAGATCAAAGCCTACGATTTCCCTAGAATACATATCAGTAATAAGAGCTAAGTAGCAGAATCCATTCAAAGTTCTGATGTATGTAATGTCAGCAACCCAAACCTGATTTGCAGATGTTACTTTCATGTGTTTTACCAAGTTATTGTATTTATGAAAACGATGATAAGAATCTGTTGTCCTGCATGTAGCTCTTTTCCTTTTTACAAGCATGTCATGCTGCCTTAGAATATCAAAAAGTCTATCTCTACCCACCTTAATGTTTTCTTGAAAGAAAAAGGTGTTTAGGGCAAAGTGTAGTTTTCTAGTGCCTACTCTTGGTTAGTCTCTGCGTTCTACCATGACGAGTTCAACTACCTTTGATTCAGCTAATTGCCGCTTTACAGTTCGCGTCTGATATTTATAGAAAGCATCACGTTTAAGATCAAAGCAATCGCATGTTTCTGCAACGCTAGCACCAACTTTTCTTGCTTTAGGAATAGCTTTCATTAGGGCTCTATGTTTAAACTTTTTTTTAGCTCTGCAATATTTTTGTAGCCAAGTTTTTCGGCTGCGACTTCAAGATAGGAATCGTTTGCAAGTTGATCCAGATCCTTCTTAAGAATTAACTTTTTAAGTTGCTCAATTTCCTTTTGAAGCTCTTTAAGCCTGGTGATTTCATCTTTGTTTTCTACCATAATCCGTGTGTTCATTAAGTCTATTCTGTCATACTTTTTTATCCAATCATTAATAGTACTTGAGTGAATGCCATAAAGACGCGCTAACTCTCTCTTTGAATACTTTCCTGTGCTAAGTTCGTTTAAAATTTTAAGTTTAAAACCTTCGCTGTAACGTCTAGTTACTCTGTCATTTTTATACATATCTACTTTTTTTAGTGTATACATATTTCAGGACGGGTCATGCTTGGCGTTAACGGTTGCGGCTATGTGGAGTGTGGAATAGGAAAAGAAATTACCTTTTCAGAGTTCCCACGAAGCCAAATTTTTAAATTTTGTTTTTAAATTTTGTTGTAAAAGCCAAATGTAAAAATTTGGCGGTGCACGGAAGCGTTCTGCACGAACGATTACAGGCGATTTCCGCATTACATATAGGTGTTGTTAACGCCTGGCATTGTTTGTCTTAGTCTTTTAATAATTTAGTCCAAAAGCCCACAGAGGTATTACATTGAGATATCCAAATTCAATATCATCTTTTACTACAAATGATTTACCATCTTGCTTAATTTGTGTTTGCTGCTTGTTTTTGCCACCAACTTCAAACGTATAATTATCAATTATAAAATCGGCTTTTTCTGATGAAATAACATCATTTTTTATTCGCATTTGATTGAAGAAGAAAGTTTCTCGTATATTTCCTATATTTGATTTATCTCCAACCAAGTTAAAAATGATATTCGTGTTATCTAAATACACTTTATCAACCTTTCCTAATCCGCGAATACCGCTTGTTTCATTGCGTAACTGACCAATAAGTCCAGCTTTTTCCATATATGAGAAATAATCGTCTAAGGAGTTTCGACTTACGTTAATTATTTCTGATATTTTTGAGAAGTTTGGTTTAAAAGGTACACTTTCTGCGATAATGGATAGTAATCGTTTAAGTTTACGACTTGTTCCAACATTCAGATTTGCATATTGCGGAATATCTGTTTCCAATGTTTGCACAATGATTTGTCCTAAACGTAAATTTATTTCATTTTCAAGTCCGAAAGGATAGTACCCGCGTTTCAAATAGTCATTAAACAATGGTAACGGATGGGTTATATTTGTTAGTTTTACTTCGTTATTGACTATTTGCTTTAACGAATAAACTTCGGTTTCGTAATTATGAAACAACTTCAAATATTCTCTAAATGAGAGTCCTTGTAATTTGTAGATTATAGCACGACGACTTAAATCTGCAGAACCTTTAAGTATATCAAGAATAGAAGAACCAGTGAAGACAATTTTTAAAGTAGGAAATGAATCGTAAATGTTTTTTAATTCATTTGACCAGTTGGAGTATCTATGTATTTCATCAATAAACAAATGTTCTCCTGCAGATTTGTAGAAGTCATCAGCTAAGTCAAAAAGGCTGTTTTCACCAAAATACATGTCGTCTGCAGATACATACAATGCTTTTTTGCTGTCTAAATTTTCTTTTATATGTTGCAAAATCATGGTAGTTTTCCCTACACCACGAGCACCGATAATACCAATCATTCGACTGTTCCAAGAGACTTTTTCGTATAAATAACGTTTAAAATCTGTTGTAGTATTTAGTAATTGCGTTTCATATTTCTGATAAAGTGTCTTCATACTTTGATAAATTATTTTTCACAAAGATATAAAATGCACAACAGGATTAACAATAATTCTAATAAAAGATTATTCAAATGTGCAATCTGCTGTATTTCTGCTTGGCGTTAACGGTTGCGGCTATGTGGAGTGTGGAATAGGAAAAGAAATTACCTTTTCAGAGTTCCCACGAAGCCAAATTTTTAGATTTTGTTTTTAATTTTATTGCTAAAAGCCAAATGTAAAAATTTGGCGGTGTTCGGAAGTGCTCTGCACGAACGTTTACAGGCGAATTTCCACATTACACATAGGTGCTGTTACCAACTGGCATTTATATTCCATAACTATTTTTCTATTAATTCGGCTGGTATTATAATATCTGGAAATTTAGATTTTGCTTTTTCTGCAATCTCTTTACAGCTGGAATTAGAAATATAAATTTTCAAGTCAGGTTCAATTTTTGGGTTATCAATTTTTTCTATCTCAACATGATTAATAACTAATATATTATTTGTGAGAAAGTATTCTCTACTTGCATCAATATGTTCAGGTATTGAAATAGGAGACAAAGCGTATTCCGTTTTATTATAAGATTTTGTGGATTGCTCCCCCTTACTTTTTATGTAGGCATATTCCTTTGTTTTAATTTTGTTGTTAATGAAAATAACTGAATTATATTCGTGAGTAACATTATCATCCTTATATAAAAGCAAGAAGCTTATTGAATCTTTTGTGGAAAAATCGAGTCTTTTTACATCGTAGTTCTTTTTTAGCCTTTTGATGCTTTTTGGGTATAATATATCAATAATAAACTTTTCGAATAATCTGCTTGATTGCATCAATTCATAATTATCCTGCTCTATTGAGTTGTAATAATTGGATATCTCTGAGACAAAAAGTAAATTCCAATTTTTTGAGTATCCTTTATTTTCAACTATTAGGATACCAGTAAATATTTCGATCTGACCCAGTTCAGGGATTTTGTTAATTTCTTTAAATTTATAATAAATTGTAGTATCTAACTTATAAGCAGTTTGTTGTGACTCTTTTAGAAGATTGAGTAAATGTTTTTTTGTATTATATTTTGCATCAATCTCAACTTCTTTAAGTAAAGTATAATTTGTTTCAAGTTTTATTTCACACTGTTCACAATCTTCAATATTTACTAACGTGTCATTATATCCAAAATACTTACAATAAATCTCGTTTGAGTGATTATCAATATGGCAATTCCCATTAATATCTGATACAGATACAAAATCTCCATTACTAAAAACCATAACACCAGACACTGGCTTTTCGTAAACTGCATCTAAAAAATTTATCGATTTTGTATTTTGGCTAAATACTGTGTTTGCTGCAATAAATAGTAATATTATTATAGTTATTGATTTTATCATTTATTTGAAAAATAAAGTGTGTGCTGTTTTTTGCTTGTTGGTAACGGTTGCGGCTATGTGGAGTGTGGAATAGGAATAGGAATAGAAATTACCTTTTCAGAGTTCCCACGAAGCTAAATTTTTATATTTTGTTTTTATATTTTGTCGCAAAAGCCAAATGTAAAAATTTGGCGGTGTTCAGAAGCGTTCTGCACGAACGGTTACAGACGATTTCCACATTACATATAGGTGTTGTTAGCAACTGGTGTTCGTTCATGTTTGTAGTTTTAGTTTTTAACAAATTTCTTGTAACCAAAACAACTATTCTCTTCTGTTATATTCAGGTGATAAAAACCATCTGGAAGGTTTTCGATATTAATTATTAACTCATTTCCGTAAATATTTGTAAATGTTCTTATAATTTGCCCCAGATTATCATAAATCATAATAGTACCATTTTTTAGGCACCGTGATGTAATAAGGTGCAGAATGTCAGATGACGGATTTGGGTAAAGCATGATATGCTTATACTTGGATAATTCCTCTTCCGTACTTGTTGGCACCAATGTACCTTCAAAAATTAATGGTAGCCGACTTGTATTGAAGGTATAGATGCTATCGCTATTAAGTGAAATACCTGTCCACAAAGAGTCTCCCATTATAGTTGGATAAATGTGCTGTTGAGTGATTCCTTTGAGAGCTATAGAAGCAGAGTCTTTTAAGTTCCAGATAAAGATATAATTCTGTGATGGTGTTTGAATTCTATATCCAATAATATCGGAATTATTCCAATAAAGGTTATCAGGGATTGCTTCTGCAAGGAGGTAATCAGCAATAAACGAAGCCAAGCCTTTGTAAACCCAATAAGAAGGTTTATTTTCAAAATCTATTGACATCAAGTCCAGATCACCAAATTCCTGTCCCCATGGGTCGTATTCAGGAACAACATTCCAAGCAAGACGGGCAAACCCACTTCCGATACCACCCACATAATATCTTATCACATAGGCGGCATTTTCCATGACTAATTGAGGTGAGAGGTAGCCACTGTCGTTAAATGGATTAAAAACTTCAGCTTTGTACCTGAAAGGACCACCACCTTCAAGTGCCCAGAGGGGTTTGATGCCTGCAGTATCGAAAAGAGCTCTTAAACCGGTAGCACGTCCGGGAAAATGCTCAGCCAAACCATAGCAATGGATGTCGAATGCATCATAATCAGCATTTTCAAATATGTATTGCCAATCATTTAGGTTTTGCTGGTATAGTTGCGATGTGTCGAGGTGATGTCTTTGAATATAGAGGTTTTGGTTTATGGGGATAGAATCTGTATCAATATAATGAAGATAAAACATATGCACATCAACGGAACCCCATCCCGCCATTTTAACAAGGGCATCAGGATCAGCTTCTTTAATTGTCCGGTAACTCATATTGATGTATCTCACATAGTCGTCAGGGAAGGAATCATTATTCTCTGTACACCAAACACGAGTCATTTCCACCTCAAGTTGATAAACTCTAAAAGGATAAACAAGCCCGGGATAATCATTTATACCGTCCCCATTATATCTTTCCACAAAGGCTGTTAGAAAATTCTTCCATGCAGTTGTGTCTGCAGGAAACCATGAGGTTTCAGGAGAAGGCATGACGGTATCATGAATTCTTTCCCATAACTCTTTTTCACAATGCGACCAACCGGTTGTATCTGCATTTGCTGTTGTATCCTGGATACGTGGTGTGCATTTAAAAATAATGACAGGCTCAATTCCTGTTGCTCCATATATGTTTGCAATATCATCCGTATTTGAAAAATCATATATCCCTACTGAATCAAACCTGAACCAATTGACATGGTGTCGGAATGAAGCAAACCCCAGTTCAGTACTTTCGTAGGTAGGACCGTTAGCACAAAAGGGATTGGATGTAATTTGGCTGTATAAACTAATACTAAAGTAGAAGTAAACTAAACAGAAAATGGAAATCTTTCTTATATTCATATTTTATATTTAATTTTTATTCACTTGTTGCTAACGGTTGCGGCTATGTGGAGTGTGGAATAGGAATAGAAATTACCTTTTCAAAGTTCCCACGAAGCCAAATTTTTAGATTTTGTTTTTAAATTTTATCGCAAAAGCCAAATGTAAAAATTTGGCGGTGTGCGGAAGCGTTCTGCACGAACGATTGCAGACGAATTTCCACATTACATATAGGTGTTGTTAGAAACTGTGGATTTTATTGTTTAATAAGTTTTTGTATGGTTCTACCATTATCATTGACAATTTTAATAAAATAAGTCCCTGGTGATAAATCTTGTAAGTTTATTTCAACTTTTGTTTCATCACTGGTAATGGTCTTTATTAGTTGCCCTTTGATGGAATAAATTTCAACATAAGAATTATGCCAAGAGTCAAAATACAGCCAGTCTGTTGCAGGATTAGGATATATTCTATGCTCTATTTTCTTTTCATTTTCAATAATTCCAGTTTCTGATGATATACAAATTGTCCAAATGTCAGCCCCTCCTAGGTTATTAGTTATATCGTCATTATTTGACATGGAATAACCAGTAATTATATAATCATTATTTGTGTTTTGCACAATTGCGGTAGCAACATCTGTGGAGTCACCACCAAATGTCTTTTCCCATTGTAAATATCCAACAGAATCAAGTTTCACAATCCAATAATCTTGAGCACCATGACTAAAAGAAACATCTCCATCAGATGAATGGGAATAACCTGCAACAATGTAGGCTGAGTCCTCAGACTGAATTATTGAATTTCCCCAATCAGCACTAGAGCCTCCTAAGCATTTTTGCCACATAAGAGTTCCAATTGAATCTAATTTAAGAATCCAGATATCAGTGTATTCAGAGTCGTGATACCCAATAACATCTCCATCATTTGATGATGCTTCTCCTGTGATAATATATCCTTTATCATAAGTTTGGGAAATATATTCAGCACCGTCATTCTTAGTTCCCCCATATGTTTCTTCCCATTGAATATTTCCAAGAGAATCTAATTTTACTATCCATGCGTCAAAACCTCCATTGTTTGTAGAAATATTGCCATCATTTGATTCAGTTGAACCGGCAAGAATATATCCCCCATCCGATGTTAGTACAATGCTATAAATATGATCTGCAAATGAACCACCAATTACTTTAATCCACTCGATATCACCAGATAGGCTTAGTTTTGCGACAATACCGTCTGTTGACCCTAATGAATATGGAATATCTCCATCTGATGATCTTGACTCACCAACAACGATATAACCATTATTATGTGCTTGAACTATTGAGTAACCGGCATCAAATCCACTACCGCCAATGCATTTTTGCCATTGAATATCACCCAAAGGATTTAACTTAACTACCCAAAAATCATCCCTTATTGGAGATATTGAATTATGAGTATAAGTAATGTCACCATCTGATGAATATGTGAATCCCGTAAAAATGAATCCTTCATCATTTGTTTGACATATTGAGTGGGCTTGTTCAGAAGAAGTACCTCCGTAAGCTTTTTGCCATTCAACAATTCCTGACGAGTCTGTTTTTATTACTAGTACATCACCAAATCCATGATAATTTTCAATATCTGCATCTTCTGAAGATGTTGTTCCAATTATAATATATCCATTATCATTAGTGCAAATTATTGAATTAGCAAAATCAGCTTCAGAACCTCCGTAGTTATTTTGCCATAATATCTCTTGTGCAGATATCTTTAAAACAAAAATTGTTGAAAGAACGAACCATAGTATTATGTATTTATTTTTCATATTATATTGTAGTATATATGTCTATATTAATCGATTGTGTGCGTTTTTCCATTGTTTCTAACGGTTGCGGCTATGTGGAGTGTGGAATAGGAATAGAAATTACCTTATCAGAGTTCCCACGAAGCCAAATTTTTAGATTTTGTTTTTAAATTTTGTAGTAAAAGCCAAATCAAAAAA
>Ga0075120_10003892_pt1 | contig 10057 bp, 9 predicted proteins | sample AntAceMetag02UKL_FD_69792 | JGI IMG/M metagenome (GOLD analysis project Ga0075120, IMG submission 69792) | Saline lake microbial communities from Ace Lake, Antarctica - Antarctic Ace Lake Metagenome 02UKL | ecosystem: Environmental > Aquatic > Non-marine Saline and Alkaline > Saline | place...
CTTCGAAATGTGATCTATATCATCGGGATGCAAAAATTCCAAACCGGAATGCCCTATTGTCTCTGACGGAGGAAAACCCGTTATGAGTTCAACGGAATCGCTCACATAAATCTCTTTCACATTCTCGTCGACTATTACAAATACATCATTGGAATTCTTTACAAGGTACTCGAATTTCTTCTCGCTCTCCTTCAATTTCTGTTCAGCCAGCTTGCGCTCGGTGATATCGATGCCGATATTTAGAACTCCTGATATTACTCTATTCTCATCCTTTAAAACAGTGTTTGACCAACTGATCAATCTTTCAGAACCATCCTTAAGTAAAATTGAATTTTCATAGGAAGAAAACTCGGGCATCTCTTTTAAAAGCTGTGAAAAAACTTTGGGAGTTTTATTACCGCTTTGCTGTGGAATGAAAAGATCAAACCAGTTTTTTCCCAGAACATCTTCTTTTTTAAAATTTGTGAGCTTTTCCGCATATCTATTAAATAATGTGATATTGGCTTTCATATCTAATACAACAACAAAAGAATTGGCTGTTTCCATTAGGTTTTCAGAGAAATTCTTTTCTTTTTGTAAAACTTTTTCGCTGGCTGATAGTTGTTGGTTGGATACTTTAAGCTGTTGTTCGCTTACCACAAGTTGTTGGTTCGCAGCTCTTAATTGTTGCTCGCTTGCAATTAACTGCTGATTATTTGCTTCAAGTTGTTGGTTAGCTGCTTTCAGTTCTTCTTCTGATTTTTTGTGTTCGATCGCTTCACTTATTATTTTAGTTATGAGGTTTATAAGATTCCGTTCTTCCTTCATAAACGGGCCTTCATCCGATTCGGGACATTCCTCTAAATAATTTACTTCGATTGTTCCTCCGACTTTGCCGGTTACAATAATATCGGCAGATTGCTTCCATTTGCTTTCTTTGAAATTTTGCGAGACATATTCTTTTCCTTCAAATCGCACTTTTCCTCTTGTGATTTTGGGATATTGCCAGGCCTGTGGAATAATATCGACAGTATCCTGCAGGGTTTCTTCAATGGATTCTCTTGTTCTGACGGATTCGGAAATTCCATAAAGACAATCAAGTTCTTTTACTCTCTCGCTAAGATCATGCACATATTTTTTTATTTCCTGCTCGCTTGCAATAAACTGCTGATTACTTGCTGCAAGTTGTTGGTTTGCTGCTTTAAGTTGTTGTTCACTTGAAGTTAGTTGCTGGTTTGCTGCTCTGAGTTGTTGCTCATTTGCTGCAAGTTGCTGGTTACTTGCTTCGAGTTGTTGGTTTGAAGCATTTAACTTACGCTCTGAATTCTTTAATTGAATAATGATCTTCTTAAGATCATCCGACATTTTTTCACTTTTTTCTTTCATATAACCCCCTATAGTATATTTATTTTTTGCATTTTTCGTCTAAAAAATTGCACAAAAGCATTTCTGCTCCGTTTCCAATAGTATAATAAAGACAAGCTGTTTCAATATCAAGTGAGGCATTTCTTCTTTCCATGCCCCCAACAGATTTTGCCCTTATTTTATATTTCTTTTTTTTCAGTATTTCAAGTACATTATCAATATTATTCTGAGCAATGTTATCATTTTCTTTTTTTAACACATTTGCTCCTCCTGCCAAACATAATTCAATATTTTTATCTTTCGCTCCATTCAAATTCATTTTGTTTAACAAATCTTCAATAGCATCATCAGCATATCTGGTTTTTTGATAATTTTCCTTTTTAGGTGCTTTTCCAGGCAACATAATATGTGCAAAACCACCTATTTGTGTTTTTAAATCATAAGCTGCAACCACAACACATGAACCCAAAGCACTTGATCTTAATATTGTTTCTTTTGTACTGGTTTTAACTTCACCTGTTTGAACATAAATAATCCTTTTTTCACTCATGATTTTTCCACAAAAAACAATAATTTTCAAATTCAGAATAAGGGTTACGTTATTTTTTTATGTATTATTAGTGTTTTGCACTTCATTCAGTTGTTGTTTGCACTGCGTGCGATATCCATCCATCCATCCATACGGATTCCTTTTAGTCGTAAGGACTTCCTTCGGTCGATTGCTTTACTTCGACATTTAAGCATTTCTCCATTTTGCTTAAAAGTTCTTTTGCTTTTATCGGTTTTGTAATATAATCATCACAACCTGCATCAAGGGCTTTTTCTCTGTCACCATATAAAGCATAAGCGGTTTGAGCAATAACAGGAATTTCTTTATTTATCTTTTTTATTTGTTTTGTTACCTCATATCCGTTTATATCAGGAAGCTGGATATCCATTAGAACCAAGTCAATTTCTTTGTTTGATTTAAATGCACTGATTGCTTCTTTTCCATCTTTTGCCCATAATAATTTTGCACTTGTTTCTTTCAATACTGTCTCAAAATATTTAAAAATTACAGTAAAATCATCAACAATAAGTATTGTTTTGTCTTTCCAGTTGTATTTAGTTTTATTAGTTTTTTCAACACTAACTTTTGAATTTTTTCCTGAAGGTTCAAAAGCTAAAGTGAAATAAAATGTTGAGCCTCCTTCCTTGCCGGCAGGCAGGTTAGCTTCTACCGATCCCACCCATATTTTTCCTCCCAGCAATTCAACAAGTTTTTTTGAAATGGATAAGCCTAAGCCTGTACCTCCGTAGCGACGTGTGATTGTGTCATCACCCTGGCGAAACCAATCAAAAATTATTGATTGTTTGTCTTTTGGAATTCCTATACCGGTATCTTTTACATAAAATTGTAGAAATGAAGTATTATTATCTGTTTTTACATTATAACCAAATTCAATTGTTCCCTGATGTGTGAATTTAAAGGCATTTCCAATAAGATTAATTAATATCTGGCGAAATTTTGTTAAGTCTGTATGAATAATATCCAAGTCTTCATCTAATTCTTTTTTAATTATTAAACTAATCTTGTTGTTTGCGATTTTTTCATTTTTTATAAAGATTGAATAGATATTTTCAAGTATTTTATTTACTGAAAATTTTTCTTTGTTTACCTGAACTTTATCTGTTTCAATTAAAGTAATATCAAACATGTCATTTAAAATACTTAACAGGTTTTCACCGCTGTTTTTAATAGTATTGGCAAAATCCTTTATTTCTTCTTTTGAATGTTCGGATTCAGCCATCATATCAGAGAATCCGATCACTGCGTTCAGCGGTGTACGTAGTTCGTGCGACATGGTTGACAAAAAAACCGATTTTAGCCGATCGGATTCTGTGGCTCTTTCTAGTGCATTTAATAAATCCTGTTCAGCTTTTTTTCGGTCAATTGAAATACTTATCTGTTCGGAAACAAATTCAAGCATTTTCATATCTGATTCATCAAAGGCATTTTCATCAGTATAACTTTGAACAGCAATAACACCCGTTACTTTTCCTTCAGTTTTAAGAGGTACCCCAAGAAATATTTCCGAAACTGTTCCAAAAATTTCAATCTCCCCTGATTTTTCCAACTTCTTTATTATTTCTTTGTTAGCCAATAGCGATTTTTGAGTTTTTATTACGTAATAGGTCAATGTTTTTCCTGCCGAAAAGGAAGTAATCTTATCCTTTTCATCTACAAAGAATAGTAATGAAAGTGTATCGGTATCACTGTCGTAAAGGGCAATATAAAAATTTGTTGTATCTATGATTTCTCCGAGTTCTTTTCTTATCAGGATAATTAATTTTTCAAGATTATCTGTTATAATAACTGCGTTGATAATATTGTATAATAGCTTTTGGATTTGCTCTGCATGCTTGTGCTGTTCCTCAACTTCAATGTTGTGCAATGCAAAAGAAATATCACCGGCTAATTCCATAAATAATGACTGTTCTTTTTTATCAGTAGTAAGTTCAGCAGGCAGGGAAACAGATAATACACCAAAAATCTTTTTGTCATATTCAAGCCGAATAGTCAATTCCTTTTCGCTTGGAATTTTTCCTAACATCGGACATCCTTTGCAAATAGAAGTATGATCTTCAATTAAAATAACTCCTGATTGCTTTAAAGCCCTTTTAACACATTCTACAGGTTCACCGTCTTTTAATACTTCCATTAATTGCAAAAAATCCTTTCCCATACCTGATTCTGAAAAAGATTTAAATTTTTTATTATCATCTGCAATTGCAATCCATGCACTATTATAACCACGTGTTTCGGTAAGAATATCACATGTTTTTTTTAATAATATATCTTTATTTCTTTCTCGTGCAATAAGCTGGTTAATATTGCGGATTGCATTCAAAATAGTATTTAGATGATGAATTATTTCTTCTGCATGTTTGTGCTCGGTGATTTCAAGTTGTAATTTTTTATTAATTGCTGTAAGTTCTTTGACCCTCTCCTGAATAAGTTCTTTAAGGTTCATTTTTTCAGCACGCAATTCATCTCCCGCTTCTTTTATTCGTAGCATAACATTTACTATTGCGGCAAGTTCGGCCGGATCATAAGGCTTAGATATGAATACGTCAGCACCATAATTCAGGCTTTTTATTCTGCTTTCCGTATCTTTTCTTAAAGCTGAAATCATAATAACAGGGATGTTTTTTGTGGCTTTATCAGCTTTAAGTCTTTTACAAACTTCGAAACCATCCATTTCCGGCATGATGATATCCAGAATTATAGTATCAGGATGTTCTTTTTTGGCAATTTCAAGGCCTTTTCTACCTGATTCTGCAAGAAAAACACTACATTCGGGCAAAAAGTCTTCAATTGTTGCTTTGATAAAAACAAGGTTATTCTTTTTATCATCAATTGCTAAGATTTTCTTCATTATTCCTCCTTAATGTGGACAATTCAAATCTTTTATTGCATACAGAGACACTTACATCACCAGAATTATCTTTTAACAAGATATTGAGCAAGTTGTTCATAATATTGTTTGTTTCTATTATGATAGGGTAATAGTTTTTGATACTTCCTGACTTTTTCAATTTCTTTTAGTTCAATAACATTAATGTCTTTCGGAAGTTTCTTTAAAATCTTGTGATATGCTCCTATGAACAGAATGCCTGTTTCATCCGGTCCAAGTGTACTTGCTATTCTTTGGGTAATGTATTTGTCCCTTTTTTTTAATAATCTTGATTTGGTTATCTTATATATGATTAATTTGATGATTTTTATATATATTGATTTTGCCTGTGTGATAGATTGCAAGCTTTTCAATTCCCTTTTTACCAGATTGAAATCTTCGGTCTTTATAATTTCGGCACCTTTTTCAATAAGCTTTTGGACAATTTCATAATTTTTACTTCCTGATTTTATACTTTCTTCAATTATTTTTGATGCAATCTCACCATCGGCAACCATTCCATCCTGGTATATTTTAATACCGGGAATATAAATATCAATGGTGTCAAAATAATAATCTATAGCTTCCCAAAAGCCATTTATAGTATCAATATGTTTTTGCCAAAACTCTTCGCCAAATTCTGCAATTCCTTTTTGGTTCAGTTTGTTTGCCAACGAACCAAGGTCTGCACTTGAATGAATGACAGGTACGTATATCAGGTTTTTCATGTTTATGCAAGGGTTTTGGCTTTAATAATCAGGGTGGCAGTTTTCTTATGCAATTGTGCAATAATCCGACAATTCGCACAATCAGAATTTTGACTATTATACTCCGTGCAATCCAATAACCGGTCAACCTCCTTAGATAGTTCTTCGGCATATTCTGCTTTGCCCGGGAACCGGGTATTATTAATTTTTGACTTAATGCTATTTAGATTACGATATGAATTCTGAAAAATTTCGCATCTTATCTTGCTGTTGCTTTCTTGATTTCTCATCTGTTTAAATTTTTTTGTTATTGAATGTTACAAAATCCCGAAGTTTCCTTTTGATTGTACATGTGATTTATTCTCTAGCTATAGGAGGGATTCTCTCAATCGTTCAATCTCCTCATCGTTCTCTTCATCATCCTCCATCGCCTCTGCGCCGGCCGCTTTGCACACGGTACTCAGATTTGCCATCGCCTGGTCAATATCGGTAAAATTCGGATTTTTATGCGCTAATTTCAGCTCTTTAAGTGCTTTTTCAATAGCAAGCTTTTTATCACTGGCGATTGTGTTACCAAATTCTTTTAGCTGTTTTTCCGTTTGGAAGATCTGCGTGTCGGCCTGATTGCTTTGATCCACCTTTTCCTTCATCTCTTTATCTTCACCAGCATGCTGCCGGGCTTCAGCCTTCATCCGGCGGATATCCTCATCAGAAAGTCCGGAGGAGGCTTCAATGCGAATCTGCTGTGATTTGTCGTTTTGATCTTTGGCAGTCACATGCAGGATGCCATTGGCATCAATGTCGAAGGTTACTTCGATTTTCGGAATGCCCCTGGGGAGAGGTGGAATTCCATCGAAGTGAAACTGGCCGATGCTTTTATTCTGGTTAGCCAATGGGCGTTCTCCCTGTAATACATGTATTTCTACTGAGGGTTGGCTATCGGCAGCCGTAGAAAAGACTTCTGATTGCCGTGTAGGAATCGTTGTATTGGCTTCGATCAGCCGTGTCATCACGCCGCCCTGGGTTTCGATACCTAGTGAAAGCGGTGTAACATCCAGCAACAATACATCTTTTACTTCGCCGGAAAGGACTCCTCCCTGGATGGCAGCGCCAACGGCGACAACTTCATCCGGATTTATACCCTTGGAAGGTTCTTTCCCAAAAAAGTCACGAATAATTTTTTGAACGGCAGGGATACGGGTTGAGCCACCAACGAGAATGATTTCATCTAAATCGGAGGCATTCAATCGGGCATTTTTAAGCGCCTGTTGGCAGGGTGGAATGGTTGACTGCAACAGGCTATCGACCAGCTGTTCAAATTTGGCTCGGGTAAGCTCCTTTACCAGGTGCTTGGGGACACCTTCAACCGGCATGATATATGGCAGGTTGATTTCAGTTTCCACCGAACCGGATAATTCGATCTTCGCCTTTTCGGCCGCCTCTTTCAATCGCTGAAGAGTCATGGGATCTCTACAAATATCCACGCCTTCGTCTTTTCTGAATTCATCAGCTAACCAGTCAATGATTACCTGATCAAAGTCGTCACCACCAAGGTGAGTGTTTCCGTTGGTGGCTTTCACTTCAAAAATACCATTCCCGAGTTCGAGTATCGAAATATCGAAAGTTCCGCCACCAAGGTCATAAACGGCAACCTTAATGTCCTTGTGTTTTTTATCCAACCCATAGGCAAGTGCAGCTGCCGTAGGTTCGTTGATAATACGTCTGACTGTTAAGCCTGCAATCTCACCGGCCTCTTTGGTTGCCTGCCGCTGCGAATCGCTAAAATAAGCAGGAACGGTAATCACCGCCTCGTTAATCTCTTGTCCGAGATAATTTTCGGCTGTTTTCTTCATTTTCAGAAGAATCATGGCCGAAATCTCCTGGGGCGAATACAGTTTCCCGGTAATGTTTACACGGGGTGTATTATTTTCGCCTTTTGAAACCTGATACGGAACCCGGCTAATCTCTTTCTGAACCTGATCATAGGTTTCGCCCATGAACCGTTTAATTGAAAAAACCGTGTTTTCCGGGTTGGTAATGGCCTGGCGTTTTGCAGGGTCACCTATTTTACGCTCACCGCTGTCAGTGAATCCTACTACCGAAGGCGTTGTTCTGCGTCCTTCGCTGTTCAGGATGACGACCGGTTCATTACCTTCCATAACAGCTATACAGGAGTTTGTAGTTCCTAAATCTATACCTATAATTTTATCCATTATAATGAATTGCTTTTAGCTTTGTTCCTTACATTAAATCTCCTAATGGCCCCAGATCGATATTCAAATCCTCATCAGTCAGGTTGAAAATTTCTTTCAGTTCTTTCATTTTCAGCTCTAACTTCATCAAGGTTTCACCCAATCGTTCTATTTCTTCCTCTGTTAATGATCCTCCTTCAAGCCGGCGCATTGATTGTTTTTCCATTAGTTTTCTTAGGAGTTCTATCAATGTAAGCACCAATTTTGCCAAACCGGATTCCACATTTTCGGGATTGGCATCTATCCTTGATGAAATTTTATTTTCAGGATTTTCAATCTCTCCGGAAAATTCATCAAGTGAGCCGGTATTTAATAGTATTTTATTATCTTTCATAACAAATATTACTTTATATTTATTTCAATGAAATTATAGGGAGGCCATGGGCCTGTTAAAAGAAAATCAATATTTTCATATTGTTTTTTTAGTTGAGTGATTTTATTAATAAAATCTATCTTTTTGTTCTTTTCAAGCAGGTAAACTGCATCAAGTAAAATGTTTTTAGTAGCTTTTTTATTGAGTTTATTTGCTGAACTCAATGGTACCAACTGCCGGTTAATATTTCCAATAATTTGTTCGGCATGATTTAAGAGGCTTTCTTCAAATCTGTGTTCTTTTAATTTTTTCAGCAGATAATTCTTATGGGGCGTACTATTCCTGAATACATCCCCTGTCCCGTAATTTTCGGTTTCTGCCTTTGATCTGATTTTTAAACTATGTTTCTCATAATCCCAGAGCACTTTTAAGCCAAATTCATATTTATTGTCAACATTCAAAAGGTTTTGCAAATATTTATCATAATTTTCTTTTAGTAGTTTATAAATAGAATCTTCAGTTTCTATTAATGTACCATATCTCATGGGCAACAAGGTATAGTTTGTCGTCAACTCTTCAATTACTCGTGCATAATCAATAGCATGTTCTTTATCAATTACGATTTTATTTCTGTTTATGTTACCAACAACTGCCGAAATATTTTTAAATGAAATAGTATATATTTCTGTGTTATCCAGTCCTTGAATTTCGGGCTTTATTTTATTATCATCATTAGCATTATGATGGCCAATTATTGCATAAACACATTTAATCTTATCCATAATTATAATTTCATGGTGTTTTCAAATCCGAACTATCAATTTCGCCACGTTTTAACTTTTCCATTGTCTCAACAGAACTTAATAAAATCCTTAGCCCGACATAAATCAGGTCGATATCAGCTACTGATATTACAATGTCGCCGTTGATGACAACACCTTTGTTTAAAACCCTGTCTAATATTTCCAGAAGTGTAATGTCTTTTGATTTATTTATTATGTTGTTCTGCATCTTGTTCATATAAATTAATGAAATTGAATGGGGGCCATGGTCCTGTATATTCAATCTTAAAGCCTAAATTTTTATATTCATTTTTCAGTAAAATAGCGGTATTAATAAAATCATGTACATTTTGTTTTTTTACTAAATACGCAACATTAAGAATCATTTCTTCTTTTTTCCCGCTTAGTTCTCTGGGCAGGAGATTATTGATCTGGTTTAATTCACTTTTTTCTTTTAATTTATCATAACATTTTTGGCCGTATATGTTTATGATTTTTTCAATTTCCTGTTGCATGATGTCGTTTTTTTTCTTTTCCAGAAGATATGCTTTTCCGGGTGAACCTTCCGCAATCTTTTGTTCCAGTTTTCTGATTTCTTCACTAAGCCCGGAAATATTACTCTTCAATATTCCTGAGTTATAATAGATTTTGGCTGACCATTCTTCTTTTCCATGAACTTTTTCAAGGTTTTTTCTGATTGAAGAGGAATGGTCATTTATAAATTTTTTCAGACTATCTTCAGAATTATATATTGTTCCGAATTTAAAAGGGATAACCGTATTATTTTTCGTGATAATACTGATGATCCGGATATGTTCCCTAGCATGTGTTTCTACCCAAGGCATATTGGAAAAATTCTTCTTCAGGTTTTCTTCAGAGAATTCATCAGCAGAAACATATTTCGTAATAATATAGTAATCCTGAAAAATAAGATATTTCAAACCGTTTTGCCACGTGATTTTTTCCAGTATCGGGATACTATCTGAAATACAATACACGTATATTAACTCATCACTATTCATATAAAAAGAATTAATAAGTTCGCTTATAAATCATCGTCTGTAGGTCCATCACCTGATCTTTCAAAACCAATAGTTTCAAGGTTTTCATCAAGTTGAACAGAGTAAAAGGACCTGGTTTTTTTCGGCGGATAATCCATTGCTTTTAAAAATGAATCATCTTCATACACTTCTGCTTTAGCATTCCAGTTATCGTTAACTTT
>Ga0075120_10003893_pt1 | contig 10056 bp, 11 predicted proteins | sample AntAceMetag02UKL_FD_69792 | JGI IMG/M metagenome (GOLD analysis project Ga0075120, IMG submission 69792) | Saline lake microbial communities from Ace Lake, Antarctica - Antarctic Ace Lake Metagenome 02UKL | ecosystem: Environmental > Aquatic > Non-marine Saline and Alkaline > Saline | place...
CTCGGCTCGCGCAAGTGATTTCTTGCCATTGACCCTGTAATCGGCCAGCATTTCGTCCTTCAGTTCATCAAACCTCACCCGATCAAAGCATATGCCGGGCAATTTCCCTTCCGAAATCTCTCCTTCACGCTTTTTCAATAACCTCTTGGCTATTTCTAACTTATTGCTATGAGTAGATTCGACATATGGCTTTCCATTTTTATAGTACTTGATTGAATAATTGTTTCCTCGTCTGTAGATGTGTCCCATTACTTTCCCCCTTTCTGGGATGTATTGACCTTGACAAATCGAATGTCATAGCCGAGGTAATCAGCGATCTGCTCAAGCTTCTTAAGCGAGATATTAATCTTGCCGTTTAGAAATTTAGAGAGTTGCCCCTCATCAATCCCCAAGTCCTTGCTGAGCCGGGCCGCTGTTACATTTTCCCTTGTTAGGATTTCTTTCAGACGATTTTCCACCATGCATCCCACTTACCAAGGACTTGTTTATATGTCAAGTTAATTATTGGTATGTTCTCTTGTTCTGTTCAATGTAAGAATCCAGATCGTAAAGATCGAAATACAACTTACGGTCTTTTTCTCTTTTCACCACAGGCATGTCACCCGACCAGGCAAGTTCCCGCATCCCATAATCTTTCCGACCAAGGTATTCGGCAGCCTCTTTCAGCGTAAAAAGACGCTTGCGCATGGGATTGCCTATCCCTTGCGCCTTCTGTAATCCTTTATGTGTCTTGGTTTCATTTGGCATGTAACTAAATTGTAACCCCAATAACACTGATAAATGATGTTTGCTCTGGCTCAAACACCTGATTCATTCCTTTCTATTCCCAAGATGGGATCTCCCCCTGGCAGAGGCTTGAAGCCTACCAAGGGGAGTTGGTGGATAATGTGAATGAAGTACCCACCTGAAAAACATCCATGAAGCCGAAGAAGTTTTGCCATCAATTTTGCGGGAGCGCTTATTCTCACTGCTCTCTCCCCATGGTTTAGTTGGTGTGAGTATAAGTAGTGGTAATGGTAAGAGTAAAAGTCCTGGCCAAGGTATAAGTATAAGTCAAAGTACAGGGCAAAGTGCTTAAAAATATGGGAGAAGGAATTATGTAGCACCGGTCAACCTCCTTTTAATGTACCGAACTATAGAATAATGAAAACACTCTGGCATTCCTTCGCCATCGGGAAATTTTGGTTTTACTGTCTCCACTTGAACTTCAAACATTTGATTGCGAAAGACATTCATAGACATTCTGTTTCTTCTCTCAGGTGTTTTGTTGCCATTTGCAATCACCCAGTTTTTATAATACTTGGTTCCGACAGAAGGCTTGCCCCCCGGATCATTCATCGCCATAAAAAGTATTTGGGGATCGTCAAGGTTCATCCAGTCCACGATTTTGAAGTGAATAAAGATTTTTCGAGAACTTGAGTGGGAATATCCTTTTTCGATTTTGATGCACTGAGCCTCATATTTTCCCTCTGGAATCAAGGGCCGTTTCTCAGGAGCGATGAAATCATCTCCGAGTTTTGTGATGTCGTTATCTGTACCCTCTCTCAAAATTACCTCCTCAGAAACATGCGCTCCGGAAAGTTTCACTCCCGAACACCGTTCTTATTTTCACTTGACTTTTTATGTCTATAAAACCCGAACCTATACAATCATACCAACCCCGAAATAACCCACCCACGAGACACCCATAAGACACCCATGAGACACCCCTTAGACATATCTCAATCATCAGACTCGTGACCCTTTTCGTATTGTTCCCAAAGGTACGCAATCACATCAGACTCAAAAAAATATCTTCGCTCTGACTTCTCGGCGTATTTTAAGCCGCCCCGTATCCAATTTGATAATTGGCGACTACGTCCTGACCCGGTTATGGGAAGGTCTAATCTTTTGGTTAAATCCCGCTCTGACCATATCTCGTTCAGTGTTTTCGGTTTTTCTGTCATTTATGTTCTCCTCTAAGAATGATTGTATTGCTCTTGCCTTGTCGTGATATCCTTTCTCAACGGCCAAGGCATAAGCCTTTGATAGGTTTTCCTGTGTTTCATTCAGTAAAAGCTGAACACAGTGGGAGCAAATGTAGCTCTTTGCTGATTTCTCAACTTTATCCGCATCGGTTTCCTTGCCGCAGAAGTCACAAATCATACTATTGCCCCCTGCGAACGTGTTTTTTAAAACTGGTTATAGCTGGCGGCTTAAGAATTCCGGCTAGCTCGTTCTTATGTGTTTTGTACCCTGCTTCTAATTTCGGGTTGTCCATAAAATACCCCTTATAGAGTTATTTTTTCGCATTTGATGTTACCTTTACGTCTTTGTATGGATGATTTTGCCTTTTCTGTTTTTGTCATTTTCAAATGCTCCATCGAAAAGTAAATTTGACTCGTTGTCATATTCAAAATAAAGAATGAGTAACTGTTGCTTACAGTTAGACACCAAATACTATGCACTTTCAATTGGGCACGGTGTACACTATTAAGTAGTTTAAGGGTGTACACCGTGTCTTAACCATTTGATATTTAAAGATAAGGACGTGTCATGGTTTTCTCATACATAGGCGAACATGTTAACCATGAAAGAGGTAGGTTTTCATCTTGAATTGTAATTCAAAGGATTGAAGATAGAGACTTCTTGGGATATTTGACTGTAGTCGGCCACGGTGTGAATACAATAAAGATACCAAAACTTATAATATTGATGCTATATTAATCTTCTCCTATGCGTGGCGTTCCTCCGCCTTTACGTTTTTTCGGTAATATCACCGTAGATATCCTATCTAATTCTCTGTCTGATTCAACTCCGTGCTTTTCCTTCAGCCAGTTTCGAATTTGTTCTTTTTCCCCCTTATGCTCTTTAATATATGTATTATCTGAATTATATAATTCTAGCCAAGCATGAACGGCCAATAATAATTCTGGTGCAAAATGCTCATGGTTTTCATCTAAATAAGGGGGTATATCTCCTGACGATACACCATGTGCTCTCAATAAATGGGATAATGGCTCCGGGATATCAAATCCTTTTTCACGAGCCCAATTCAAAAATTCACTGGATTTTATTCTGTCTGGTCCCATCATATTGGAGTGATCAGATGACCTTTTCACAAGAAGATAAGTCTTTTTTAATTGCTTTTCTAATGGTTTGTCGTATGATTTAATGGTGTCATTGATAAATTTACAATAACCCGGCTCAACATCATGTAACAGGTGAACAGCTTCAGATATTTTCCAATAATCCGCCTTTACCCAGTATTCGTAGTCAGGCTCCTTCCGGGTTTTACGAATACCTTGACCGTCGCTCCCCATAGCACCCCCTCCAAATGATTTTCTGGAATCTTCTGACATTAGATCCTCCTTGTTATAATTAATTTCATCAATAATGAAGTCTGAGTATCCCTTTTTTCGTATGTTGAGAGCATTGAAACATTCTTTCATTTGTTTGCACAATCATGGTAATGTGTCTGTGGAGAGCCCACTGGCACCATGCGAGGTAAAATAAAAATGGATTTAATCTTTGCCTTTATAGCCATTGTCGTAATTGTATTTCTGATATGTTGGAAACTTAGTGGAATTATCCTCAAATAGATTATCACTTTCTGTTACTTTATCAAGAATGATTCTATCATGCAGATGTTGTAAAAACATTACATATAACATAAAACAAGGCTGGCATAACTTATTAATAATAAGAGACCTTTGAACAATAAACCATTTCCCCAAAGACCGGTTTAAAAGCCGATTTTTAAAGAATCCTAATTCAAGATCCGGCAGACAGTACGGGTCGGAGATGATGTTTTTGTTATGATGAGTCCATTTTACCTCCATCATCAATCAAATTCAGGGCAGCGCAGGCCACCCCAGAATACTGTTATGCCACCATCCCCTTTCTCATGCCGGTACCACCCTGATTCCACGGAGGAGATTGAAAGCCATCTGCCTGAACAGGGCATCAATAGCATTCTTAATCAACCTCGGAAACCTGGCCCGAAAGGCATTGTTGTGGAGATGAGAGATGCCAAAATATTGCTCCACAATATAACGAACTTTCGAGATGGATTTGTTACGCGCTATTTCATATTCAGTAAGCTCAGTGCCTTTTGTTGCCTTTCTCATAATACCGTCTTCGAATTTATTCATGGCAAGAAAATCTCGATTAGGTTTTCCAAAATACCCTTTATCCGCATACACCTTTTTAACCGGTTCTTTTGTATGACAACTGCTGGCGACACAGAGAGGAAGATAGGGGCTGTCATGGTGGGAAGCCGGTGTTAACTCAGTAGCAAGAACAAACCCATAATGGGTATCGACAGAGGCATGCTCTTTCAGACCATAGTGAGGTTTATCATTCTTGACCGTCCAGTCGGATTCCAGATCCCGAGAGAATTTGAGAGGTTGCCCCTTTTTATTAAGTTTACCCTCAGATGTTTCTCTTTTTTGTTTTTCTTCTTTCAGCTTCTCTTTGCTTATGGGATGACTGGCCGACTGAACCAGGCGGGCATCAATGGCAATGCCTTCGTTAATGGTTAAACCCCTGGAGGCAAACTGGGAAAGCAATTCATGATTGATCATGCGCATAGTGTCTTTAGAGAATCTGCCCCTGAACCTAGAGAAGGTAGAATGATCGGGAGCGGGATCATCAAGAGAGAGACCCAGGAACTTCTTAAACGAGATCCGATCGTTGATCTGAGTTTCCAGTTCGGGGTCGGAATCGATCTTAAACCATTGTTGGAGCAGGAGGCATTTCATAAGAATCAGCGGAGGATAGGCTCCATTGCCCTCGGCACTTTTTCCGACGGGATAGTTTTTCATGAGCAGATCATCAATGCGGGACCAATTCACGATGGCGTTGATTTGCTCCATTCTTTTGATGGCCCGGTTCTTTTCGATGGAAGCAAAAAGAGAGAGATCTGTAAAGGTGAGATTGGTTTTCATTTTCTTGAAGCCCATAATTCCTCCAGAGTCTGTTTATTTGAAGGAAGTATGGCATAATATTCATTAAATATCAATAATAATCAACACCTTAGCTTCGAATAATCAGTTTTTTCAGCAACAAATTGGTCAACAAAGGATGAAAAACATGACGAGTTGTGCAAAGGTCTCAATAAAGACAATAAAGCTTTAGATGTTATGAAAAGCACATCAAGCCACATACTGAAGCAACCAATATAGAACAAGATTCCAACAAGATTCCAACAAGATTCCAACAAAATTCCAACAAGATTCCAACAAGATTCCAACAAGATTCCAACAAGATTTCAAATACTAGACAACTTAAGGCGCATTAGCAGTACAAAGGACAGGACAGGAAGGGGGGGGGACCCTCGTTTTTATATATGGAAGTTAGTGGTACCATACACCGCAATTTACAACAAAACAAAGATTTTCCCCTGCAAAAAAAATTATATCCCCTAAGCTCGATAAGCAACCCAAGCTCCAGAAACGATAATTTTTCCAATATAATAAAATCCTTGACGAATATCTCTATGAGGGGTACTCTTCGTTCGTTTGATTAAGATTCCTCTATGGTAGCTTTATTACTCTGACATATCTTAAATGGAGTGATTATGGACTGACCGCTGAAAACCCTGTTTCTCATAAAAAGAGATAGGGCTTTTTTTATGAAAGGAGATTGCTGTTATGGATGGAAAGTAACAGAAAGAAAGTAAGTGGCTTGCCGTAGTGTTTCTCATTTTTGTGGTGGGAATAATTTATTATTGCAATCATGACAATGGCACAAAAAAGGCGTCATTAAATTGGACCGAAACAGAAAACAAAATGGATGCGTATTTTGCGGTGGAAATGTTTGTGGAAAAAAAATTAAAGAGTCCAAGTAGTGCAGATTTTTGTGGATACCATAGCGCTAAGGTTAGTTGTGATGGAAATCACACATATATACAGTTGCAGGATATGTTGATGCTCAAAATTCATTTGGTGCAACTATGAGAACCTCGTTTCTTGGAAAAGTAAAACAGATTAGTGAATATAATTTTAAACTCATCTCACTGACATTTTAATTGATTAATATAACGGACAGCCTTATTAAAAATTCAGTTAAATAAAGGATATAAACTATGCCAAAAAATACTGAAACAATGTTAATGGAGATCAGTCTTGAGAGTGAAGAACAGCACCTAACAATGATGGATGGATCGCGATGGATAGTCAATCCTTCTGATTTGCCAACAGTTTCAACCTGGACAACTATTGAAACGGTTAATATTAAATATACGGGAGATGATCCAATGTACTCGTATGAAATAACGATTGTCGATGAAGACACCATTATCGACGAAAGCTTAACCATTAAAGCATTGAAAATATGTTAAGAGGGTATTATGAATTATAAAAGTTTGCAAAAACTGTTTCAAAGAATTTGACGAAAAGAAAAAAACGATATGGGCATGTGTTTTGAACTGTGCGTTGCGTTGAAAGTCAAACAATTCAGCAAATAGGAAATGAGTGAAATAAAGGGGGAGTGCGCCCCATACGATTTAACGTGAAAAATCAAAACCAATTGGTGATTCCTATCTGACATAAAAGCTATAGGTGCTGTGATAACAATAACAGCCTCAAGTTCAAAGTTTGGAGGGTAAAGAATGAAAAATTTTAAAATTATTCTCACCGGATTGTTATTACTAATCTTTGTGAGTGGTTGTAGCAGAACATATACAACGACTTGGAATAATTTAACTTATATTCCTCCCAATATAAGTAATTATGAGAATAAAAAGGATTTTCATGCTTCATATGATCAGGTTTGGGAAGGTGTCATCTCTTATTTCGCTGAAAATAATATTTCCATTGAAACATTAGAAAAGGATTCTGGGATTGTTGTTGCTAAGAAAATGATAGCTAATTCTAATGCAGTAAAAGAGATGTTTGATACCGGTTATATGAAAAGTGAAACTTGTTCTGTTGAGAACACTTATGAAAATCCGACATTTGTGGGGATAATAAATCCAACTTATGTGACACGTCATTGGAGACATGTATCGTCGGATGAGACAATCATAAGTAAGTCGCAAAATCCAGTTAATTGCCGTTTGAATGTGAAATTTAATGTATTTGTAAGAAAGAGTATTAAAAGAGTTGCTGTTATATTTAATCTCAATATTGAAACAGTTGATGCTGATAACTCAGATATTGTAGCTGTATCGAACGGGATTTTCGAACGATCCTTTTTCGATTATATTGGTAGGTATATAAATCAGAATTCCTAGTAGATCTCTTGACAAAATATTATGATAGAGTTAGTGGAATAGCATATTTATTGATCATGAACGTATTATATGTGCTTTTGAATGGCTGTAACCAGGGGGATTATGGTCTGATCATCTAAAGCCTTGTTTCTTAAAAGAAGAGACGGGATTTTTCGCGGATGAGCACTATGAGGGGGGAATAGTATGAGACGAGTGTTTATTTTTTCTGTTTTAATAGTGTTGCTCTTAGCAAATGTTTCAATAGTTACTGCTGGAAGCAAATGGTATTCTGGAGGTACTCTTCATAACGCTACTGTATGGCGTTGGAAAAACGCAACATACACTAATAAACTTGCCACAGCTGCTGATTGGTGTATGAAGATCCCCAGTATTAAAAGATCAATCAACCGCAATATTGAGAATCTTAGACCTTATGCAATTCAATTGATTAGATGTATGGATGAAGCATGTGCTGGACAAGGTTACGAAAAGACGAGAGCAGTTACGGTAGCAGCGTCTTGCTTACTCTTGATGGGTTATAGTCTATAATCCGTACTGAACAATTTTAATGAGAAGAAGGAGGAACTCATGACAATGCAAGCCAGTCCCTATCATTCAATTAAAGGAACTGTTTATCACATTTACAAAGATTGCACCTCTGGAAATGATATTGAAAAAAATATCTAAAACAAGGAACAGGGAATAAAAAGCTTTGCACAAAATGTAGATATATTCAAAATAAAAAGAGCAGATAGAATATTGAGCAAATTAGACCAAGACCATAAAAAAAAGGGCAGGCTTATGAAGAGATTGGCAATATTATTAATTGTGACTTTTCTGTTGTTTCCTGCTGTACCAGCATCCGCCAAATCATTTCAGGGCGTCAACTACTCAATTATAGAAAAATCGAGCATGGGAAGTGCTAAATTAAGTATAGATATAAAGCTCGAAAAAAAAGTATCGAAGGCCTTTTTACAGAAACTTGCATTAGAGTTACGGCAAGACGAACCTATAAAATATGACCGTATATTCATCTGTTATTTATTACCAAGTATGACTCCGGATTCTGGTGCTTGGGCAACCAGTCATTTCAACCCCAATTTGGAAGTAAAAATATTGGGAACAACTATTGAAGAAGAAAGGTCATTATTAAGTGATTCTAAAGATTTCTCTGGCGAAATAATTGGTGAATGGCTTGATGAATCTCCCTATATTGGCGCTAGATATATATTGCTGAAGAAAAAGAATAAAATAATTATGGTACGAAAGTTCAAAGATGGGAGTAGTTCTGAAATAGAGATGATTCAAAAGAAACAGTCTGTGAAATTACGCTTTGAGGAAAAAGGAGGAAATGAATTTGGGGAGTATTACCTAATCGAAAGAAATGGAAATTTGGGTGCTTATGATAAAGCTGGCATCATTAATACAATGCGCCTAATAAGCAGTACCGTTTATTCTGAGCAAACAACAATGGCCATCCAAAAAAAGTTTAGAGTCGAGCCGGTTCTTGGCTCAACAGATATCAATGGTGAGTGTGCTACAGATGGTGAGAGTATAAAAATACTAGAAACAGTTGGTGATTGGTGCCGAGTTGAAGCACTAAATGGTGATGTAGGTTGGGTAATGAAATCATGGACTACAATTGGGATTCCGCTAAAAAAAAGGGAAATCTTGGAGTGGAATATCGTGGATGGGGAAATCTTGGATATTGCGAAGGAAATCACAGCTACGCCGCAGATCATTGTACTAAAAGCAAAATACAATGTTCAACTTGTAACATTACCAACCTTTAATTCAGAGAGAGTTGGGTTATTAAAAAAAGAACAGATTGTACATGCAACTAAAGAATTTGAAGATTGGTATTTTGTTGAAGGATCATCTGGTGGAGAAGCCTGGGCCGCAAAGAAGTGGTTAGAGGAAATAGATCGTTTCAATAAAGAAAGAACTCAAATAAAACGAGAAAAAGATATAAGCGAAATTCTTGCTAAAGTTAGAAAAGTTCCAGTATCTAATTATGAATTGAACCTGAAGTATTATAAAGAGTTATCCCGCTTAGATCCAGACAATCAACTTTTCCGAGAAATAGAGCGTTACTATCGCAATAAAGATATTACTGTTAACGAGACTAAAATACTGAAAGTTTCTGAGCCAACAATACCATTTGAAATAGAGCGTTACTATCGCAATAAAGATATTACTGTTAACGAGACTAAAATACTGAAAGTTTCTGAGCCAACAATACCATTTGAAATAGAGCGTGTTCTTCCTTTGGTGATCTGGCTTTGTTTGATGATTATTTTCGGAGGTATTGGCGCACTGATTGGCAAACCGAAGAAACGAGAAGGAGCTGGATTTTTGTTTGGCCTGCTCCTTGGTCCGATCGGCTGGCTGCTGGTTGCTGTCGGTCCTGATAACAGCGCGAAATGTCCAGAGTGTGGCGGCGTCATCGTAGAAGGTGCCAAGCGCTGCAAAAATTGTGGTGTTGAGCTACCGTGAACTAATAATGGAAATACAAGAAAACTAAATTAAATAGGGACGGCTGTACTAGCTCAATAACACGATCCCGATTAAATTCCTCGACTTCAGGGAGCAAGGCACAATGACAGATACAATTGTAACTAAAATGTAACCGTCAAGACCTAAGATAACCCAAGAAAACCTAAGGTAATCAAAAGTGGCTTTTGCAAGTGCATGATATGTAACATATTAAAATTGGTGAAAAATCGTCTGACTAATGTTTCGGACTCAAAATCCCCCGGACGCAAGTCCATCTCGGTTCGATTCCGAGCTCCGGCACCATAGAAAAACCAGGGGGTTGGGGCTGATCAGGTCGCAACCCCCTGGTTTTTGTTTAAACGATG
>Ga0075120_10003898_pt1 | contig 10051 bp, 7 predicted proteins | sample AntAceMetag02UKL_FD_69792 | JGI IMG/M metagenome (GOLD analysis project Ga0075120, IMG submission 69792) | Saline lake microbial communities from Ace Lake, Antarctica - Antarctic Ace Lake Metagenome 02UKL | ecosystem: Environmental > Aquatic > Non-marine Saline and Alkaline > Saline | place...
CCAACAATATTAATCATTGAGTAAAACTTGTTTTTCATTAGATTTTTGAGGGCTATTTTAAAATAATTCTTAATCATGATAAATCGGTTTTAAAGTGGTTGTTAGAAAATATCCATGACCTCTCAATTCATTTTCTCCATAATCACCTGCCCATCAAATAAATTAATTACACGGTGGGCATATCCTGCATCGCGATCGCTGTGGGTTACCATCACTATTGTTGATCCTTCCTGATTGAGCTCCGAGAGCAAATTCATGACTTCGATGCCATTTTTAGAATCCAGGTTTCCGGTGGGCTCATCAGCAAGAATAAGTCCGGGGTTGGCTACTACGGCTCTGGCAATGGCCACACGTTGCTGCTGTCCTCCGGATAATTGTTGGGGGAAATGCTTGGCACGATGTCCGATCTTCATTCTCGCTAATACGTCATTTACTTTTTTTGCCCGATCGCCGGCTTTCATTTTTAAGTACAACAATGGAAGTTCCACATTGTCGTAAACATTGAGTTCATCAATCAGGTTGAAACTCTGAAAGATAAAGCCAATATTTCCTTTACGAAACTGGGTACGATCTTTTTCTTTCAGTTTACTTACATCGGTATCGTTAAACGCATACAAACCTTCGGTAGGATTATCCAGCAAGCCCACAATATTCAATAGGGTTGATTTGCCACAACCTGAAGGCCCCATTATTGCAACAAATTCGCTCTTTTTTATATGCATATCCACATTGTGCAGCGCGTAAGTTTCCACCTCGTCGGTGCTAAATACTTTTGTTAATTTTTCTGTTTTAATCATGACAATATATTTGTTATCGTCTATTTGAATATTTATTCATTTTCTTTATTACCACTTCAGTTTTTCATTCTCGCCAAAACTATCATAGCCCGAAACAATTACTTTCTCTCCCGGATTTATCCCTTCAAGCAATTCATAATACTTAGGGTTTTGCCTGCCAATTTTTATAAATCGCTTTTCGGCAGATTTTCCATCCGATGATACCACAAAAATCCATTGGCCCCCGGTTTTTTGATAGAAATTGCCCCTGGGCAACAGCAACGATTTTATAGGACTACCCAGTTGCAAGCGCGTGTAATAAGTTTGACCAGTACGCATATTTTCGGGCATTTCACCGGTGAAAACCATCTCCACCGAGAATTTACCATCACGAACATCGGGGAGAACCTTTCTTATTTTAAGTTGGTATTCCTGATCCTGACGTTCCAAAATGGCGGTTAACCCTACCTTTACTTTGTCGATGTAATGCTCGTCAATTTCAGCAACTACCTTGAAGGAAGTCAGCACATGAATCTGACCAATTCTTCCACCTTTTGGGATTAGCTGTCCTATTTCAGCTTCCAGCATGGTAAGTTGTCCGTCAATGGGTGCAGTTACATTTAAGTTTTCCTGGCGCCGCCGAACAAGCGTCAGGTTCAAATCCATGTTATCCAAATTATCCTGCATTTGCTTAACTTGTATCGAACGGTAAATGGAGTCTTGTTTTTGACGCTCCACGTAAAGTTCAAAACTTCTTTTTGCAAATTGGTAATCTTCCTCCGATTCAAGAAAGGCATCGTTGGAAATTAAATCATCAGCATAAAAAGATTGATTATGAACGTATCTCCTTTTTTTGCGTTTAATATCAAATTCAAGGTTTAGCAATTCCCGTTTTATCTGAAGTTTTTCCTGCTCCATGGTTACCATAGTGTTCCTCAGAAAATTACTTTTTTCGGCCAATTGGGCCTCGCTGTTTAAAATACTCAAACTTAAGTCGGGGTTACTTAATCGTAAGATGATATCTCCTGTTTTTAGCATCTCTCCTTCTTCAGCAACTTTTTCCTCCACCCTTCCACCTTCGCGGGCATCCAGAAAAATTGTGGCTATGGGCTCCACGTTTCCGGTAACTGTAATATAATCATGAAAAATACCTTCGGCAACTTCCTCAACGCTCAATTTTTCATAATCAACATTTAGGGTTGAAACACTTGAATTAAAAAATGCTTGAAAACTAAAAAAAACGACAACTAAAATACCAGCCCCGATAAGGAAATGTTTCCTTTTTAGTCCTTTTTTCTTTTTCAACTGAATGTCCATAATTATTTGTTTTTAGTGTTCTAAATTATAAGTTTTCAAGTTCGATGCCGTAAATCATAAGCGGCTGTTTTTGTTGTAGATAGATAATTTTTAGGAAGTTATTCTTAAAAATAAGTGTAAATATTTCTTACACTAAGTGTTTAGTTCGTTTACAAAAATTTACTTTCGCAACATGCTTAATCTTATTCAGGCAAAATGAAGGGAAAAATTCTAATTCTTGACGATAATAAAAGCGTACTTACCGCGCTGGAGATGCTCCTCCAAACGGAATTCGAAGAAGTTTTTACACTGCGAAATCCAAGCTGTTTATTATCAACTATCCAAAAACACCCGATTGATGTAGTGTTGCTTGATATGAATTTTAAGGCGGGAATAAATACGGGCAACGAAGGGATTTTTTGGTTGCACGAGATTCAAAAATACGACCCTGCGATTAGCGTGGTAATGATTACTGCCTATGGTGATGTTGCTCTTGCAGTGAAAGCAGTGAAAGAGGGAGCCTTTGATTTTATTTTGAAACCCTGGGACAACAATAAACTAATTAGCACTTTACATGCTGCAATGAAGCTTAGAAAAAGCAAAATTGAAAATGTAGAACTGGTAAAATCCACGGATAACTTAAAACAGGAACTCAAGCCAGGCACACAACAGATTATTGGGCAGTCGGATGCGATGAAAAAGGTGATGGAAATGGTGAAAAAAGTTGCCGTTACCGATGCGAACATTTTTATCGCGGGCGAGAATGGCACAGGCAAAGAGCTGATTGCCCGCGAAATTCACAACTATTCAAAGCGGAAAAACGAAATAATGATCAGTGTGGACATGGGTGCTATTAGTGAATCATTGTTTGAAAGCGAACTTTTTGGCCACACCAAAGGTTCGTTTACTGATGCAAAAGAAGAGCGTGTTGGTAAATTTGAAACCGCTAATAAAGGCACTTTGTTTCTTGATGAAATCGGAAATCTTCCTTTGCCCCTTCAGGCGAAACTACTCGCCTCATTACAAAACAGAACCATTGTAAAGGTAGGGAGCAATACCCCTGTACCCATCGACATCAGGCTCATTTCAGCCACCAACAGAAATCTGAAAAATTTGATTTGCGAGGGCCTGTTTCGCGAAGATTTGCTTTATCGCATCAATACAATAACCATTGAATTACCGCCACTGAGGGAACGTGGAAACGACATTCTATTATTGGCCGAATTTTACCTTCACAAATACACGATGAAATACAATAAGCCCGGGCTAAAAATAAACCCGAAGGCTCAAAAGAAACTGCTTAAATACACCTGGCCCGGAAACGTAAGGGAGTTGCAGCACAGCATCGAAAAAGCAGTTATTTTAGCAGATACAAAAATTCTTGGCGAAGATAGCTTTACCTTAAACGCCTCGAGTACAGACCAGAAAATTGACCTCCAGAATAAAACCATCGAAGAAATGGAAAAAGAAATGATCCTCGCCAGCATTGATATAGAAAAAGGTAATATGAGCGCTGTAGCCAAAAAGCTGGGAATTACACGCCCTACGCTTTATAAGAAATTGAAGAAATTTGAAGATTAGAATGGTTTTAACTAATTAGTCGCCTCAATTTCAAAAGAGGACTAATTGAAAAAGAATCAATAGCCCCGGACTTTAGTCCGGGGATTAAATTGAAGGGATGAAAAAGCCCCCTCCTTTTCGCCACGCCGCAGGCGTGGCGAAAAGGAGGGGGAGGCTCTGCTAAATTCATTAATCCCCGGGTTATGCCATAGGCTCGCCTCGCGAAGCGGGCATCCATTAGGAAAACCCGGGGCTATTGAAAAGCTGATGAAATAGAATGATAATGGTTTAAGGTTTTTTAAATAATATTCCGATGTCGTACAAACATTTTTATGGCGCAATACTTTTACGATTAGCAATAATAATATTGCTTGCAGCAGCTACTACTTATTTGTATTTTGAAGAGCAGGCTGTTATTTTAAGCATTCTGTTATTTGCTGTGCTAGTGGGTGCAGTGTTTAATATTATCTGGTATTTTAATCGTTTGAACCATTGGATAGCCTCTTTTTTGTTGGGCATCGAAAATGATGACACAACACTTAAAACTCCATCGAATACAGGAAACAAAGCCATCAATGAAGTATATGAAGGAATTGAAAGATTGAACGAGCTTTTCAGAAAAACAAAAACCGACATCAGCACACAGGAGCAGTATTTTCGTTCAGTTATCGATCAATCGGCAACCGGACTTTTTTCGGTCAACGAAAAAGGCAGGGTTATAAATATTAACCCGGCTGCCACAAAACTGACTAAACTAAACAACCATCATCATATAAATGCACTATTGGTTATTGATAAAAAGTTGCCCGGATTTATCATTGAGTCATCAGGAAATACAAATCGTCAATCTGCGATTTTCGAAAACCCGGAGGGACAAAAACTTTTGTTTAAGCTCTCGGAAATTATAACTATCAACGAAAGCATCAAGCTGGTGGCTGTAAGCGATATTACAAAAGAGCTGGATAATCGGGAGATAGATTCCTGGATTAAACTGGCCCGTACACTATCGCATGAAATCATGAATAACATTGCACCCATTACTACTTTGTCGAAGGTAATTTCGGGCTACTTCATAAGTAACAATCAAATAATCAGCAGCGAGAAAATAGATTCTGCAACAATTGCAAATACTGTGAAAGGTCTTGGGGTGATTGAGGAGCGAGGCCTCGGTCTGATAAACTTTGTTGAAAATTACAGGAAATTCACAAAGCTTCCCGAACCCCATTTTAATAAAGTAAACCTATCTGCATTAATCGAAAGCAATTTGATTACTGCCAGCGCTTATCCTGGATTTGACACCATAAAAATCGTAAAGTTAATACCGAAGGACGTTATGTTTTCTACCGACGAAAAACTACTTTCTCAGGTAATATTAAACCTGTTAAAAAACGCTTTGGAAGCACTAATTTTAGAGAACATACAAAATCCGCTCATCACTATTAAACTTTTGCGAACGGACAATACAGGAAAAATTGAAATCACCAACAATGGACCTCAAATACCTCCCGAAATAAAAGAGCAAATTTTCATTCCTTTTTATACCACCAAAGAAAATGGTTCAGGTATCGGGCTAAGCCTAAGCAGACAAATAATCTTGCAAATGGGCGGGGATATTATTTTAAACTCGGGCAAAGACGGAAAAACGACTTTCAGCATTTGTCTTAATTCTGAACTGCTTTCGCATCAAAATTAGATTGATACTGGTTTATCATCTCTCAGGTAAAAGTTTGTAAATCTTACTTACAACAGCTCTAACTTTTATTTTAAAAAGAGGTTTGTTGGTGTAAAAGCTGGCAAGCCTTATTTTGTAATAACATTCTTCCCAAGTTAATTCCCGCATTTTTTCTCCGCTGTAACCCCAAAAAAAATCACATCCCTTAAAACTTCTTTTCCATTTATTTGTTTAAGAATTAGTAGCTTTGAAATCTAAAGGTGCAATTTAGGCCTGGTATTCACGATATCTCAACCTATCAATAACTACAGAAGTTATTCTTCTCACTCAACACACTTCGGCTAAACCAGGCACTTTAAGTACTTTAGGCACTTTTAATTTAAAAAACAAATCATCATGGAAACCAAACAATTTACCGAACACCCAACAGTTCACAAATTAATTGTGGACCTGAAAAATGAAGGTATTCCCGAAAAACAATTTTCGGATGTGCTGGACAAAAAAGGAAATCAATATGTGGAATTGGTTGGAGAGGGTGGCGGCGTTCTCGGCGTTGCCCTAATCGGATACAATTATGTATTGGAGCAAATGGGACTTCGATTTTTTAGCCTTGCCGGAACTTCTGCTGGATCGATTAACTCACTTCTTCTGGCCGGTATGGGCGACGTATCTCAACCAAAAGCCGAAAAATTGGTAAAGGTGCTTGCCAGCAAAAAATTGATGGAATTTGTTGATGGCGACGATGACGTACAGGATTTTGTTAATGCCATCATTAAAAAGGCCAAGATTTCAAAAATGCTTTGGAAGGGATGGCAGGTCATCGATAATATCAGGGAAGATATTGGTTTGAGCCCCGGAAATGATTTTGTAAATTGGCTGACCAATATTTTGAATGAGAATCAAATATTCACCACAAAAGACCTTGAAGAAAAATTTGGCGTTGTGCCTGATGGCCTGAAAATAAGGGATAATGTTAATCGGACGATTGAGGGCTTGAAGCCGAGATTTGCCGTTATTGCCTCAGATATTACCACAGGCACCAAAGTTGAATTTCCCAGGATGAGATCACTATATTGGGATGATGTGGATGCGGTTAATCCTGCCCTTTATGTCAGGGCGTCCATGTCGGTGCCTTATTTTTTCGAGCCAATGGTGATTAAGGATATGCCGCAAGGCGATCAGGCTAAGCAAAACTGGATTGATTTGGCCGGATTTAATGGCGGGCCACCAACTGAGAGTTATTTTGTTGACGGTGGCATTATGTCCAATTTTCCAATTGATGTTTTCCACAACAAAGCAGCTGTTCCCAGGATGCCAACATTTGGCGTTAGATTAGGCTTCAATAGAGATTCATCAAACAATATTTCTAATGCTTTAAATCTGGCTGGCGCTATGTTTAACTCGATTAGGTATTTACACGATTATGATTTTATCTCAAGGAATCCAGACTATAAACACCTGGTACAAAGCATCGATGTTGGTGATCATGATTGGCTGAATTTTGGTCTTAAGGATGATGCGAAGATCGATCTGTTTGTTCGTGGGGCAGAAGCGGCAGCAAAATTTGTTAGAAAGTTCAATTGGGAGAAATATAAAAATGTAAGGCAAATTGTAGAACACCAGGAAAAGGAATTCAAATCTGCAAGGAAGCAAGGCCAGATTTAATCTGTCTAATTACCGTGAAGGATATGTAATAGGGTACAATTTCAAATTGCAATTTCCTTTTGGTCGTTCATCATCCCTTAAAATCCCATTGTTATACCAATTGTTAATTGAAATGCGCTGAAAGCCATTTCAATGTTACAATGGTTAATGCCGCATTTTGAATTACATATGGTATAACTCCATTTTTCTGCTGATTTAAGGTGAAAAATGGTCAAAATATTGGTCGTATTTTTTAGAGTAGGATGGGTTCAAGTAAAATTCCCTTTTATTACGCTCGTAATATATTGACAGTACGTTTCTTAACCCCTACAAATTAAAAGAAATCCCGCGATTTTACCACCATTATAATGTGCTGTCAGTATTCTGCTGTAGGCCAAGCAGCAAATATTGAATTCTACGAGCCTTAACTCTTGTTTGTCAAACATTGTTCAGCGGCAAGTAATTTCGAATTTCAATTTACAACATTTTTCTTGAATCTTTTCACCATCAGGCATTCAGACTGAAATAGGGTAGGGGGAGCCTATCATTTACTACCCATCCAATTATTCATATTCTATTTAAACGAAACAATTTTTATGATCTGGGAAAAGGGTCAGAAAAATCATCATATAAGTTACAAATGTAAAGTATAATAAGAGAGTACAAATGTAAATTAATTTTGATTATTGCAATGATATCTGTAATCTATTGTGAAAAGAGTGCAATATTTCGGTAAAAAATATTTAAATAAAATGAAATCAGTACTATAGATAATTTACATGAATTATTAGATTAAGGTATTTATTGTATTTGCCATTATCATGCTTCGCAAATAATGTATTTCTTAAATCATTACTAAATAGTAGAGTAACACTAATATTTGTACTAAATTGTATTACATTTACAATTATCAATGCATAAACAAATGTAAATTTATGAAAGTAACAAATGTAAATGAATTAATGTTTACCTTTGTGAATATTTTGAATTTAACTTTGTAAAAATCATGGACAAGATTCAGGACAGAATTTTAACAATCATGTCAATTAAGAATGTGACCAATGCTGAATTTGCACAGGCCATCGGCGTACAACCTTCAAACATTTCACATATACTTTCGGGAAGGAATAAACCCAGCCTTGACTTGATAATGAAAATTGTGGACCGTTACCCTGAAGTAAGATTGGAATGGCTGCTCCAGGGACAGGGTTCGATGAATAAGGAATTTGGTATGGACTTGTTCAGTGATCAAAGGCAAGCCAATGGAAGAATAGAAAAGGAGATTGCATCTACTGAATCAAAAATTCATGGGCAAGACCGGGACAATGATCAAATAAGCCCTTCATTTGAAGTTGAAAATGACCCCTCTCCTATGAAATCAACATCTAATCAAGGAGATAGGATGGGATCTGAAAAATCGGAATCTGATGACAGAAAAGACGAATTACCCGGTCAGCATTATAAATCACAGGGAGATGTAGAAAAAATTGTTATTTTCTATAGGGATAGGACTTTTACTGAATATTTCCCCGGGCAGGAATAATACTGTAGCTATGGCATCATGAATAGGTATATTTATCGCTACTGTTTAGTTGGTTAAGAGATTTGTTAAAATCTAAAATCTTTTTCCAATTGGAAGTCATTTATTGTCATTTTTTTTTAATAATGACGCGCGAAGCGCAAATGACAATTAATGATAGCTATTTTTAAAGGAGCAAAATAATCTATCGTACGTTTCGAATCACCTTTATTTAGTGCCTTTCAAGTCCGGTAAAAAAGAAATTACTTTCAATCTCAGCATTCTCGTCGCTGTCGGATCCATGCACAGCATTGGCTTGCATTGATGTTCCGAAAAGAGCCCTGATGGTTCCGTCTTCTGCGTTCTTAGGGTTGGTTGCACCAATAATATTGCGGTAATCTTCTACGGCATTTTCCTTTTCAATAATTGCAGCCACAATTGGGCCTGAGCACATAAACTCAACCAGATCGTTGAAAAATGGCCGCTCCTTATGGATAGCATAGAATTTCATAGCCTGCTCGCGGGTAAGTTTGGTCATTTTCATTGCCGAAATCCTGAAGCCAGATTCGATAATTTTGGCTAAAATTTGTCCAGTATAATTTTTCCCAAAAGCCACTGGCTTTATCATTGTAAATGTCTTGTGTCCGTGCATTTTTAATGTTTTTTGTTTATGACGGGCAAAGTTAGCATATTAAGTATTTTATCTCAGCTTTTAACTTTTTTTATTTTATCTTTGCCGCCTTTTGTAAAGAAATAAATATTTAATCCTCAATACCTTATCAATTTGAATCCTAAGGAATTTTCAGAAATATCAAAGTTATTGTCAAGCCCGGCACAAATTGTTATCACCTCCCATTACAATCCTGATGGGGATGCTGTTGGATCGGCTTTGGCACTCTACCATATCTTGTCACAATCTGGCCAACAGGTTAATGTGGTTATTCCCAATAATTTCCCCGACTTCCTGAAATGGATACCAGGCAGTGAAAATGCAATAATTTACGAATCGGATAAAGAGCAGGCAGAGGATCTGCTACTATCAGCTAAAATTGTTTTTTGCCTCGATTACAATGCCCCTGGCAGGGTGGATTTCATGGAAAAGGCGCTTGTTGCATCCCCGGCCACAAAAATTCTGATCGACCATCACCCTAACCCGGATACTGACGCTTTTGATTACTTGTTTTCAAAAGTTAGTGCATCTTCAACAGCTGAATTGGTATATCAATTTGCTGTGGCAGTTGGATTAAAGAAATTCCTTAATGTTGATGCTGCCAAGGGGCTTTATGCCGGAATAGTCACCGATACAGGTTCTTTTAGTTATGCGTGCAATTCGCCTGATACTTACCGTATCATGGGCGAAATTGTGGAACTTGGAGTGGATGCGGTGAAATTACATCAATTGATCTACGACAATTTCTCAGAAAGCAGGATCAGGCTATTGGGCAGCGCATTAGGAGAGAAAATGCAGGTATTGCCCGAATTTCACACAGCTTTTATCCCTTTCACAAAGTCCGACCTCGAGCACTTTAATTATAAAGTTGGCGATACCGAGGGAATTGTAAATTATCCATTATCTATAAAAGA
>Ga0075120_10003899_pt1 | contig 10051 bp, 6 predicted proteins | sample AntAceMetag02UKL_FD_69792 | JGI IMG/M metagenome (GOLD analysis project Ga0075120, IMG submission 69792) | Saline lake microbial communities from Ace Lake, Antarctica - Antarctic Ace Lake Metagenome 02UKL | ecosystem: Environmental > Aquatic > Non-marine Saline and Alkaline > Saline | place...
ACACTGGTCCGACCATTCCAACAAGAAGCAACGTGGAGTCGATTGGCAATTCAGAATCAAAGATGCCAGGAAAAAACTTAAATCGCTCTACCCCAAAATTATAACTTGACAAAGCACTAGGGAGTTGGAACTTACAGCACAAAGACTCTGGGGGAACGGTATCTAGGAGGTCGGGTGGATTTCGTGAGCCGAGATCCTGAAGGGACGACCTTCGAGTTGGTTTTGCCGAAGAGCCTCAAATAAAACGGGATAAGCTCGGTAGCCTGTAAGACGTAGTAAAACAGTTAAATAAACAGCGTGCGCCCCAGTGGGAGATGATACCGGGGACACACGCTGCCATCTGTACGGCACGCGACCCGGCGGGAGAGATGAAACCGGGGCCGCGAACTGCAGCTACTGATCGGCTATGTACCAATCTAATAAAAAAGGCACAACCGAGGTCACTTCTTTCTAAAGAAAGAACGCGACTTCGCTTGTGCCTTCAACCAACAGGACTTACTCCTGCCAACTAAGACAGCCTGCCAATAGCGGCTGGCTCGTTTCCCTCAAACTACTAGCCCGAAGGAACCCTTACACGAAACATTAGCTCAGAATTTTGTTAAAGCAAGAATAATTTTTGGTGATCCCCAACTTACGTTTCTGAATAGAAAGAATAGATCTAAAAAAACTGCATACACTATCGGATAAGTAATGTACACGGGGCTCAAGCAATCCCCGTTACCCACCACAGAAAGAGTCGATACTATCAGCTCTCCAGCAAGCCTTCTAGTTTCGTTCGCAACTCGGCCAGCACCTTCGACTTAAAAAGATGTTTCGTCGTCTTTAAGACTTCAACGGTCTCGAAGATGGCCTGACGGTAAGTTGACTTATGTTGGCAATCCAAAAAGTCACAAAGGTTTCTGGATATGTGGTCGCTGGGGGACTTGACCGACAATTCCAACAATTGTGAAAGGCACGTGGCCAGCGTTCGAAGAGTCTCCAGGGGGATCGGTTTCGTTTCATGTTCGTACGTCTGTGGTCTAGACTGCGTTGTCTCCAGGTCTAATATGACGGACTGCAGACGCTCGATTGCAGCTGCGATCGCACGCCGCTGAGGGGACGATTTCAAGGCATCTTTTATATGCTGGAGTAATTCTTCGGAGTCCAAGGGCTTCGTCAAATAAGCCGCAATAGGCAACTCCACTGCCTGAATCGCGGTTGAGGTTGTGGGATAGCCGGTTATCACAATCACGGCCATTCTTTTATCTAATTCTAATGCCTTGCGTGCAAATTGTAATCCTTGGTTGTGCGGCATGCGAATATCGGCGAGCAGCACGTCGTAACAATTCTTTTGCAGAATCGCGAGTGCTTTCTCGGAGTCTTCAGCTTCGTGACACTGAAAACCTTCCTTCTGCAGTAGACGGCTGGTTGACTTGCGGAACGATAACTCATCATCGGCAATGAGTATTGACGCAGATTTGGACATGTTAGAATTCTTATTTCACAGTGTTTAGCGGTAGTGTTACTCGAAAGATAGTACCCTTGTTGGGTATGCTCTCGAAATCTATTGTACCCCTAAGAGCCTCGGTAAGACTCTTGATTATAGAAAGGCCGAGCCCCATTCCCATTTCAGACGCAACTGTATCCCTGGTCGTGAAGAACGGTTCGAAAATTAGATCTCGTTGTTCCACTGAAATTCCACATCCTCGATCGTGGCATTCGATCAGTACATCTTCTTTACCGTGATCTAATTCCGCAGATATATCTACCACCCCACCAGGACTCGACGCTTCAACGGCATTTGATAGCAGGTTATATAGAATTTGATGTAGACCACCTTCAGGCAAGCATAAGACCACATCTGTGGGCATATCCTTAGTTTCTATCGCAACACGGTACTGGCGGCATAGTGGTTTCAACATGGCAACCACGTCGCCGATTGCTTGGTCGACTGAGATATTGCGGATATTATCAGCCTGCGGAGAATGCAACTGATACATCTGCTTTACGATTAAGGCAATGCGGTCGAGTTCTCTATCAATAATTGCCACCATATCATAGTCTGGATGATCGTCGGGCACAATATTCTTGATCAAATGGAAAGAGTTTTTTATCCCGGCCAGAGGGTTGTTGATTTCGTGTGCCACACGGGCAGCCATGCGGCCGGTCGCAGCCAGTTTCTCGGCCTCGGTCCTCAATCGCTCGAAAGCCGACAGTTTCTCCTCGGCATGCTTGCGTTCGGTGATGTCCACATGAGACCCCACCATGCGAATTGCATGACCGCTCTCGTCCCGAAGGACGGATGCCTGGGCCAGAACCCAACGGTAGGATCCATCTTTATGGCGAAAGCGGAATTCTGCATTGAATACTTTTTGCTCGTCTGCGATACATTCCTGGATTTCTACAAGTATGGGCTCTAAACCATCGGGATGAACGCGAGTTTTCCATTCCTCGAAACTTTCGCCTATTTCGTAGTCGACATAGCCGATTTGGGACTTCCACTCTCGAGAATATTGGACCTGATTGGTTTTGAGATTCCAATCCCAAAGTCCTACCTTTCCGGCCTTGACAGCCTCTTCCTGCCGTAAGCTGGCCTCTCGCAAGGCCTCTATGGATCGCCTTTGTTCTGTAATGTCCTCTCCGGAACCAAGTGTTCCGGAAATCTCCCCGTTTGAATCGCGGATGATCGCGTTGTGCCATGCAATCGTTCGCGTCGAACCATCGGCGCACAACACAAGGTTTTCGGCGTATTCGACCTGTTCGATTTGACCTCGTGTAATCTTTTCGAAAATCTCCCGCACCTGATCCCGACTCTCGGGAGGCAAGAAGTTGGCGAACCACTCTTGGCCTATGATTTCTTCCTGCTCGCGGCCTAGAATTTCACACCCTCGCCGATTGATCAACTCGACTTTCCCTTCAAGATCGAGTGCTATGAGCATTACGCCAGCAATGTCGAGGTACATTTGCGCGCGTTCTTTCTCAGCCTGGATATTCTTGTTGGCTTGTTTCTGTTTGGTGACGTCGGTGAAAACTACTGCGAAATGCTCGGGCTCAGAGCGATATGCGATAACATTGTACCAGCGGTTCAGGGTCCGGCTAAAGTTTTCGAATTGCACGGATTCCCCGGTGTCGACCACCTGACCGTAACGTTCAATCCAAAATCGCTCAGTGTCCGGAATAACTTCAAGCAAGGTTCGTCCGACCAGTTTTTCGGCACGTAGGCCCGTTTGCCTTTCGAACGCGGGATTCACCTCCAGAAACCGGTAGTCGCAAGGCGTGCCGTTTTCATCGCGTATGATCTCATGCACGGCAAATGCAGATTTCATCAGGGTAAACAGTTGTCGATAGCGGTTTTCACTATGCACCAGGGCCTCGATTGCCTGCGGGGAAAGAGTATCTATCTGTTCGACAGACTGTTCGTTGCCCGGTGGTAATCCTGTGCCGGGGCCACTTGAGGATGATTGTGCTGGGGAGTGTTCTTCTGGTCGTTTGGTGTCCATTTATGCCTACCTTGAAACTACCTGAAGATTGAAGATTAATGCCACTAATCTCAATAAAACGCATAGCAAATATGGGCTTACATTATATACCTGGTGGATTTTGGTGCAATATGGATCTTCGATTCGGAAGGTGTATTACCTCAGTTTTTCCAGACCATTATACGGCCAAGCCCACCTACAGCGAGCAGCCGCCGGTGTGGTACACGGTTTCGTGACTCGTATTCAAAGTAAATCGGATAAAGCTATTAATATCTGCGCGAAAGCGGTTCTATTTAATTACCGACACGCTGGCCTTTTCGGCGAGCATCGCCTGGGTGAGTCCCTGCGATTTCCGGTTCTCCGCAAGGGATTTTCCCAGTCGGTTTTGCAAAGGAAGTATTATCATTCGTGGGCGTACAGGGGGCGAAATGGAAAGGAAGTTTTAGCAAGCCATGCACCGTTCAGTATACATGGGGGGAAAGCAGTTTTCCATACGGCAGGCATAACACCAGGGACTTCATGCGTCCCGGTTTGGTCCTAAAACCCCGGTTTCGATGGCAAGAGACAGTTTTCATTTCCGCGTTCATAATTTTCGGGTGTACCGGGAAGCAGGGAGGCTGCCGGATCGACGGGATTCACTCCCGGCAGTCTTGTGGTCTCCTCCACAGTGTGCCGAAAAGGCAGGGCCGATTCTCGACGGTGACGGCGAGACCATGTAAATGGTTGATGTCCGGTTCGCTGACATTATGTCCGAGCGAACATTTCCCCGTCTGGAGCAATCCTCGCGGCTCGATCTTCAGGCAACCGTTGGCTTACACTTCGTAGTTAGTATTCCATGCTCAAAAACAAAGCGGCCCCCAAACGGCGACGTGTCGAATGGGGGCCTGATGCAAGGATTTTGGGTTGTGAATGGGTGGTGGGTTAGAACTTGTAGATCAGGTCGAATCCGCCGGATACCTGGGCGGTTTTGGTGTTGTTGTCGAACGGGTCGCCGTTGGCCGTGTCGCCTTTGAACCAATCGTAACGTAGCTCGGGACGAATCATGAGGCAATCGCAAGGCGAGTAGTTCAACCCCCAGGTGACCTCGAAGTAGTTGCCCGCGTTGGCGTCGCCGGCGGCGTTGACGGGCACACGGGTGCCGTCGTCGTCGCGGAACCATTCGAGTCGCATTCCAGCGGCCCAGCAGTCGTTGAGCGTGTACTGGAGATACTGGTTGATGCCGTACCATTGTGCCTGTGTGGCGCCCGCTCCGGAGATCGTTCCCAGGTCGTGTTGCAGGATATAGGTGAAGCGATCGGTCATATTGTAATTGAACACTATGCTGTTCATGTAGACGTTGCCGCGGGTGACTCCGCCGCCATCGCCCATTGTGCCGGCGGTGTACGACCAGTTAAGCGAGGCCTTGTCGGTGAGCGACAGGGCAACGCCGCCGAGGAACGTCGAGGCTCCGTTGGGGTTCTTCCAGCCGTTGTCCCAGCCGTCGGTCCAGCCGCCGTGCAGGGTCACTTTGTCGTTCAGATTATACGAAGCCAACATACCGGTGTGGGTGAAGGGCTCGCCATAGTACATCGTGTAGGCGTGGGTGTAGAAGAAGTTGTCGGGCGCTTGCACGACTTCCCAGCCGATGATGGTGTAGAAGTGGCCGGCTTTGATTGTCAGGTCGTTGATGGCGAATTCGCCATAAAGCTGCGGGATGGCCGAGCCGTAGTCGCGGGCCGAGTTCCAGCCGCTGTCCCAAGTATTGTCGCCGAAGCATTGGGTGTCGGGAGCATCGACGCCGAAGAGATAGTCGAATTTTACGCCCCAATCGGTGCCGCAGCCGCCCGTATCGGCCGCCTTGCCTATGGATATCCAAAGCTGGTTGAGCGTGTAGCCGTCGCCGACGTCGTTGAATCCTAAGGGGCCGTTGTTGGCGGCTCCGTAGGCGTTGCCGAAAATGCCGGATGAAATCCAGCCACTGAGCTCGAGTTCGGCGATCTTTTTGCCGCACTTGGACATGCTGTCGCAGCAGGACAGCTCGCCGCAAGATGCCTCGCAGCAGGATGGGGCCGGATCGCAGCACAATGGGGCCGGAATCGACGCGCCGGCCAGGCCGCATTGGCAGACCATGGCGACGAGCATCGCCACGGCAATGATGGTTTTTGAAATCCTCATGATCGGGGCAGACCTCCTTGTTTTGTTGGCAAAGATAAGACTACTCGCTCGGCCAAAACGTTTGAGTATTTGTACATGCTGCTGCGTATTCGACAGCCATGGTCCTGTATAATCTTCCCATCGGTGGCTAAGGTCCATATAGACTATAATAAATATGCGATAAATGCCCTTTTCCATTCCGCAAGGCGGGCTGTGACAAAGCGAATGCCTGAGGAGGTGGGCGAGGCTTTACGAGACGCGTAAACTCTGCGAGCTTTGCGGGTTATGCGGCCGGCAATTGAATAGCGGCGGCGACTCTTGCAACAGTTTTGTCGCTTCAGAAGTTTGCGTTTCGCCCATGTTACTGCAGCACATTGACTAAGCAGTGAATTCCGCCGGTCAACTCGCAAGCCCGCGTGGGAACGCAAACCACCGTGTAACCTAACGATTCCAGCGTCTCGGTGTTCTTGCGAGTGATTTGCTGATCGCGTTTGTCCAAGGTCTCGGCGAAAACCGGCATCAGCACTGTTTTCTGGCCGCTATCTTTGTCAACGTAGGGGATGGCGTTCACGTAGTGCTGGTAGTTCAAGACGTTTTCCACGGTCGCATCCATGTCAACCACCGCGTAACCCAGATCAACCAGAATCGGTCTCAGTTCTGCCAAGAACGCTTTCACCAGTTTGATTCGCGATGCGTCGGGCTCAAGACGCGGACATTCGCCAATCACGCGGGCAACGGCAATAGTTCCACTACTCAACGGCATCATGGCTTGATCCAAGTGGTACATCACTTCTGGTTGAGGCCGGGGGCCGCCAACGATCACTACCTCATCCGCGTTGAAAGCATGCTTGGCCATTTCGGCAACTTTGCCGTCCGAGATCTCCTCGCCTTCGAAGGCTCGCCAGGCAGTGCGAGTAGACCTGACGGAGTCGTATCCGCAGAAGACAATTCGTTTGCCGTTGAGTTCGTCTACCAAGACGTTTCCGCCCTTAAAAGCAAGGGGAAGCCTGCGAACTTCCGTATCAGCGGCATCGAGGCACGACAGGTAGGCGTTGTCGCTTATGACCCTACTGTCTCGCCGATGCCTTTCCGACTGAAAGCACTTATGGGCACAAGCGGTCAGAAGGATCGTGCAATTGTCTGTCGCGGTTCCGACTTCGAATAAGTCTTGTGCCCACAACGTGCCCTGCTGGCTTCCCAGACGGTAATCATCTGTATCCACCGCCACGAGCTGCTCCTCGTCGGGCAGTAGCAGATACAAACGTGCTCCGCTTCGATATTGCGGGTCGTATGCAATCAGGTGAACTCTGTCTCGATAAGATTTATCATCGATCCAGGTCTTGACGGCAGACAAGTTGCTATCGGGGACCATCAGGTCAATTTGGGTATAGTCGGGCAGGCTGGAGAGGATTTCATCATGGTGTTCCGGCACGGTGTCGCCGCCGGATATGGACAAGACGACTCGCTCCATGTGACGTTCGTATTCGGGCACGATACGAAACCGACGAGAATGTGCCAAATGCAAGAGGCGAGTGTCAGGTGCATTTTGGTTGGTGTGGGCCGGCGGCGTCTGCCGGAAACTGTCGGATAAAAGCACTGCGAGCAGGCACATTAGTGCCAAGGCAAGGCTCCCAATAATAACCGATTTTCCATAGCGGTGTGTTTGACGTGAACTGGGCCGCTCATCGGAATCAGGGGAGGGCAGTTGTTGTCGTTGCCTACGTGTTGCCTGGGACATATTGGGGGCTTGTCTTCCGTGGAGCAGGTGTATTGTTCATCGCCTGTGAATCTATATCGCCATACTGGAGCCGTTTGCAAACCGGTATTCTTCCGTATTGCAGCCGTACAGACTGTACGGCATGCACGTCCACACCCGGGAAATTTCCCCTTCTTTTCATGCATATAGAACTGCTCGGCAAGGCCCTTCCGATCAAATTTCCTCAGGCCACGCTCAGTCTGTGCCGGTCATGCCGGTCATGCCGGTTATGCGGGCATGTTATGCGGTTCCGAGAAAAATCGAGTGGAGTGGTTTGCTCGTATATGGCGACCATAAAAGAGACGTAAAGACCTAACAGCCAGCGAGACCGTTATCATGATCGATTCCGTAGGTACGACCATCCCGTCACATGGGCACGTGCTGGGACCGCATTTCAACATCAATGAAATAGATGGTGAACGTGGAAAACTCGATAACAAGCCAAGATGTGCCCGCGATGTGGAACGCGCCCTGCGAGAGCGGATAAAGGGGCTCAACTGTCTCTATGGAATATCCCGATTGGTCGAGTCGCATGGAAATTCGCTTGGTTCGATCTTGCAGGGGATTGTGGACCTGCTTCCCCCATCTTGGCAATATCCGGAGATTTGCTGTGCCAGATTAACGCTACATGGCAAGGAGCATACAACGGCAAACTTCCAGCATGTTGCCTGGAAACAGTCTGCCGCGATTCATGTCAATGGCACACCCATCGGTGCGGTGGAGGTTTATTACCTGCGGGAGATGCCCGAACTTGATGATGGGCCGTTCCTTAAAGAAGAGCGCGACCTGATCAACGCAATTGCGGAGCGTACGAGCAAAATTATCGATCGGATTCAGATCGAGTGTCAATTGGAGGTGGAACGTACTGTTCTACAGGAGTCAAACGCCGCGTTTCGCAGGATTCTGGCACACATAGACGAGGAAAAGAAAGAGATCCATGACTCGATCATAGCGAATGTTGACAAGATTCTGATGCCGGTCTTGCGTGCCTTGGAAGGAGAAATCCCCTTCCAGCAGAAGAAATACGCCACGTTACTACGGAAACATCTCGACAACCTCACCTCTCCCTTCGCCAATAGGCTTTCAAAAGCGTTCTCCACACTGACGCCGATTGAAATCGAGATTTGCGACTTAATCCGAGAAGGCCTCTCCACCATGGAGATTGCCCAAATCAGGAATGTCGCACCCAAAACCGTCGCCAAGCAGCGAGAACGGATTCGCAAAAAACTGCAAATCAAAGACGCTAGAGTTGTCCTGGCCACGTACTTACGGACGATCGCCTCCGACGTTTCTCGGTAGGACTTCCCTCTTCTAACGAAGGCCGGGACACTATTTTCGCTTCGGCAACGCCCCGTCAGTGCAATTCGGAAGCGAGATTTTGGCCCTATTTCTGATGCACGTTACCAGCTGTAGCTTCGTCAGTATTGGAGCTTGGAATTTAGAGAGTCTCATCTCACCTGCAATTGTCCTAACTCCTTGCCAGCAAACTATGACGGGCAAAGCAGGCAGAGAATCTTTCCAAGATCCGACGATTTGGCACATTTCAACACTTGATAGTGTAGAGCCGTTTAGTTATACTCTGGGCATCGTTCCAAACAGGTTACGGGTGTCTGCTGCGGCCCTTTCTTTCGGCCGTACCCGCAATCAGGCAAACCTGTTGGAGGTGCTTCAATGCCCCCTCTTACCGAAAGCCAAACTGCCGTTTTTGTCTACGCCCATAGTCCAGACGCACATTGCACCGACCGTATATTCATGATCAATTCACCAAACGGCTTCAGCCACCACATTTACGCCTCTGAGAATAAGGGCGTAATAGATCGGCACTCAGGCATAGCGAGTGGCTCCGCCATCATGGTGTAGAACGCTTGTATTGCCTAGTCTCTAAAGCTCTCTGCGTGGAAGATGCCCTCAACGTGTGGAAGGTGGGCCACCAAGACAAGTTATACCTTTGACTAAGCTAGCACGGGGAAAAAATAAATATGGAAAAGCACACGAAATAAAATTCGGTACTCGTTGTTTTTTGGTCTTGTCGGTGGACACGTATTGGAAACTCCTAGAAATGAAGGGGTCTTGCGCATTCTCTGGGGCAGGAGAATTATTTTAGTTTGTAATTTTAAGGGCGGGTGACTATTTTGTGTCGTGATAAATCGCCGTTTCGCGGGCTGAAATGGCCAATACAAATTTGACCTTGAAACCTGAAAGGATTATAACGATACCAGAGAACAGTTTTGGCAAAAAGTTTCTCGGAGCGTCTTGGGCTTTAGTGTAGGCGTTAGAAACTTTATCTTCGTGGAAAGAAGAGGCTGCAAATGCTTATCACGGCGCTACATTTCTACACACTAGCCCCCACACCTACCTCACCTGCCTGGCGGCAGCCGTTATCCCGGACGTCCCGGGCCTGCAAAATTTCTCCCCCGATACGAGTTGTTTAGCGATCCCTTTTTGCTCGTGTGACTTAATCGCCGCATGCGCCAAGATATTCGCTTTCAGATTTTCTGCGCGCGTTTATTCGTGCGCCAAATTGGCCAGAAGGTCAGAAATATAGGAGGTCAAGCTGTCACAAGTGTATATATGCGAGGAGCCCGCAGCAGCTCCGCACTTACCGTGTTGTGGATAGGATTGCTGGAATAGAAAGGAAATGTCATGACTTGTCATGCTCTTGTAGTAGATGATAATCCCGAAATACATGATGACGTAAAAGACC
>Ga0075120_10003905_pt1 | contig 10048 bp, 5 predicted proteins | sample AntAceMetag02UKL_FD_69792 | JGI IMG/M metagenome (GOLD analysis project Ga0075120, IMG submission 69792) | Saline lake microbial communities from Ace Lake, Antarctica - Antarctic Ace Lake Metagenome 02UKL | ecosystem: Environmental > Aquatic > Non-marine Saline and Alkaline > Saline | place...
TCGGGTGGCGATTTGTTGACTTTGGATATTTCTGAAAATGGAAGCCTTGCAAGCCGTGAGGCAAAAATCCGTATTTTGTCCACCGAGTTTCCTGACGCTAAAGATTCAGTGTATGTTTACCAGTATGCCAGACCGGATTCTTTGTTGCTGGCATCTCCTCGCGAACAATGGGTCGAGCACCTTGGAGATATGGATGTAGTTTTTGATGTAACTTACGTGAATTTTGACGAGTGGCAAATCGTCGATGGCAGTTTACCAGAAGATAATTGGATTGTCGAAAACCTACCTCATCAGTTGGATACACTGAGTTTGTCGGTTGAACCAAATCCATCAGATACGACCCGCTACCATACAATTTGGATTGAGGCAATTGGAAATCCTTCAGTTAGCGATTCAATATCAATTTACCAGTACTCCGGCCTCGATCACTATCTGCTGGCCGCCCCCCGGGAGCAGGAAACAGAATATTTTGAAGATACACTTTACTTCGACATCACCGCTGTTAACCTTACTGAAGACTGGACTTATGAAATTGAACAGCAAGGCAATTGGATAACAGTGCTTAACTCGGGAACCAATTCGTTGAATTTGAAGATAAGCGAAAATGACACCACCACAACCCGAACGGCCGTGGTACGTATTTTTTCTAACGAGTTCCCTGAGGCCAAAGATTCGGTTTATGTTTACCAGTATGCCGGCCCCGACCGCTACTTGCTTGTTGCACCACGCGAACAAAAGATTGCACACACTGGAAATACTGATGTCGTTTTTGATGTTACCTCGGTTAATATTGCCGACTGGAATGTTGATGAAGCCAGTTTGCAGGAATGGGTGCATTTGAATGATTCGACAGCACCGGATAAATTTAGCTTGAAAGTGGACCCAAACGATACTATCGTGACCCGCGTCGATACTGTATGGATAGAGGCAAGAGGATATCCTGAGATAAAAGATTCTGTTTTGATTTACCAATATGCCAGCAATACACCCTATGTGTTGATCGCACCCCGGGAACAAAACATCAATTTTGCCGGAGGTGAGCTGCCTTTGCCTTTTGTAATAACAACCAACCTGGTTGAGGAATGGGATTTTAGTTACGACACCACCTGGATTGATGTAGTTCGTGAAGTAGATTCGCTCGATGTTTCGGTGGATTCCAGCCTTTTTAACTATTCACGGAATACAATTATCAAGGCATTTAATGTAGCTGACCCTGCTATTTACGATAGTGTTTCTGTTTTCCAGGGATCTAATGCTGATCCCTATATTGTGTTGCATCCGGCCGGACTGTCAAAAAACATTTCTTCCAATGGTGATACACTTTCTGTTTCTTCCTTCTCAAACCTTGAAACATATATCGTTGAACCGGGCACAGACAGTACCTGGTACTCAATAAACAAAACCAACCTGTCCTACAACGACAGCGTTGTTCTCTTCGTTGAAGAAAATGAGGACTCCTACCTTAGCCGCTCATCTTATCTCAAATTCAAATCACCGGATGACAGTGTTGTTGAGTATTTTTATTTTCAGCAAAATAAAAACAGTCCAAACTACATACCTGTAAAAGGACAAATACTGGTAAATGGTGATCAGGAAACACCTATCGACAGTGCAAAAGTTTATATTGGCCAAGACTCTACCTATATTCGGTCAGGGGATTTTGGTATGCTCAATGATAGTGTGCTTTATGGTTGGGTTGGTGCCATTACCCCGGAAATAGGTGAATATTATTTTGAACCTGGCAGCTATGTATTTGAATTGGGGCAAACAGATACGATTACAGCAAATTTTACGGCGGTGCCCATTGATCCGAAGGTAACAGTAAGTGTAGATAGTACGGCAAGATGTTGGGGGGATTCCTTGTATCCCGGTCAAACGGACTATCCGGTTCCAATTATCACAAATACCTACGGCCAGAGTGCTTACAAATGGTTATCTGATCCTTACGATTCGGAATTAGATTCTAATTACACGGGAACTATTACTCTACCGGCTTTTAAACCTGATACAAGCACGGTCTATTCCCTGGTATTATACAACTACCAAACAACTGATACAGCAATTTTTATGCTGACTGTTCACACCAAACCTGTAGCCAGGGATTTCGACGGCCCCATGTCGGTTTGCCGAAATCAAGCCGGGGTGATCTATACAGCCGAAGATTCTTTGGCAAGTGGTGAGTATTTCTCATGGAAACTTTCAGGCGGTGGTGCTTTCCTCACCGAGCCAAACAGTAATATCGCCATTGTTGATTGGGGCAACGACCCTGGTGAATACCAACTTTCTCTATTTACCTACAATAAATTTGGATGCTCTCAGGATTCGTTGAGCCGCGACATTTCGATATCTACATCGCAGGCTCCACCAAAATCGATTGTAGAAAAGAAACAGGGCGATAATATGTTGCTTTGTAACGATGCGAACGCAAACCTTTTTTACAAGTGGGGCTGGAACACTATAGATTCAATTACTGGGCATTTGAGTGCTGACTCCATTATTTCTGATAAGAATGAATGGTATTGCCGTTTGCCACATGATTTTAATCCCATCAAATACAAGTATTTTGTGATTACCGGTTACGATACGCTCGGATGCGGATCAAAATCATTTTATAACCCACCGGTGGACATCGAAGATATTGCTACAAATGAAATCCTCATTTACCCAAATCCTACTGATGGCGCTATCAATATAAAGTTCAACAACCAAGGTTTGGATCAATCTGCAATATTGGAGATGTACAATATTTCCGGTCGCTTACTTTATCAAAAAATGCTGCATGATATTGGGGCCAACAACACTTTCTCCATCAACGAAACCAGCTATCTAAAACCAGGGATTTATTTTATCAGGATACGCAGTAAGGGCATTTTCTATAACTCAAAAATTGTTGTCCAATAAACCGAATGATGATGAACAAGATAAAAACTACTACCATTTCGCTTATAATTCTTGTTGCTTCTGCCGGCCTCTTTGGACAGGAGAGTAGCAAAGATTCTTTGTTGCTCGAAGCAAGGATTTTACTCAATGATTACCGGGACGCCTCTAAATTTCGGAATGAAAGTACCGGAAAATTTGACCCTTCATGGGAGAATATTTTTATAAATTGCTTTGATACCTTAACCAGAAAAATCATTTTTGATGTACCAATATCCGAAAAAGTTCATAAATCTAAAACTGGTGAAGGCAAAAAGGAAATCATAGAACTATCAAAAATATACCTTGAGTATGTTTCCCTCAACCAGTATATCGATACCATCAGGAGTTTATATGAGCGCTACGATTCAATCAATTTCAACTATCGTTTTATCGAATCCGGAAATGATTTTAGCAACAACAGGATGACAATTGAAATTGAGAAACAATTTGTAAAAACCGGGTGGTCACTTCCTGAAAGTAAAAAGTATATGTTCGAAATTAAGTTTACCAACTATGGGCCAAAGATAACTTCAATAAGGCTTAAGGATGAAGATTTTGCCAAAACGGAAGTTGAGTTGATGTTTATCGATAATAGCATTGCCAGTAAAAAGGGGGATGTACCCGGGCGTGGAATTGCTGATGTGGTAAGCCGGATAAAAATCGATTTCGACGAAGATATCAACGATAGGATGTTAACCGATAAGAGTGACAACAAAGGGAAAATCAAGCTTGGCCTTGTGGCAAACCGTGCAAGGATTTTCATCGACACCGTTTATGGGGCCAATGGTGTAAAATATAGCATCCCGACCGAATGGAAGTTGCTGGGAAGCGTTGCAAACCAGAGGCAGGTTGGGAAAAGAGTGAACCAGCAGCCTGTTGGCGGCTTTAAAATACCTTTGCAAGCTTACAAATGGAAGGGATGGTCCTTAACACCGCTAATTTATGGGGGCCTTCTCGGCCAAAGTCCTCACCAACTGGATAATTTTAGTGGAGATGCTGATTTTACAAACAAAATAGGCTTTAAGTTGGGTGGAGGGATAGATATTGCTTATTACTTTAATCCTGACAATTGGAACGATAATTCAGGAAACTGGATATTTGGGGTTGGCTCGGGTTTTTCGATTAACTATTTTCGATTCAACATAAGCAGCAATGGATTCAATCAGATTCCTTATGCCTATGCTGATCAGGCAGGCGACACTTGCCAGATATTGGTTTCGGGAAATGCCTTTAACGAGGTAATCGGTACCACCTCCATTTCGGTGCCGCTTTACTTTGAGATAAAGAAAAAGTTGAAGCATAAGATTTACAGCATGCGGGCTGTTTCTCTTCAGGGAGGTGTAAATATCATGCTCCCCTTAAACAGCAGTTACAATGCCAACGGTACTTTCTCACGCCAAGGCTTGTATCCTGAGTACAACAACCAGGTAATCACGGATGATGCATTTTATAATTATTACACTAACCAGCAAAAAAGCTACACAGGACAAGTAAATTATCAACCGATAATTGCGGAAGGATTAATAAAGCTCAATGGGTTTTTTGATGTCTTTAATAATAATCCTGATAACACATTGAATGTAGGATTGCAATTCTCTTTTCCATTTACAAGTGCTACATCCTCAAAACCCGAAGATTACCTCATCCTCAACGAAAATGATGAATATTCAAGCTTAGCTTATTCCAAAAATAATATATATGATTATTATTTCGGGATCAGTGTGGGTATTAATTTGGTGAAGTATAAAGTTGAGTAGGGTTCCACGCTTTGTGTTGAGGGATTAGCATTGTTTGTTAATGATTTTGAGTTGCGAGTGTGGAGGTTGACGTGGGTGACAAAACAATCCGCGTTTTTCAGCGAAAACCTGCGCCAAAAAATACTGCAGGTACCGGTTTTTTTAGTAGTTACAGTTACCTCTATAGATTCCTGCCTTTACAGGCTGTATGAAAACTATCTCCGACATGACTAAGCCCGGCATTTATGCCGGTGAAAAAGAATACTACCCACTCCCAGGGCTTTAGCCCAAATAACAATAAACATTCTTTCCTGTAAGTTTCACAAAGAAATCTTAAAACCAATATCCATAATTTTCAAACCCAGCCGTAAAAATCCTTTTTCAACAATGATTTTATCCTTGCAATAACTTTGAAGTTAAAGCACAAAACTTTGAACATCAAACTTCAATCTTTCTTAACAGAAAATGTACTTTTGCAGATACTTCAAAATTAATTATCACACATGGCTTCAGAACCGGATATCAGTAAATTAATCGTTGTTGGCGACAGGGTGTTGATCAAGCCGAAATCGCAAACCAATAAATCAAGGGGCGGATTGTATCTTCCACCCGGGTACAAAGAAAAAGAGGAGTTACAAACCGGCTATATCGTTAAGGCCGGGCCAGGATATCCCATTCCGCTTCCAGCTGATGACTCAGACGAACCCTGGAAAAATCAGGGTGATACCACCAAATACATCCCGCTTCAGGCCAGGGTTGGCGATTTGGCAATATTTATGCAAAAGGGTGCTGTGGAAATCCAGTTTCAGGGCGAAAAATATTTTATCGTCCCCCAACATTCCATTCTCCTGCTCGAACGCGATGAAGAACTTTTTGATTAATCCCCGTAAACAGTAAGATGAGGTATAAGCAAAAAATATGCGATTGCAAAATATTTAATACTTTGTGTCTCTATGCCTCTGTGGTAAATTTTCGCTATATTTTATTGTTTTGTTCAATCGGTTTTACATGCATCATTTTTAACGCATGTTTTGTAAATAACCCTACTGACGAAACCAATAAAACTGAAGAAAACACCCATTCTCAATACAGTCCAACTTATGCAAAAGGTTTTAAGGTTTTTGATGCAGACGATTACAAAGTACTCGAAATCTATCTTCCCTGGGATTCGCTCAATGCAGTACAACGGTTTTTTCTTCTTGATGATAATTCGCGTAAGATTGATGTACCCGATAATGGAAGGCTTTTAAAAGTACCCCTTGACAACATGGTTTGTTTTTCGGCAACACATCTTTCATTTGCAGATGCTTTGGGCTTGGTTGATAAAATCGTTGGTGTGGCCAGCACTGATTTTGTCGTTTCCAAAAAGTTTCAGCACCTGGTTAAATCAGGTCAGATTAAGGAGGTAGGAATTGGTGATCATTTTAAACTTGAGGAACTTATTCAGATGAATCCTGAAATCATTATGGTTTCACCACAAAAGGGGCAAAGTTTCGATCCCCTGGTAAATGCCGGTTTAAATATCATAATGAATGGCGACTATCTGGAGACATCACCGCTGGGCAGGGCTGAGTGGATTAAAGTATTGGGCTTGTTGTTTGGTAAGGAAGATCAGGCTTTACAGATTTTTGACTCGATTAGCAACAAATATCAAGATCTTAAAAAATTAACATCGGATGTCGGACACAGGCCTACGGTGCTTTCAGGGAAGCAGTACAGCGGATTCTGGAGCTTGCCTGGTGGACAGAGTTACATTGCGCAATTTATTGCTGACGCCGGAGGAAAGTATCTTTATGATGATGATCCTGAATCAGGAAGTAAAACACTCGAATTTGAATCGGTTTACGAAAAAGGTATCGAAGCTGATTTCTGGCGTTTCCTCGTATATTCACCCAATGACTTTTCATACAGTTTGCTTGTGCAGGAGGATGAGCGCTATGCTGATTTCCTGGCTGTTAAAAACAAAAAGGTTTTTGTTTGCAATACATTCAAGTCACCATACTTCCAAAAAGGTTTGCTTGAGCCACATGTAATCCTCGCAGATTATATCAAGATTCTTCATCCTGAACTTTTGCCAAAGCATCAAAACATTTATTACCATTTGTTGCCATGAGCAGTACCCCAAAAACCATACAATTTGAAGAAAAGCATCGCTGGCTGAAAATGGGCATCATCGTGTTTTTGGGGATGGTTTTCTTTTTGCTCAACATTGCTTTGGGGTCAGTATTTATTCCATTTAAAGAATTCTTTAAGATTGTTTTTGGTTTAGGTTCTGATAAGCTCGCATGGACAAATATTGTCTTGAACGCACGCCTCCCACAGGCTGTAACTGCTTTGCTTGCTGGTGCAGCTTTAGGTGCCGGCGGCCTGATGATGCAGACTTTGTTTCGCAACCCACTTGCCGGTCCATCGGTTTTAGGTGTAAGTTCCGGTGCCAGCTTGGGCGTTGCCATCATGATTTTATTTCTGGGCGTACAGGTAGGAAACATCAATATGTTCAGCCAGTTTGCCGGAAACTTTTCCATTGTTATAGCTGCTATTGTAGGCGCAGTGATGGTTTTGCTCCTTATCGGAATGCTGGCAGGTCGTTTTAAAAACAATACGGTGGTTTTGGTAATGGGGATAATGATCGCTTATGCAGTGTCGGCAATTGTTGGCGTACTTCAGTTCTACAGCCTGAAAGAAGATTTACAGACTTTCGTGATCTGGGGCCTGGGAAGTTTTGCGAATGTTCCCCGTGGACAGTTGCAGTATTTTTCCATCGCTATAATAGGAGGCTTGTTATTAACACTATTGATCAGCAAGCCATTGAATGCCATGTTGCTTGGCGAAAATTATGCCCGGAACCTTGGGGTAAACACAAGCAGGATTCGATATATAATTATTTTGCTTACTGGTTTACTCACAGCAGTGGTGACAGCATATTGTGGCCCTATTGCGTTTTTAGGGCTTGCAGTACCACACCTGAGCCGTAACTTTTTCAAAACCTCCGATCATCTTGTAAATATTCCAGGCGTTATCCTTATTGGCGGATTGATGGCACTTGTGTGTAATCTTATAGCCCGTTTGCCGGGATATGATGGCGCATTGCCCATCAATGCCATTACTTCAATAATGGGGGCACCGGTTGTAATCTGGATCATCATAAAAAGAACCGATTTCAGGGCGGATGTATAAAATGAACTGCGTTTTAAAAACATATGATCTTTCCATCGGTTATCACCTCAAAAGAGGAGAGGATAAGATACTTCATCGTAACATTGGATTGGATTTATATGGTGGAGAAATTACCTGCTTACTTGGGCCCAATGGATCCGGGAAATCAACATTGATCAGGACCTTCTCAGGCTTCCAAGCTGCCCTGGGTGGAGATCTATTGATAAATGAAAAGTCGCTTAATCAATATTCTGCAAAGGAGTTGTCCAAAGTTTTAAGTGTGGTACTCACCGAACATCCTGTTGTTGGCCAGATGAACGTGTTTTCGATGGTTGCTTTTGGGCGCTCACCTTACACTGGTTTTTTAGGCAAACTTGCAAAAGAAGATTATCACATTATTGAAAAGGCGCTTGAAAATGCAGGTATCACAGAATTACGGAACCGTCAGTTTCAGTCTTTAAGCGATGGTGAGAGGCAAAAGGTTTTTATAGCTAAATCACTGGCACAGGAAACTCCACTGATGTTTTTAGATGAACCAACGGCTTTTTTGGATTTCCCCAGCAAGGTGGAAATTCTGCAATTGCTACGTAAAACTGCATGGGAACAGAACAAAGCTATTTTGCTCTCAACGCACGATCTAAACCTGGCTTTGCAATTTGCCGATAAAATCTGGTTGATGGGGCAGGATAAACCCATCGTTACCGGTGTACCCGAGGATTTAGTTTTGTCAGGAAAATTCGCTAATTATTTCGATCATAAAAATATCAGTTTTGATAAGACCACTGGAACCTTTACTTTTGATGCTGCAACAAAACAGGCGATCGTTGTTTCCGGACAACACATTAAACTTGATTGGTTGAAGAAGGCATTGCATCGCAAAGGGTTTGAGGTTTTAAATGAGAATGGTGGGAGTGAACCTTTAACACTGGTTCGATTTAATTTAGAAAAGGATGTTTTTGAACTAAAATTAGATAATTCAGTAAATGGATTTAACCATATCGAAGAATTGATCGAGTTTCTTTTGGGTGGTGAATCCAATACCACTTCCTTAGCGACTCCAAGTCGCTCAGGAAGTTAAATGTTAGCAGGACAGACCTGAAGTCGAAGACCAGTTAAAGTCAAAAAAGAACGTAATTATTTAGGTGGATGTACTATTTATCAAATTCTTATGACCCCATCCCCAACCCTTCCCCTGGAGGGGAAGGGAGCCCAGCCGCACAAGCAACTGCAGTGGCCAGTGGGGTGGCATTCTCCCCCTAGAGGGGGAGTTAGAGGGGGTCTATGATGGAAGCCACATATATAGATTTGAAAGTAAGTAGCTAAATAATTTCACAAGAGCAATAAACTAAACGCATATTCAAATGAGAAATATTTCAACCTTCGCAGCAGTCATTTTGCTTGCTGCACTAACAGCTTGTCAGCCTATGAAAAAAGCAGATCTAATCGTAACCAATGCGAAAATTTACACCCTGGACGAAGGTTTTTCAATTGCCAATGCCATGGCAATTAAAGATGGGAAAATTTTAGCAACCGGCACTGAGAATGATATCCTTGGAGAGTATGATGCTCCATTAATTTCTGATCTTTCAGGGTTGCCAGTTTATCCCGGTTTCATCGATGCCCATTGTCATTTTTATGGTTATGGATTGGGTTTGTTGAAGCGTGCCGATTTGGTGGGTACAACTTCGTTTGATGAGATATTGGAAATTCTCAAAACCCATCAACAAAAATTCCCATCAACGTATTGGATCGAAGGCCGGGGCTGGGACCAGAACGATTGGGAAGTGAAGGAATTTCCGACCAGGGAAAAGCTGGATAAACTCTTTCCAAACAACCCGGTAATCTTAACCCGGATTGATGGACATGCTGCTTTGGTGAATGGCAAAGCACTTGAAATCGCAGGAATAACAGCAAAAACCAAAGTCGATGGAGGAGATGTGATCCTGAAAAACGGGCAACCCACCGGCGTACTCATCGACAATGCCATTGAACTGGTAACAGACCAGATTCCTGAACCGGATGCCGAACAAATTGCTGATGCTTTGCTTGCAGCACAGAAAAATTGTTTTGCTGTGGGATTGACGGGTGTGCACGATGCCGGCCTTGAAAAAAATGTGATCGATGTCATCGAATCCCTAAATGCGGATGATGATTTGAAAATGCGCATCTATGCCATGCTCTCGCCAACTGATGAAAACTTTGAGCACTTTGTTGCCAACGGAATTGTTAAAACTGAC
>Ga0075120_10003907_pt1 | contig 10047 bp, 8 predicted proteins | sample AntAceMetag02UKL_FD_69792 | JGI IMG/M metagenome (GOLD analysis project Ga0075120, IMG submission 69792) | Saline lake microbial communities from Ace Lake, Antarctica - Antarctic Ace Lake Metagenome 02UKL | ecosystem: Environmental > Aquatic > Non-marine Saline and Alkaline > Saline | place...
CTAAACTACCAACGAGACGAACCCATGAGCAAACAAGCCACGATCCACCGAATGGTCACGCCTGATCACCTCTGCCCCTGGGGGATAAAGGCCTTTGATCTCCTCAAGCGGAACGGCTTTGAAATCGAGGACAAGCATCTCCAGAGCATGGAGGCGAACCAGGCCTACAAGGAGGAGAACGGCTACGGGGAAACGCCGCAGATCTTTATCGAAGGGGAGCGCATCGGCGGATATGATCAGCTTCGCGAGCATCTCGGCCTTGGACCTGATCCGAAGGAGGGAAAAACCTACCAGCCGGTTATTGCGGTTTTTGCGGTGACATTTTTGATGGCTTTGACAACATCCTGGGCTCTTCAGTCGGAGCTGGCAATGGTCCGCGTTGCTGAACTTTTTATCGCCTTCAGCATGTGTGTCCTCGGTATTCTCAAGTTGCAGGACTTGCAGTCTTTCGCGACCGGATTTGTTCAGTATGACCTCGTTGCTCAGCGGTATGTGCCCTACTCGTTTGTTTATCCGTTCGTCGAAGCGGGAGCAGGAATTCTCATGATTGCCGGCCTTTTCACTTGGGTCGCGGCGCCGGCGGCCCTCCTCGTCAGCACGATAGGTGCAGTCTCCGTCTTCAGGGCGGTTTACATCCAGAAGCGGGATCTCAGTTGCGCATGCGTCGGCGGCGGAAGCAGCGTGCCGCTCGGCTTCATTTCATTGACGGAGAACCTAATGATGATCGTGATGTCAATCTGGATGATGGTTAAAGCAGTGTAGGTTTGTTCATTTAGATTCTCGGGAGATGCCAATCGATTTTCAGGCAGCCCTTGTCCTATCTCCAGCCTCATTTTTTCGAAATCGATGGATTCGGGATCAGCAGATGTTTCGCCCGAGAACTTGCGGGGTATTTTCGGGAGGTGGACACGGCAAGTCAAGTTGTCGATTGGTGCTCGGTGGTAATTTGAGTTCTCAAGATTGAGGTAGCCGGGTTTGGCTGTGCTATAAATTTACAAGCTGTCAATCCGAAGAAAAAGCAAATATCTAAATCCTCGTTGAGCGGCAAGAATAACTCTTCACAGGGCAATTCCAAATTTAGACAGAGCCTTCGCGGTGATGAAATAGAGAATCATCGTCAGGAGACATCCCGCCGCCATGCTCGGCCAGAATCCGATCCCTTTTTTCAGCATCCATGGAATGAGAAGAAACATCGGGAGCGATGGGATCACGAACCAAAAGACACCGGTCGAATGACTCGCTAGCTTAGGGGCAAATTCTTCGGGGCGGGAGCGGAGATCAAACCAGATCCAGAAGAAGGTGAGTAAGGAAACCAAGGGTAACGAAGCAATCAAACTCCCAAGGAGAGGCTTGCTATGTCGGACAACGATTTCGTTGACCAAGTAAATCAAAACGGCAGAGGTAAGGATCTTGATGAGGGCCAGCATTAGAAGGTGGGGCAAGTTTTGAGACGAGGATTCTCGAAGGCTTCAAGAGCAGGGACTCTGAAGCCTTCGAGCGCCTCCATTCCGAGTTATCGTAAAGGATCAGAAAGGCCCGCCTTTATTCTGCTTTCTTCTCGATGTCTTTGAGAAGAGGGATCGATCCGACTGCTTTAGTGCCGTCAGGCTTTTCTATTTCGACCCACCATTTGGCACCTTCGGGCAGGGGTGAAGGAGCTACCGCGTGGATATCGTAGTCGTCGTGGGACGGAGCATATTCTCCTTTTCCGGTGGCTGACATGGTCCGGTCCTCGGTGCCGATCCAGGCGCGAAGGATCGTCTCTCCGTTGTCCTTGTACGGCAGCGTGATGACGAGGTGACCTTCTTTACCTGCTTCGACATGTCCATGCCCCTGCTTTGCTTTGACCATGATGCCGGCGATGTCGAACTCGCCGAGGGTCACTTCATCGTGGGTGTGGCCGTGTGCCTCTTCGCTTTCCTTTGCTTCCTGAGCGTTGGAGTTGGCTTGCCCAAACGCTGCCATGAGCAGAGTCAGACTGAGGGCGAGAACGCGATTTGTTTGCTTACTTTTCATTTTGTTTTTCATTTTTATTTTCTAGTTTGGTTACTGGGTTTGGATGGGTGGCAGATACGCGGTGAATAGCCGCATAGCCTGCCGGGACAATGATGAGATTAAGGAAGGTAGAGGAAAGCAGCCCTCCAAGAATGACGACCGAAAGGGGAGCGAGAATTTCATTCCCCGGTTGGTCGCCCTTTAGCACGATCGGAACGACGGCGAGCGCGGCAGTTAGGGCAGTCATCAGGATCGGGACAAGTCGCTCGGCCGATCCCTGGACGATAGCGTCATACATCGTCTTGCCTTCGTGCTCGATGAGGTACTGGTAGTGATTTACGAGCAGGATACCATTTCGAACTGCGATTCCGAACAGGGTGATGAAGCCGACCATGCTTGCGATGGAAATCACAGGCGCGGTGTAGTGCCCGCCCAGCCCAAGTAAGGCAAACGTGTTGGAGAAGACATTCGGTGACTCGGCGAGGTAAATCGCCACGATTCCGCCGATGAGGGCGAGTGGCAGGTTGACCAAGACCAGCAGAGCGACCCGAAACGACCCAATTGCGAGCTGCAGAAGCATCGCCATGATAAAGATGACGAGTCCGCTGAACAGAAAAATGGTCCGACTCGCGGCCTGTTGGGCTTCGAACTGCCCTCCATACTCCACGGTGTAGCCACGTTTTTGCACGATAGGGTCCACCCGCTCCTTCACTTGCCCGACCATGTGCCCGAGGTTGTAGCCTTCGTCGAGGTTGAGGGTGACGATGGCTTTGCGTTGAGCATTTTGTCGGGCGATCAGATTCGAGGTCATCTCCGGACCGATCTCGGCCACTTCGTGAAGTCGGACCTGGGCACCCCCGACTCCCCGCAGGATGAGATTCTGTAGATCGCTCAGTTCATTCCTCTCTGATTCGTCGAGACGGACCGCGAGATCGTAGCGGCGGACGCCCTCGTTCACTCTCGCGACAGTCTCTCCGAAAATCGCGCTCCGCACTTGGCTCGCGGCAGAAGTCGGGGTGAGGCCATAGGCAGCGAGGTCTTCGGGACGATAGCGAATCGGCAGAGACTGGATCATGACTTCCCGGCTCGCGGCGACGTCGCGGGTCCCCGGCAGCGGTTTTAGGACGGCTTCGATCTCTTTGGCGATGACACGCAAGGTCGCGAGGTCGTCCCCGTAGACGTTGATCGCAATCGCCGCCGGAGTGCCGGAGAGAATGTGGCTGAGGCGATGCTCGATCGGCTGTCCGATGTTGGTCGTCACTCCGGGAACGCTCTCAAGGATCTGGCTGATTTCGGCCCGCACTTCCTCTTTCTGAAAGCCGGGTTTGACGGTGACATCAATTTCCGAATTACTGACGGGCTCGGCGTGCTCGTCACGTTCGGCCCGACCGGTTCGACGGGTCACGCTCCTGACGCCGTCGAGGGCGAGAAGCTGCGCCTCGATGGAACGGGCAATGCGGTCGCTCGCTTTGAGAGAGGTTCCCGGCGTCGCGAAAAGTCCTACCGTAAATGTGCCTTCGTTGAACTCCGGGAGGAATGATTTGCCGAAGGTACTTCCTAGCGCGATGGCCCCGGTGGTGGCGAGAACGGCGGCAACGATCACCAGTTTCCGACGGCGCACAGCCCAGGAAACGGTTGGTTCGTAGACTCGTTTGAGCCAGCGGACGAGACCGGAATCCTCTGATTCCGAATGCCCAGCCCGCCCTTTCATTAGGTAGCGGCACATCGCCGGGGTCACTGTGAGGGCGACGAGAAGCGAAGCGATAATGGAGATGCCGAAGGCGATTCCGAGAGGGCGGAAAAACCGGCCTTCGATTCCTTCGAGAAACATGAGCGGGAGAAACGCAAGGACGATGATGATCGTGGCGAAGACCATGGCCGGTCGGATTTCGTTGCTCGCGTCGAGGATCACTTTGAGGCGCGGTTGGCGCTCGGATTCCGGCTTTGCCGCATCTTGATTCAACCGTCGAAAGACATTTTCCACGTCGATGATTGCATCGTCGACGAGGCTTCCGACGGCGATGGCGAGACCGCCGAGAGTCATGACATTGATCGTCATGTTCATCCAATCGAGAGCAAGTAGTCCCACCGCAAGCGAAAGCGGAATCGCGGTCAGAGTGATCACGGTGGTGCGAACGTTGAGGAGGAAGAGGATGAGAATGACCGAGACGATGATTGCGGCGTCGCGAAGGGCATGGAACACATTCTCGACCGACAACTCGATGAAATCAGCTTGCCGGAAGATGTTGCGATTCACATGGACGCCGTCCGGTAGCGAAGGTTCCAGTTCGTCGAGCATCGCATCGATCCGCTCCGTGATCGCAAGTGTGTTCGTGCCCGGCGCTTTCTGCACAGTCATTACGACAGCTGGTTTGCCCCCATCGGCACCGGTTCCGCGCTTCGGTGCGGCACCCATTTTGACTTCTGCGACCTGTCCGATTGTGACGGGAAACTGGTCTTGATATTTGATGACCGTTCCTGCGACATCTTTGACCGAGGTGACGCGACCGCTCTGGCGGACCGGTAACTCGAGCGAATCGACGTCGGGGAGATAGCCAGCGCTGAGCGTGCTGTGAGCCGCACCAGCCGCTTCGGCGACATCGGCGATGGTCAGATCGTAGAGCCGCAGCTTGTCCTGATTGACAATGACTTGGTATTCAGGGAGCTCACCACCGATAACGGAGATTTGGGCGACGCCGGGGATGCCGAGGAGCTTGTTGCGGAGTTCATATTCCGCGAAGGCCCGGATTTCTAAATCGCTTTTCTTTCCCTCGGGTGAGGACACGGCCAGCAGCATGATCTCTCCGGTGATCGAGGTAATCGGAGTCATCTCAGCATGAGCGTCCGGCGGCAGGTCCTCGCGGACAGAATCGAGCCGCTCGGAGACAAGTTGCCGCGCGGTCATGATGTCAATGCCCCAGTCGAATTCGACATAGGAGACTGACAATCCAATCGCGCTGGTGGTGCGAACCCGCCGCACGCCGGGCATCCCATTGACCGTCGTTTCGATGGGAAAAGTGACATATTGTTCCACTTCATCAGCCGCGAGGCCGGGAGCTTCTGTCATGATCACGACAGTCGGAGCGTTCAGTTCCGGAAAAACATCCACCGGGGTGGATTTGATGCGCGCACCGACCGTGACGAGCAGGACGACGGCCATGAGCAGGACCAGCGGAGCACGGTCGAGCGAAAATTTAATGAGTCGAGTCAGCATCTTATTCTTCCTCCGCGTGATAGGTTCCGTCGGCGTGAAAATGCCCGCCCTTTTGAGAAGTTCCGCTCTGCGACGTGGCGAGCTTCAATTCGTAGACTCCGTCGAGGACGACTTCATCATTCGGCCCGACCTCGCTTTTCACCTCGATCCAACGACCGTCGTCGACACCGAGGTCGGCCTCGACCCGAATCGCTTTGTTGGCGTCAGCCGGATCCCGTTTGAAGAAGACATGGGTGATCCCATCCTTCACGACTGAGGAGCGCGGAATCGCGAGGACGATCCCCCCGCTGGTATCCGAGGTCACTTCGAGAAAAGCGGAAACGCCGGGGCGAATCCAAGGACGCGTTTCGGAAGGGTGCGCAAGGAGCGTCACGGTTCGTTGAATCGGATCGGCGGAAAGGCCGAGATGAAGATGTGCTTCGACTGACTCATTGATGTTCGTGCCAGCTCCCTGGGGCGGCACGATTCGAACCGGTGAGGCCTCTGTGAATTCAGCGAGGTCGCTTTGAAGTCCCATGGCACGGAAGCGCACTTGTTTAGGATCGACCGTCGTGAGGACGAGCGTGGCTTCTTCGACAAAGGCTCCATTCGTCACCGCGAGAGATTCGACAAAGCCGTCTTCACTCGCCCGCACCTCGATGCTATTGATCGTCTCGTAGAAAGGAACTTTCTGACCCTCCCGATCAATCTCAACGAGGAGATCGGCGGGTTTCATCGCGTCGGCACCCGAGGCGTCGTGCAGATTCCAGAGCCGGACCGCTCGACTCAGGGCCGCCTGCATCTCTGCTTGTCGTTTTGCGAGGTCGCCCTGGTATTCCGCGCCTTTCGCTTCGAGTTCCGCATTTTTGAAATTAGCCCCACGGAGAGCTTCAAGGCGCTTCGAGACGGCCTCGTATTGGGTTTCTGCTTGTTTCAGCGAAGCCTTTGCGAGGTCGATCTCAGATTGCAGTTCGAGCCACTTTGGCGAACGGAAACGGTAGAGAACGTCGCCCCGCTTTACCGGATCGAGTTCATCGACGGCGAACTCCACCTGCCCGGGGAGGAGGAGTCGATGCTCTTGCCTTGCGAGGGGTTCCAACTCAAATGAGCCCGGCACCCTGATCGTAGTTTCGACATTGCGACGCTCGACCTTGGCAAAGGTGATCCCGAGATTCTTCCTCACGGTGGAGGGAATTTCGACGCGATTCGTGGGCTGCTCGCCGGCGGCTTCTTCGGCGGACTCGCCCCCGGCTTCCTCATTGCGGCTACAGGAAAGCAGCAGCGACGAAACGGTTATTAGAAAGATAGAATAAGATAAAAATGTTTTCATAAAGTTAAAAGGGCAGTGGTGCCTATTTTTGGTTTCCCGGACCGATCAGGTAGCGGAGTTCATTGCTGGTCCGGGCGGTGTTAAGTTGGATCTCGATAAGTTCGAGTTTCGCTTCATGAGAGCGGACGAGACTTTCCAACAAGACGAGACTGCCACCTTCGCCGAGGTCGAGAAGGCGACCCGCATCGGCGACCTGCCGATCAACAAGCGGAACGAGGTCGCGGTCGAGAATCGAGCGGCGCGCCTCCAGTCCGCGAAGACGCGCCCGCGCGACCGCAATGCGACCGACGAGTCGCTCGTATTCAGTCTCGTAGGCGGCACGGGCGACCTCGCGTTCGGCTTTGGCCTCGGCGATCCCCCCCTTATTCGAGTTGAGAATCGGAATGGGGATCGCCCCGATGAATCCGATTCTCGACTGACCTTCGTCTTTTTGACCCTGCGGCCCGAAGGTGAGATCAGGATATTGCTTCTTGATCTCGCGATGCAACGTCTTTTCGGCGATCTCATATTCGCTGCGAAGACGCACCAGAATTGGGTTGATCTCAGTTGGCTCAGCTTTGTCAGAAGGTGCCGGTCCCGCCATCAGGGTGGCGAGTAGGTTCAGGTCAGCCGAGGGAGAGAGGCCGATGAGAGACCGCAGGCGTTGCTCGCTTTCTTCCAGTTCGCCTCGGAAACGCTCCGCCTCGGCACGGCGACTCGCTTTCTCGAGCGAGAACAGGGCCGCTTCCGTCCGAGGAAGTTCACCGGCTTCGGCCCGGCGCGAGGTGGAGCTGACAATCGAACTCAGTTGACGACCGATCAACTCTGACTGGCGAAGGCGGTAGCATTGCGCCGACCACGCGAGCCACTCCTCGACAACATCGCGAAGCACTTCCCACTCCGCTTCGGCGACCCGGTCCAGCTCGGCATGCTTCGCCGCCTGTGCCCGTTGCTTCTCCACTTTCAATCGCCCCGAAACCGGAATCGTGAAAGCGAGCGCGGAACCAATCACCCACGGATCGGGTACGTTCTGCGTGATGTTCAGCACGTCAAAACTCAGTTCGGGATCGTCCCAGAGACCGGCGTATTCTGCCGTCGCACCGGCGACACCGGCTCGAAGCCTCGCCAGCCGAAGGTCGGGATTAAACACCAGCGCGACCGTTTGGCCCTCACTGATCGAAAGCCCGTCTTTAACGTTGAACGACTTGCTCGCGGTGGTCGTTTCCTCCAGACGGTCGGCGAACTTTCTGACGCTGTCACTCGATGCCTGACGCGACGCGAATTCCTCCGCATGGATGGGTCCGGAGAGTGCCTCGGGCTTGTAGGTTTGGCATCCCGCGAAGCACAGCATCGCGGAACACGACAGCAAGCCCACGTGGGTGGCGCGAAACGCGGCGAGACGTTCCGGGAGCTTGTCTAAAATAGGATAGGTCATGAATTTTTGGGAAAGATGGGGAGAGAAAATCACACGAGTCCGCACGGCGAAGCGGAGAGCGCATTGGTCCCGCAATTTGGCAAGCGGCCAAAAGCAGGAGAGCACGAGCGGACGCAGAATTCTCCGACGGGGAGAGTGGGTCCGTTACGAAATGACAGGAGGAGCGTTCGACTGAACGCTATGAGCCAGCAGGGTTGCTAGAGAAGGATCGGGGTCAGAGTCAAAGATCCTCGGCGTATTCTCCAATTCAGCCTCGAAAGTGCCGGAAAGTAAAATCCCTGCCGTGCTAAGCATCCCAAGAGTGTTGTCAGACACCTGTTTTGGACCATCGACGACTATCTTCGCGATGCTCGACGTAATGGGGTCAGTATGGGTATCGGGAAGTGGAATAGAGTCCCGGTGATTGTGCTCAGACTCACTCGAATGCGAATGACCATCGTGATGATGGTGGTGTGAATGATCGACCGCAACGTGTTGATCATGATGATGATCAATGCCTGTCAGATCGAGCAGCACATTGTGATTAGCAGATACTCCCCAAAGCACTAGCAAAAGGCTGGCGACGCACCGAAAACGGATGCTGGAAGTATTCATGAACATTCGGTGGAATCGTCGCATAACCGTTCAGTAAGTCAAGTCGCGTCTGAGATTGCGAGGTGATTGTAAATCGAGCGGCTTCATCTCATCAACGCAAAACATCATCATGATCGGGATGCCGTTCTCCATACTGGCAAAATCAGTTCTTCCATAAGCGGGGTGAACCTTCCCCCGCTCAAAGGAATTAAAATCGGCGCTCATCAATGCGCGTGTTCGCAGGTGCAGGCGTACTCCTTGTTCGGGCACTCGGGGCATTGCTCAAGGTTGAGATTGAACTTCTCGGTGACTTTCTCAGACTCGGGTGTCGGCGTAATCGTGACGACGACAGGGAAGTCGTTGCCTTCAGGGAAGGCGACATCCGAGACGAGAACGTCGCCTTCTTGGGTAAACTTCATCCGGGTGGGGTTGGAGCGATCACCACCGATGACGCTGACCTTCTGAGCGGCGACGGGCTGCAAGTTCTCGTCGTCGTTGACGGAGGAGATGCGCACTTTGCGATCCTCGGTGACGAAGAACTCTAGGTGTGGCTCGACGGAAGTGAGAAGGCGACCGCCGTTGGGGCCGTCTTGGATGCCTTCGTGGTCGTGATCGGCGTGGTCACCTTCGTCGTGCGCTTCTTCTTCAGCGTGATCGTCTTTTTCATGATCGGCGTGGTCGGCATGATCTTGATCGACGGGTTTCTCTTCGGTGCAAGCAACTGAGGATAAGGCGAAGGCCAGGGCGGCGAGGAGGAGGAGGCTCAGGGATGAGGTCAATTTTTTCATAATGATTGGATTTTGGGGATGGATTATTGGGCTGCTGCCGCGTTCCGCGCGATCGCTGTTTCGGCGGAACGACGGCAAAAAGTATAGAAGACCGCAGGGGTCACGATGAGCCCGAGGAGAGTGGAACTCACTAAGCCACCGACGATTACGATGGCGACGGGATTCAGTATTTCTTTGCCGGGATCGCCGGCGGCAAGGACGAGGGGGATCAGAGCAATGCCGGCGGAAAGGGCGGTCATGAGGACGGGGACAAGTCGTTCTTCGGTCCCGCGGATGACCATTTTGAGGTCAAAGGATTCTCCCTCGTGCCGCATGAGGTGGAGGTAATGGGAGAGCATCATGATCGTGTTCCGGGCGGCAATGCCCGAGATTGCAATAAACCCGACGAGCGTTGCGATGCTCACGGTATCGAGCGTTAGTTTCGTGAGAATGATTCCTCCAATCATGGAAATGGGGATGTTCGAGAGGACGAGAATGACGAAGGGAGCACTCTTGAAATAGCTGAAGAGCAGAAAGATGATCACCAGCAGAATCGCCACTGACATGAAGGCGATGCGCCGCTTCGCGTCGGCCTGAGCTTCGTACTCGCCTTCGTATGAAAGGAGGTAGCCCGCCGGGATCTTCACCTTTGCCGCGACTTCTTCCTGTAGTCTCTCCACCGCCTGATTCAGATCTCTCACCGTCGGATTGATCGAAACGACAAAGCGGCGCTGGGTGTTCTCTCTTAAGATCGTGTTAGGGCCACTCGCCTGCC
>Ga0075120_10003909_pt1 | contig 10044 bp, 9 predicted proteins | sample AntAceMetag02UKL_FD_69792 | JGI IMG/M metagenome (GOLD analysis project Ga0075120, IMG submission 69792) | Saline lake microbial communities from Ace Lake, Antarctica - Antarctic Ace Lake Metagenome 02UKL | ecosystem: Environmental > Aquatic > Non-marine Saline and Alkaline > Saline | place...
TTACTAAGCTGGACAAAGTGTTTTGGAATATAGTTACGTTGATCAACCATAAAAAGAGGCAACGAGGACTTTGTACAGCAACAAATTTCCCTTCGTTGCTTCTTTTTTATTAATTAACTAATTAATTCAAATGCATGAATGAATTGAATCAAGAAACAAAGAATTTACGCATCTCCGTGTGCGAATCAATTTCTGTTTCAGATAACATAATGGTCGAAGTTATCATTGTAATGGTTACTGTTATTAGCGGTCTTTCTTTTAGTTCAAAAGAAATATCCAACCTCCGCGAAGTACTTCGTTCTTCGATTGGAAACTCTGCAGATGAGTTCACTAATAATGATTTGAATGAATTTGGCTCATCTATGCTTGAAGCAACAGCAATTGTGCTAAAAGCAAAATATTTACAAAAAGATTGCCCTTTAGGAAGTATTAATAAATAATTATAATTCTATGAAGAATCTAAGTGAAAAAATAGTTTATGGCGTTTATTACCGTAAATCATCGGAATCAGAAGATCGGCAAGCTCAATCTATTCCAGATCAAATAAAAGAAACTGATGCCATTGCGCAAAAAGAAGAACTCCAAATTAGTAAAAGATTTCCGGGTGAATCTCAATCAGCTTTTACTGTTGGTCGTCCTATCTTTGCCGATCTTGTTAAGAATATTATGGCCAAAAAAATCAACGCTATTCTTGTTTGGCATGCAAACAGACTTGCAAGAAATCCTGTTGATGCAGGAATGATTATCCATCTTATGGATGAAGGTAATCTGAGATTAATACAAACTCCTAACAAAACATATTCCAATACAGCGAGCGATAAATTCATGCTTCAATTAGAATTTGGCATGTCAAAAAAGGACAGCGACGACAAAAGCGAAGTCGTTAAGCGTGCCCTTATCGGCAGAGCTGAACGAGGAATGCCGAATGGACTAGCTCCCATCGGTTATATTAATGATAAAACGAAAGAACAAGGAAACCGTGATTGGTTTAAAGACCCCATACGTCATCCATTAGTAAAAAAACTACTGCAAGTCATGCTTACTGGGAGATATTCTGTGCGTGAACTTCATACTTATGCCAGAGATGAGTTAGAGTTAACAACCCTGCAAAGAAAAAAAGAGGGAGGAAATCCCATTGCTCTTTCATATCTCTACAGACTTCTTAAAAACCCCATCTATGCTGGATTCTTCTTTCAAAAAAGCACGGGGAAAGAAGTCCGGTACAAGCTCAAAGACATTAAATCAATGATATCGGAAGATGAATATTGGAAGATACAAGGCATGATTGGAATTAGAGGCGCACAAAGAGTCACGCACCAAAAATCAGTTTACAAATATTTTACTAAATGTGGCACTTGTGGCGGAAATCTATCCACTGACTTCAAATTCCAGCTAATATGTTCTAGTTGCAAACATAAATTTTCATATCCCAACCGTAGCGCTTGCCCTGACTGTGGTTTAGCTATAAACAAAATGGAAAGTCCAACTTATCTTAATTATACCTTCTATTACTGCATAAATAACAAAAAACATCGAACAAATTGTGCTGGAAGTACTATCGAAGAAAAAAAGCTTGAGGCTCAACTTTTATTGGATATGGATCAAAAACTGGTCATAAGCAAAGAACTTTCTCAATGGTGTATTAAAAATGTAAGCAAGCTAAAAGATGAAGCACTTGAGGACGGTATCAATTTACGAAGAAATTTTGAACAAAAAAAGAAAACTAATGAAGATAAGCTAGAACGCCTAACAATACTTCGTATTTCTAAAGATTGTAGCATTGAAGACAACAATAGATTTGACAAGCTCCAGAAAGAATTGAGGGAAGAATTATCTTTGCTAGAAATTAAGATGTCAAATACTAATATCGATTGGCTAAGCGAAGCCAAAATAGATTTTGATTTAATGAGTGAAATATCTCTTCTTATTAGAACTGGGAATATAGAGCAGAAGAAAGATGTTCTCTTCGCTTTTGGTACGAACCTAAAAATTTTAGACAAGAAGCTCAATGTTACAAACAAAAAATCAATAGAAGCCTTCAAAAAATTCCTACTTAGGGCCAGGATTGAGAACAAGGCGTTCGAACCTGGGAAAACCCTAGCAGACAAAGACAAAACTGAGGTTTTTGCCTCAGTCTGTCCTACTTTGCACGGGTGGAGGGAATCGAACCCACGTTATTGGTTTTGGAGACCAACGTATTACCACTATACGACACCCGCGTTTCAATTAACGATAAATAATTAGCAATTCTTAAATAATATAACACATTCTAAAAAATTTAACAGCCTCTAATACCTAAATCCCCCTGAAAAGGGGGATGTTCGGATTTTGATATTTAGATTTGATTTGGAACAATTTGAAATAATTTGGATTTTGAAATTCCCCTTATTTCTCCACCTTAATTCCCATCGATCTGGCTGTTCCAGCGATGATTTTACTAGCAGCTTCGATATCATTGGCGTTCAAGTCTTCCATTTTCTTCTCTGCAATCTCCTGAAGTTGTTTTTGAGTAATTGTCCCAGCTTTGTCTTTTAAAGGATCAGCGGCGCCTTTTTTAATTCCAGCAACTTTTTTTAAAAGTTCTGAAGCCGGAGAAGTTTTTAATTTAAAATCAAAACTTCGATCTTCATAAACGCTAATTTCAACCGGAATTAAATCCCCTTGCATTTCTTTAGTAGTATTGTTGAATTGAAGACAAAAGTCTTGAATATTAAGACCGTGTTGTCCCAAAGCAGGCCCTACTGGAGGAGCTGGATTAGCCTGCCCTGCCTTAATTTGAAGTTTAATAACATTCATTGCTTTCTTGTCTGCCATTTTTTTATAATTAAATTATATATGTAATAAATCTCTCTAAAAATTTCTTTTTAAAACTAATGAATTTTGATTGTCTGACTAGGTTTAAGTTTTTGAGTGCAATTCGAGGAGAGTCCGAACATCGAACGAGATGAACTTAATGGTTCATCGAGCGAGCAGCGCAGGCCTCGACAAAGAAATGTACCAAAAAATTAAATCTAGACCTTTTTTATTTGAAGAAAGTCAAGTTCTACTGGCGTTTCTCGTCCAAAAATATTAACTAACACATTCACCTTACCTCTTCCAATATCCATACTTTCAATTTTACTATCATATCCTTTAAAAGGACCGTCAATAACTTTGATAATTTCTCCAATTTCAACATCAACATTAAATTTCGTTTCAGCTTTGTTGTCTCGTCTTTCAATAACTCCCATTTCTTCAGGATCGACTGGAGTAGGCGTAGTTCCTAGGCCAATAAAGCCAGTAACATTAGGGGTATTTCGCACCACATACCAAGACTCATCGGTTACTTCCATTTCTACCAAAACATAGCCAGGGAAAACCTTCTCTTCCACTGTACATCGTTTGCCATTTTTAATCTTAATTTTCTTTTCTTTAGGAACTAAAACTTTGAAAATTTTATCTTGCATTTCCATGGAATCAATTCTTTGTTCCAGATTTCGCGCTACATTGTCCTCATATCCGCTATAAGTATGGAGAACATACCAAGCTCTTCCTCGATTTTGAACTTGCTTTGCCATATTATCAAATTTATTTATTAGGGAACTGTTTCTAATTGAAATCTACACAATAAATTTACCGACTCCCGCTGAAAAAAGTAAATCAAGAACACCTAAAAATAGAGCTACCGCCAAGCTAAAACCAATTACAATACCCGTATATTTAATGGTTTGATCTTTACTGGGCCAACTCACTTTTTTGAGTTCTTCACGCGCTTCTTTGATGAAATTAATAATTTTTTTCATTGGAATATTTTTTAAAATACTTGTCAATAATTGCTTTATTAAAAAACAGCCTTTCGGCTCTTTATCACTGCTCCCATTATACAACTAGATTGTCAGGTTGTCAAATCTAAAAAATAAAAACGAAACAAAAACGAATTATTTAAAAATAATTACCTCTTTAATCTGCATCGCTAGTTATACCAAAAAAACGAATAAGATTATCGGAATTAAAGATATTGGTTTCTGGTTTAATTTCAACTTTTGATACGCCAGACATATTATAATCCGAAGGAAAGGGGATATTAAAGTCTCTTTGCTCCTGAGAGCGAACGGTATTGACCACTTGAGAGTTGGTTGCCATAAGTAGTCCTTTGCTATTTCTAAGAACCACTTTAATTTTGATAATTTCACAATCGATAGGACTTTCATTAACTAAAGTTCCAGTAACTCGATAGAAGCCACTTGGATCTTGTTGGAAAGAATTAGAAAATTCAGTCGAAATCACTTCGATTCTAGGGTTTTGTTGTTGAGCAGTGAATTTTTTCCAAATCACTTCCCCAATTTCCACTTCAATTTTAGTCGGATTCTCTAAAAGCTCGACCTCTTGAACTAACAAATATTTTTCTTGCTGAGGTAAAATAAAATCTTTTAACCAAGTAGTTTCTTTAATAATTTGATCAGCTTGATTTAAATATTTCAATTTATACCGAATGGTAGATACGCCAAAAAGACTGTTAAGATTTTCGATAGTTATTACCGTGTCAAATTTATTACTAGCTGTATCAACCCACTCAACCTTTTTAACTTTAAGATCTTCGAGATTAAAAGTTTCATCACAAGCAGCACAAGGACCTCCGCAATCGATGTCTTCTTCTAGCTGATTTTTGATTCCATCTTGACAAGTAGCTTTCGGTTTAAAAAAGGAATAAGCACCAAAAACTATTGCCCCTAGCAATGCTAAATAAACCAAAATTATGACGTTTCTTTTTATTGTTCTTATTTCCATTTTTTTGTTAAAACTACTTTTGTGCAACCTTGCTAATTCCTCTTTAGATAATAGCGCAGATTAAAAAAAAATTCAAATCAAAAATTATGACCTTTGAGATAGAAAGCAAATTTTACATATCTTCCATCACGGGTTCGTCTTTGATAAACTCAGCCGATAGTCCGATTTTTTTAAAATAATCGATCATCGCGATACACGCAAATTTTTCAGTAGAATAATGAGTTCCGCCAAGAAGATTTACTTTATGTTTTTCGGCAAACTCATGAGCTTTTCTGGAATGATCATTTTTTGCAATAATACCGGTAATTAAAACGTTCACTTTGTTTTGCATAATTTCTTCGATAGTTTCGTCTAATCCTCCTCCTGCAACTATTGCGACAGTTTTGTCTTTAATTTCATCTTCTCCGTAATTGCATAAACCGACTTCATGACCCACGACTTCTTGAAATCTTTTTCTTAAATCTTGAACGGTTAGTAAATCAGTCTTTCCGAAAACACCGCACAAAGCTCCGAAATAAGGAGCAAAGGGTTTTTCTGGCTCGATATTTAATGCTTTTGCTAAAGTAACGCTTGTCGAATATTCACCAAAATTATCTAAAGATACGTGAAGATTATAAATAGCAATCCTTCTGTTTTTAAATTGTTTTAATAATTCCTTGTCCATTTGTTGAAAAACTTCTGGGGATTTTCTGATATCCCACGTTGAAGGATGATGAACGAAAAGCATTGCATTCTCAATTCCGTCGTCTAAAATTTTTTGCATAACTTTTTTGGATGGAAAAACAGCCGTGTATACTTTGGTTATTTCAGCCGTAAAATCGCAAACTAAACCCATCGATCTCTTTTTGAAATTTTCGCTGAGAAAATCATCGACAGAACCCATATATTGCATCCAGTCGTCACTCATTTCAGAGGTAATGAAATCTTTTTCAAGTTGTTGATATAATTTAGTTGCTTTCATTATAAAATTTAATTATATAATTTTATGCCTTCTTTTTAATTCTTTTATTTTTTCTTCGACCGCTTTTTCCAACTCTACATTATGTATTCTAGCTAAAATTGCTAACTACAAAAAACATCAGCAAACTCTTCTTCTAAATTCTCTTGATCTAATTTTTTATTACGCAATTTTGGCAAATTAATCGCCCTAGCTAATTCACCAATTTCCTCCATCAATTGAGTAAAGCTAAAATGAGCATCTCGGTCAATGTTATATTTCTTATCTATTTTATCAACAATTTCAGTCGACATTTTTTGAAAATCTTTTGTATTCATATTTTAAAAATAGTTATTATAAAATAATGTTAACATATTTAACAAGATAACAAAAAACCGCCTATTAAAAACGGTTTTAAAATTTGAATCCATGGTTCTTGGCATCGACCTACTCTCACCGGTAAAGGCTACCATCGGCGCAAACAGTCTTAACTGCTGAGTTCGAGATGGGATCAGGTGTTACCCCGTCGCTATAAACGCCAAGAACTATAAATTCAAATTGAATTGAATCGTAGATGTAAGTTTTTAAAAAGCTTTGATAACTGGAGAGGAGAATAATAGTACAAATGCACAAAATATTACTACTCCAAATATCACTAAAAATAATTGAAATGTATCGCTTTTTATCATATTTTCAGGAATTTAAGTCAAAATTAACAATCATCTCAACTAAAACCAATTAAATTGGCCTGAGCTCAAATTATTCCTCTTTCACTCTTGTAATATAAATCAAGTTTAAACTTTTTCAGATCTTGAGACAAGAGAACTTGAATCAATCACTGTTATTTGCCAGTCGAAATCTCATTAATAACCACATTATCGATGTAAACATCGTAAAATGATTATCAAAGAGAAAAAGTGGGTACTCCTAAATTTATTAGTACTCCTCGGCTTAATGTATTACTACACTTACACCTAGAGCCTATCAACCTGGTAGTCTACCAGGAAATTTTGTTCCGACGAATCGGAACGGTTGTTTTATCTTGGAGTGGGCTTCCCGCTTAGATGCTTTCAGCAGTTATCCCGAACCAATATAGCTACCCAGCAATGCACTTGGCAGTGACAGCTGGTACACCAGAGATTAGCTCTTTCCGGTCCTCTCGTACTAGGAAAGAATCTCCTCAAACAACAACGCCTACGGCAGATAGAGACCAACCTGTCTTACGACGGTTTGAACCCAGCTCGCGTACCTCTTTAAATGGCGAACAGCCATACCCTTGGGGCCTTCTTCAGTCCCAGGATGAGATGAGCCGACATCGAGGTGCCAAACAGCGCCGTCTATATGAACTATTGGGCGCTATTAGCCTGTTATCCCCGGGGTAACTTTTATCTGCTGATCTTCCGCGCATCTATATGCCACGGTCGGTTCACTAAATCCTACTTTCGTAACTGCTCGACTAATGGGTCTCGCAGTAAATTTGGCTTATGGTTTTGTCCTATCACTCCGATTTCCATCCGGAGCTAGCCAAACTTTATGAGCGCCTCCGTTACATTTTGGGAGGCGACCGCCCCAGTCAAACTACCCACCAGGCACTGTTCCCGGTCTGGTATTTGGACTTTTTAGCGATCAGATTTGTAAACGATCAAATTATTGTTACTTTCAGAGTTGTATCGAAAATCCGTTTCCGGACATATCGAAAAACAATTCTGTTAAAAAACTGTGAAAAACTTACATACATACATCATTGCATATACAATAACGTATTTACTTACATTAACACTTAATCTTATCATTTACTTTTCTAATCAAAGCTACAAAATATAGCTTAAAAAAGTGCAAATAACAGACCAGGGTTAGCATTCAACATCACACAGAGTGGTATTTCACTGGCGACTCCATTCTGACCAAAATCAGAACTTCAAAGTCTCCCACCTATTCTCAGCAGTATAAAATCGAACGCAATGCCAAGCTGTAGTAAAGCTCCACGGGGTCTTTTCGTCTTGCCGTAGGTAGAGGGCATCTTTACCCCCATTGCAATTTCACCGGGTCCTTCGTTGAGACAGTTGTCCAGTCGTTACGCCTTTCATGCGGGTCGGAAATTACCCGACAAGGAATTTCGCTCTGACATGTTATCTTTACGTCGCCGTAAAGCACGGACTATAACTTATCACTTAATTCTAGTGACTTCAGCGTTTAGTCTCTGAGGATTCCAAGAATTTTATTAATCGTTCTTGATCTTTCCTGCTGATATTCTGGCAATTCTTGCGAATTACGCTGGAAGCATTTTTACTGATTGCAATAAATTACAATCGAGTAGCTCCAAATTCTCCAGATTTTCCAGCATATGGCTGAATTTTATAGACATTATGTTAATTCTACATAATAAGCAACTACTTTCTCCTCTCAACTTTTCAACTTTATTTTAAATTAAATATACTCGACTACACTTTCGCTATAATCGTTCCAGTCTTTGAAATTACTTTTTAAAAAATAACCTCAACCTTAGAACGATTATAGTTATCGCTGACGTTCACTGGCGCTTCGGAGATTGGCTTACACCTCTCTCGTTAACGTTCCAGCACTGGTCAGGCGTCACCCCCTATACATCCTCTTACGAGTTAGCAGAGAGCTGTGTTTTTGATAAACAGTCGCCAGACATCTTTAGCTGCGGCCAATCCTATAAATAGGATCGGCAGACCTTATCCCGAAGTTACGGTCGCTGTTTTGCCGAGTTCCTTAACGAAGGTTCTCCCGTTCACCGTAGGCTACTCGCCTTGTCTACCTGTGTTGGTTTTAGTACGGATACTATATTACTAATCTTAGAAGCTTTTCCTGGCACTCTGCTCGCCTTTCTTCTCCTGACAAAGTCAGGATTCGAGTCAATTCTTGGAATATTGTTAAACGGATTTACCTATCTAACTTCCTTAAATTGCCTACCGGAATCCAATAACCGGCAAAGATTACTAAAATGCGTCACTCCATCGAATAATATAGTAGTGCAGGAATATTAACCTGCTGTCCATCGACTACCCTCGACCTTAATCGAGACTTGCCTTAGGACCGACTGACCCTAGGATGATTATCATAGCCCAGGAAACCTTAGACTTTTGGTGTACGGGGATTTAACCCGTATTGCGGTTACTCATACCAACATTCTCACTTCTGTTCGCTCCACTCAAGCTCACGCTCAAAGCTTCACTGCAAACAGAACGCTTCCCTACCGCCGCTGCACAACATCGGCAAGTCAAAAGTAAAAAGTCCGTAAAGTCTATAAAATCTTCGATAAAACAAAAAACGTTTTAGAAAAAGAATTTCTAAACTTTCTAAACTTTCTAAACTTTCTAACTTGCCGATGCTATGCATCGGCTCGCATCTTCGGTATTATGCTTAGCCCCGTTACATCTTCGACGCGAAATCACTAAACTAGTGAGCTATTACGCATTCTTTTAAGGATGGCTGCTTCTAAGCCAACCTCCTAGTTGTCGAAGTAATTTCACCTTCTTTTCCACTTAGCATAAATTTAGGGACCTTAGATTGCGATCTGGGCTGTTTCCCTTTTGAGCCTGGATCTTAGAACCCAGGTTCTGACTGTTGGGGTTCGTTAACAAGTATTCGGAGTTTGGTTGAGTGATCTAGACATAAGTCCGATACACTCATTCAGTAGCTCTACCCCTTGTTAATAATAACCCAACGCTAGCCCTAGAGCTATTTCGGGAAGAACCAGCTATAGCCGGACTCGATTGGAATTTCTCCTCTATGCACAAATCATCCCCGCGCATTAAACGACGCGTGGGTGCGGGCCTCCTCTCAATGTTACTTGAGATTCACCCTGTTCATGCATGGCTCGTCCGGATTCGGGTCTAATTCATAAGACTTTGGAACCTAAGTTCCATTCGGCGGTTAAACCTCGCTTTCACTTTGCTTATTTCATAAAATGACTTAAGCAGCCATATAAATTAACTCGTTGGTTCGTTCTGCAAAAAGCACGCAGTCATCATATTGCTCGAAAGCAATAAGACTCCTACTCTTTGTAAGCACATGATTTCAGGATCTATTTCACTCCCCTTTCGGGGTTCTTTTCACCTTTCCTTCACAGTACTAGTTCGCTATCGATCTGAAACAATATTTAGCCTTGGAAGATAGTGCTCCCGGATTCAAACGGGGTTTCTCCAGCCCCGCCCTACTTGAGAACAACTACAATGAAGATTTATCTTTTTCGCTTACGGGACTATTACCCTCTATGGTCTCTCTTTCCAAAGATATTCTGCTAAAGATAAATTTTGTAACTTCACACCAAATAAATGGTCGTAATTGCCTCGCAACCCCATAAACTGAATAGT
>Ga0075120_10003910_pt1 | contig 10042 bp, 7 predicted proteins | sample AntAceMetag02UKL_FD_69792 | JGI IMG/M metagenome (GOLD analysis project Ga0075120, IMG submission 69792) | Saline lake microbial communities from Ace Lake, Antarctica - Antarctic Ace Lake Metagenome 02UKL | ecosystem: Environmental > Aquatic > Non-marine Saline and Alkaline > Saline | place...
AGTATTTAAATACATGCTCAACTGTAGTCGTGGACAACACATGCTTCGATATGCTGACCGATGAGCAGAAGCTTATTATTGAAAAGAACAAAGTAAGGGTTAGCTATAATAAAGGTGAAACGATTTGTAAACAGGGGTCTCAGGCCACACATGTTTTGATTTTAGAGGATGGCCTGGTGAAAGTTTATCTTGAAGGTAAACCAAAAAACCTGATACTTAGCATCATTCCATCCGGGCAGATTATTGGGCTGCCTGCGATATTCGATAGCAACAAAACTTTTATTTATTCGGTTACAACCTATGTTGACTCTGTTGTACAAATGATAAATATTGATGTAATAAAGCACATGATATCAATTAATGCCCAATTTGCCGGTCGTATTATTAATATATTAAACGAAAACACTGCACAAACTTACGGTAGGTTTTATTGTTTGATGCAAAAACAATTGCATGGCCGGATGGCTGATATTTTGCTTTGTCTTTCGCACCGTATTTATAAAAGTAAAGGTTTCCAACTTCCTTTGTCGAGACATGATTTGGGCGAACTTACCGGGATGTCAACCGAAAGCGTCATCCGTATATTCAAAGATTTTAAGGACGAAAAACTTATCAGTGTAAATGCAAAATCCATTGAAATATTAAACGAGGAAAGGTTACTTATGATTAGTGATAAAGGGTAGGGGGGGAGTTCGCAGTTCGCAGTGCCGAAAAACCAGAAATCTCTGATTTCATTGTTTTTCGAGCATCCTCGAAAAGTGGCGAAAATTGAAAATTTTCTACTTTTCGGGATCTTCAGTTCACAGTCCTCAGACTCTCAGTTTGACCGGAAATCTGTTATCCAGCATTTATTCTCGCATTCCTATCATTTAATCATTGCCACATTCTATCATTCAATCATTCTCTCATTCAATCATTCTCACATTCTCACATTCAATCATTCATACCTGAGGGCATCAATAGGATCGAGTTTGGCAGCTTTTTGGGCTGGGATGATCCCAGAAAAAAGTGCAACTATAAAACAGATGGCAACTCCCATTAAGACCCACAACCAGGGAATAATAAAGGTTGCTTCAAGTAGCATCGAAACAACATTGCCAATCAGTACCCCCAAAAGAATTCCAAAAATGCCCCCAATTTGTGCGATTACCACCGATTCAATCAGAAACTGATTTCGTATAATTTTTCTAGTTGCACCCATTGATTTACGTATGCCAATTTCCCGTGTGCGTTCAGTTACTGATACCAACATAATATTCATCAATCCAATAGCAGCACCTAAAATAGTAATGATACCGATCCATACAGCAGCAGACTTTATTTTCGCTGTATTCTCGAAAATCATTTTTATCAATTGGTCGCTCTTAGATATTTCAAAATCATTTTCCTCCCAAAGATTGTTTTGCCGAATGATCCTGAACAAACCGGTTGCTTCACCCAATGCCGCATCAACCGCAGTAATATTGTCGGGCATAACATTGATGGTAAACGACATGCTCGCACGCGAGAAATACTGACGCGCGTTATTTATAGGCAGCAGGCAATTTCGGTCGGGAGTAAAGCCCATGCCAGAACCCTTTTCTTTAATCACTCCAATAACCCTGTATTTTCCGGGCCCAATCGAAATGACTTTTCCAATAGGATCCGATTTGCTGCCAAACAGGGTTTTGGCAATTTCACTTCCGATTACAGCTACATTGGATCCCGAAAAGACTTCGTGCTGGCTGAAATTCCTGCCCTGTGCAATTTCATTGCCGGAAGTAAGGATGTAATTTTCGTCGGTACCAATAACCAATATGTTGGGGTTGGTTTTTTCTGATTCGAATTTTAATGTCGCAGTACCGGTTGCATAAGTAAATACCGAAACGGAGGCCGGGAAACTAAACTGCTCCTTAAATTCCATTGCCTGTTTATACCCGATAGGTTCGAAATAGCGGGCGCGGGTGGAACTATGGCCAACCTGTATGCGGGAACTTCGGTTTTTAATGGTAAAAGTATTCGATCCCATCATTTGAAGGTTATCCACGAGACTACCCTCAAGTGCGCTGATGGCAGTAAAAATACCTACCAGGGCCATGATGCCAAAAGCAATAATGAGTACCGTTAGCACTGACCGCAGAATATGGCTGCGTATAGACTCGAAGGATATCCTTATGTTTTCGAAAATGAGTTTGGTCTTCATGTGGCAGATTCAATTTTAAACTGAGCCGTGAAATTAGAAAATAAAACGATAGCTGGGATGAATTATGTTGTAAGTGAATGAATTTTTTGATTGTGGTGAAAAGTGAATAGTGATTGGTGAATTGAAATTAGTGACAGGTGACAGGTGACTGGTGAACGGTGATTGGTGATTGGTAACCCATACGGGCTCCTTTCAGTCGTCGGTGATTGGTGATCAGTAGTCGGTAGTCGGTGATCGGTGATCGGTGATCGGTAGTCAGTGATTGGTAATCGGTGAACGGTAAATGGTCAAACGCACAACGCAAAACGCAAATCGCGCAACGCAAAACGCACTACCTTGAATGTTTCCACCTGCGGTGCGACCAGAGCCAATATGCAGGTTCATTCTTTATGGTATCCTCCAGCATTTTTACATGGGCAAATGTGATCTCATTTTCTTTGGTGGTTTTTGGATCATCAAATAGAGGTGTGAACTCCACTTCATAGTATCCACGTTTAACCTTGTGTATGTTCATAAAAACTACCGCATGGCCAAATTTGCGGGCAATTTTTTCCGGGCCTGAATAAAACGGGGTTTCACGGTTCATAAATTTTATCCACAAAGGATAATCTTTTGGCGGGGATTGGTCACCTAAAAACCAGGTGATAAAAAGTTGCTTTTCACGTTCATGCTTTAAAATTACTTTATAGCTATCATTCATGGCAACCAATTCTCCTTTGCCGGCATACCTTTCCCTTATGTTCTTTATCAGTTCGTTAAATCGTTCGTCTGCAAGCGGTTTGTAGATAGCAAGATATTTATGTTTGATCAGTGAATCAACGCCAACCATCCATTCCCAATTACCATAATGTCCTGAAACCAGCACAATATTCTTGTTTTTTTTGTAATAATTGTTCAGGACATCGATATTCAAATAAACAAAACGTTTATTAAGTTGGGATTTGCTCAAATGCAATACTTTAAAGGATTCCAGCATAGAATCACAAAAGTGGTGATAAAAGGCCTTTTCAATGGTTTTACGTTCAGTTGCTGATTTTTCAGGAAAGGCAAATTGCAGGTTTTCTGTAACAACCTTTTTGCGATAAGCAAAAACATGATATAGGAGAAAATAGAAAATATCTGAGATAAGATATAAAATACTAAAAGGGAGCAGTGTGATTGTCCAGATTATACTATATGCGATATAAAAAGAAACAAGTTTCATTTCCAAAAAATCCGCTATATTTTACTGCCGTAAGCAAGGTCACCAGCATCGCCCAGGCCTGGAACGATGTATGCCTGGGCAGTTAATTCATCATCTATGGCTCCTACCCATAACGTAACTTCGGAGTTCGAAAACTTTCGTTTGATGTAATTCACTCCTTCGATGCTTGCCAATACAGCAACCATGTGGGTGTGCTTTGGTTTCGTTTCTGCTATTAATTCGCGGTAGCTAAGGCCCATCGAAATGCCCGTAGCTAACATCGGGTCAATGATAATTAATTGGCGGTTTTCCAGGTCGGGTTTCGAAACATATTGAATTTGTACCTCAAAGTTGCCATCTTTATGGTATTTACGGTAAGCCGAAACAAAAGCATTCTCCGACTTATCAAAAAAATTAAGCAGGCCTTGGTGGAATGGCAGTCCGGCCCTTAAAATTGCTGCAAGCACAGGGTATGCTTTTAAAGTTTTTTCCTGGGACGATCCAAGTGAAGTAATCACTTCTTTTTCTTCATAATCCAGTTTTTTGCTGATCTCGTAAGCAAAAATTTCGCCCACACGTTCCAGGTTTTTCCTGAACCGCAGGCTGTCTTTTTGGATTTCAACATCCCTGAGTTCAGCAATGAATTGGCTGAGCAAGGAGTTTTCTTTACCGATTATGTTGACCATGGCTATAGCTTTTTTGCAAATATAGGCATTAACTTCATCCCTTACTAACACTCAAAAGTTAATTGAAAGTTAAATCAGTAAGACTGTAATTTCAGAAACGATAGTGAACTGATATTACTAAGTCGAACTGATCCCGAGCAAAGCCGAGGGATCTTGGGGCATATTCCCTGTCCCTTGGGGCGAATCTGAAAATAATTTTTTCGCTGATACCTCGACAGCTTGCGGCGAGGTAGTTCAATTTGTCATCGAAACTTTTTTATCAGTTCAAACATGGATTTTAGTACAGGGTTTAATTTATTACATTCATAGTGTGGGTAGCTTAAATCTTTTGCCCCAAAACTTTTATAAAACCGCGCCAGGTTGGTATCGTTTGAGCCTTCAAAATCGAGGGTGAGGTGCGAGTGGGAATTGTCGCTGATAAAGCTGTCAATAATCAGCGGCATGGCAGCATGTTCGCGGGCATAATCGTTGGTGGCCGAGAAGTAGAAAATCACTTTTTTGTTTTCCTTTACAAAAAATGCACCTGCACACAATTCGTTCATTTCGCTATAAGCACCAACTACCTCAACAATTCTTTTGTAAATCATCACGTAAATCATGCGTCTCAGTAGTTCGTAATCATCTTCAGTAAGGTTATCCAAATCCTTGCCTTTGTTCTGCTTGAACAAGTCAATCACATTTTCGGGCTTGATGTTTTTAACCAGCGTCACTGGCGATTTTTTGGCTTTCTTCAGGTTCCTTTTTAGGTTGCTTGAATAGTTGGAAGCGATTTTTTCGTAGGAGTTGATCAGGTCTAGCTCGTGGTTCAGCCAGGGCTTAATCTTCCCCTCTTCGCTTTTAAGCGGATTGAATGAGTTCAGGTTAATATCAATGAATTTGAATTTCCGGGGAATTGAATTTAAAAACCGCTGCACAGTTTCTCCGGATAAAATAGATTGGGAAAATACCCCCAACTGCTGTGTAAATCTGGGTTGAAACAGATAGTTGATGCCAAACTTTTTTCCGGGGGTGAGCGGGAAAACACGCTCGTAATCATCCTCCACAAGGGCTTCCCAGTTTTCGTTCACCATATCAAGGTACCACGAAAAAGCATAAATTCTCCCGTTAAATGAGTTGCTGATGCAGTCATCCCACTTCTCGGTGTTTACTTCGTCATGCTTCAGGTATTTGATCATTTGTAAGTATTTTGAAAGCTGTCAAAAGTAAGCATTATTAGAAAATGGAAAGGTGGAAAGATGGAAAGGTGGAAGTCATTGATGGTCATTGGTAGTCATTTATTGTCATTTGTGGTCACTGGTGGGCATTGATTGTCATTGATAGTTATTGATGGTCATTTTGCAATTAATGATGGCGTTAGCAAATGACGTGCGAAGCACTATTGACAGCGAAGCAAATGACAGTGAATTACTCGTTTAGTTCATTATTGATTATTGTTGCTTAGCTAAAGCTCATTATGGAATGATACTGTTTCATAATTTACCTATTTTCGTGCAAAATTTATTTTTTCGAAATGATCAAAATACTCACAGTAGTTGGGGCAAGGCCACAAATTATCAAAGCAGCAGCATTGAGCAGGGCAATTCGGAATAGCTTTAGTAGCCAAATTACTGAGCTTCTGTTGCATACCGGGCAGCATTATGATGCCAATATGTCGCAGGTATTTTTTGATGAACTGGGCATTCCCGAACCAGACTATAACTTAAATATTGGATCGGCAAGCCATGGTGTGCAAACGGCTGCAATGATTGTTGGGATTGAAGGAGCGCTTGTAAGCGAAAAACCTGATTTCCTGGTGCTGTATGGTGATACAAACTCGACACTGGCCGGGGCAATTGCTGCATCGAAACTTAAAGTACCCATCGTACATATTGAAGCCGGTTTACGTTCCTTCAACAAAAGTATGCCTGAAGAAATTAACCGGATTTTGTGCGATCATTCTTCAACATTTCTTTTTTGTCCGACAAACACCGGTGTTGCAAATTTGTTGATTGAGGGATTTGATTTGGAGAATGAACACCCTTTTACAAATGATAATCCCGGTGTTTTTCATTGCGGCGATATTATGTACGACAACAGTCTTTATTTTTCTGAGCTAGCCGAAAAAAAATCAAAAGTTCTTGAAAACCATAAATTGGATCCGGGAAAATACGTTTTGGGTACGATACATCGCGATAGCAATACTGATGATCCTGAAAAGCTTAACTCAATTTTTGTAGCTTTAAATCAAATTGCTGAATCAGGTGTAAAGGTTTTTTTGCCTTTGCATCCCCGTACGTCAAAAATGTTGAAGTTAAATCTCGACAAACAACTTCTATCAGAAATTGAGTCAAATCCCCAACTTATTATCAGTACTCCGGTTTCATTCCTCGATATCATTCAACTCGAAAAAAATGCTGCAATGGTAATTACCGATTCCGGTGGTGTTCAAAAAGAAGCCTATTTTTTTAAAAAGCCTTCTATTATTCTTAGGCCGGAAACAGAGTGGGTAGAAATTGTTGATTATAGGACAGCCATTGTTACTGATGCTGATAAGGACAGAATTATTGATGCTTTTGCATTTTTCTCAAATAAACCAGAGTTGAATTTTCCCCCTGTTTTTGGTGATGGAAATGCTGCTGAGTTTATTTGTGAGAAGATATTGAATTCAATCTAGCATTAGAATTAAATTTATTCAAAATAGATATCAATGAAAAAAATAATTGTTTTAGGGGTAGGCCTTGTTGGTGCACCCATGGCTTTCGACCTGGCTAAGTCAGGTGAATTTGATGTTACTGTTGCTGATTACAGCGCGGCATCATTACTAAAATTTAAAAATAATCCACAAATAAAGACCATCGAAAAAGACCTTTCGGATGCGGTAAATGTTAGTGCATTGGTTAAGGGTTATGATATGGTGCTGAGTGCTGTGCCTGGATTTATGGGTTTTAATACACTGAAAGCCGTAATTGAAGCAGGTAAAAATGTAATCGATATCGCCTTTTTTCCTGAAGACCTTTTTGAGCTGGACGAGCTGGCAAAGCAAAACAATGTGATTGCGATTTCAGACATTGGCGTTGCGCCGGGTATGAGCAATGTGTTGATTGGATATGTGGACCATTTGCTGGACAAGACCGAAAAGGCTGTAACTTATGTTGGCGGTTTGCCCAAAGTGCGCGAATGGCCCTACGAATACAAAGCTGTATTTTCACCGATTGATGTGATTGAAGAATATACACGGCCTGCCCGCTACATTGAGCATGGAAAAATGGTGGTCAAGCCCGCACTTTCCGATCCTGAATTGCTAAATTTTCCCGGTATCGGTACACTCGAAGCATTTAATAGCGATGGGCTCCGCTCACTTGCCGATACTATTGATGCACCTTATATGATTGAAAAAACCCTACGCTACCAGGGACATATCGATAAAATGAAAGTATTACGCGAAACGGGGTTTTTCGATAAGGAACCCATCGAAATCAATGGGGCAATGATCAGTCCTCTGGAATTTACTACACGCTTGCTTTTCCCCAAGTGGAAACTTGAAGAGGGCGAGGAAGATATAACTGTGATGCGGGTGATTGTTGAAGGGAAGCGTGATAATATAAATGTTAGTTACGTTTACGATTTATTTGATACTTACAATCCCACAACGAAAGTTCATTCGATGGCAAGGACGACCGGTTACACAGCCACCATGGCATTGCGTATGGTATCTGAAGGGTTGTATTCGCGCAAAGGTGTATCTGCGCCTGAGTTCATTGGGAAATATCCCAAATGTGTAAAGTTCCTCCTTAATGGCTTAGCTGAAAGGGGAGTGGTTTATAAGGAAAAAATCACTGAAGGATAAGAAAGTTACATGTTGCAGGTTACTGAATTAATTTGAAAATTTGGCAATGTGCAAATTTGTAAATTAAAGCCGTTTCTCAGATATGAAAACCGATTTTTTGTACACATCATGAAACGATTAGGAACAGTGGCTTATTTAGGGCTTGATGAAAAACCCCTAATTCATTGGTCTACTAATTTTTGCCCCATAACAATATTAAAGCTAACGATCTGGTTTTGTGTTTTTCAGCAAGCCCTATTTAGGATATAGCAATTATGCCAGAAGTTATAAGTACCAAGAAAAAGCAAAAAAAGCTGCATCCCCGCAAGGAGCCTGTAAAGCGTAACTTATGGGGGCATCTCGAAAAACTTCGCTGGCATATCATCCGGTCCCTGCTTGCCGCAGTTGTACTTGCAATCCTGGCTTTCCTTAACAGGCACATTATCTTCGATGATATACTGCTTGCACCCAAAGGTGTCGATTTTCCGACCAATGTATTCTTTTGTAAAATCGGAAATTTATTGAATATTGATGCCCTTTGTTTTAATGCCGAAGCCCTCAAAATTATCAACGTAGATATGTCGGGACAGTTTTTGACCCACCTTTTTGTGTCGCTCGTTGCCGGTATCATAATGGCATTTCCATACATTCTTTTCGAGACATGGAGTTATATTTCAGCAGTACTAAAGATAAGAAATAAGGGAGCTACATTCTTTACCATTGGTGTTGGAACGATATTGTTTGTTGCCGGTTTATTGTTCAGTTATTTTTTAATCGTCCCGCTGACTGTAAATTTTTTGGGAACTTATTTTGTTAGTAGCGAAGTGCTGAACCATGTTACTTTGGGTTCCTACATTGGGACCATCGCATCGCTGGTTCTGGGTGTTGGGCTGATTTTTGAGCTGCCCATTGTTATCTTTTTCCTGTCAAAGTATGGATTAGTCACACCGGCATTTCTTAAGCAAAAAAGAAAATACATGATCGTAATACTGCTGATCATTTCAGCAATCATCACACCGCCCGATGTGATCAGTCAAATAATGGTGTGTGTACCTTTAATGATGCTTTACGAAATCAGTATTTGGGTTGCGGCCAGTGTATCCGGAGAAAAGAAGATACATGTTAAAGGTTAAGCTTGCTTCTAAAATTTAAACTCCAAATGCCGAAAAACCAGAAATCTATGATTTCATAGTTTTTCGAGTCCCAGATTCACGAATCCGAGGATTCGGAACATCCTCGAAAAGTTACGAAAGTTGAAAATTTTCTACTTTTCGGGACTCCAAACTCCAAACTCCAAACTCCAAACGCTCTTACGTGTAAAGGTAGCGCTTAATATTTTTCTTTGGTGTTTTTACAAACTCCACATCCGTAAGTTCAATATTTGAGATTTGCTCATATTTTGATAATTCTTTGTTCAGGCTTTTGATGCTTTCACGCATTTGTTTTTCGGTTTGTTCAAAAGTCAGATCTTCCTTTTCCATCGCTTCCCTGTCGGGATAAATCATTGCAATCAGCTTTTCTTCGTGGTACTTTACCACACATTCCTGTACATTGGGCAGGTCACTAATTTTGGCTTCCAGTTCTTCGGGGTAGATATTTTGACCGGACGGGCCGAGGATCATGTTTTTACTCCTGCCCTTGATATAAACATAACCGTCATTATCCATATAGCCAAGGTCGCCGGTTTTGAGCCAGCCATCTTTTGTAAATACTTCTTTAGTAGCCTCTTTGTTCTTGTAATATCCCAACATCACATTGTCGCCTTTCACAAGAATTTCGCCCACTTTGTCACTTGGTTTAGCAAGGTCAATCTTCAACGACATTCTTTCGACAGTCTTACCACACGAACGGTAACGTGACTTTTCCCATCCTTCGTAACTAATTAAAGGGCCACACTCTGTCATGCCATAGCCAATGGTAAAGCGGAAGCCAATTTTCCTGAAAAACTGCTCAACATCTTCACTCAGTGGAGCCCCACCAATCACTACTTCACGGAAATTGACCCCGAAGGTTTGGGTAAGTTTTTCTTTCACTTTCTTTTCGATAACACCTGAAATGACAGGCGTTGCCAGTAACATTTTCATTAACGGTTTTTCAAGCGAAGGCAAAATGCGCTTTTTGTAAATCTTTTCGATAACCAGTGGTACTGATAGGATCAGGTTAGGTTTAATTTCATCGAAGGCTTT
>Ga0075120_10003911_pt1 | contig 10041 bp, 8 predicted proteins | sample AntAceMetag02UKL_FD_69792 | JGI IMG/M metagenome (GOLD analysis project Ga0075120, IMG submission 69792) | Saline lake microbial communities from Ace Lake, Antarctica - Antarctic Ace Lake Metagenome 02UKL | ecosystem: Environmental > Aquatic > Non-marine Saline and Alkaline > Saline | place...
CCGCAAAGCGACGACATCATAAAAAGGCGGCTTTTTGCCGCCCGAGACACGAACCGAACGGATGCGGATTCCACCTTAAATTCGCTGGGTCGTGGTTCAAGATTGGGGGTAGGCGTAAAAGACCGGAGACAAAGGGCGCTTGGTTGGGCTCCGATAGGGTTTGGTGCGTCAGTTCCAGAGTGCCAGGCATGCTGACGCGGTTGGTGACACGCAGGAAACCCTTGCAAACAAAGGCCTGTGTCAGCTGCGTCAGCAATACCATTATAAATAGAAGTATATAGAATATAGAGAACAGCCACTCTGCAACCCGTGCAAATATAGAGAGACTTTTTAAATGGCGTTGACGCACGACGCATCCGACACAAGTGACGCGCCCGGAAACAGAAAGACCGCGCCCAACGGACGCGGCTACAACACTAGAAGAACGGACGAGAGCCATCCTTACCTGATGCCGTCGCGGATGTGAGAAATATTGATATCCCAAACACGGGTGACATGACTCCGGCGCTGGGTAAGCGAATAGCCTTGGGAAGCGAGTTTGGATAATTCACGCCCAACCTGATTGGGTGTGTATTTTGACGCGACACCGGCCAGGCCATCGCCGTCGTTGAGCATGCCCGTGAGAAGATCGGTGGCAGAACCCGTCCAGATATCATCGGCCTGTCCGTCGAAGAATTTCAATAGAACTTCGAGGAAGGAATAGGAGCTGGATGAATGGCGAGCATCCTCAAACAGGGTGTCTTCGCAATAGGTTTCTACGCCGTAACGGGATTCACCAATAACATGGGCGGGAGGTGTCCAGTCGAGAAGCCAGCGCAGGAAATAAGGTAGCTCGGTCTGGATGGTGTCGGCGACATCCCTAGGGAAGGAAAAATCTTTTCGTTTGGCAACCTTGAAAAGGTTGATTTTATCGCGGTTAGACAAATCGACATCCGGCAGGATTCGAATGGACTCCGGATCGGTGTTGCAGGTGACGACGACCCGACCATTCCACTCAATCGTTTTATCGACTTTGAATTTTTCGCGGACAGAAAACGTACGGTTAGCTGCCATTTTCTTGATCAAGGCCGAAAATTTCATATGTGACTTGCGATCCGTCAAAGGAACTACATCGTCCACCGCCCAGACGGCGGACTGGAACAGGTGGGAGTTAAAGTTGTCATCGCCGGATAGAAATGAGCTGGCGTCGGTATGCCCGCCAAAGATGCGGGAAAGGATCAAGGTGGATAGAAGTGTTTTGCCGGTATTGGGTGCACCGGCGAAGAAAGCCGCCTGACCGGGTAACATGCGGTTTTCGAGAGCGGATTTATACCAGCGGCGCAGCCATGCGTAAAAGTAGTCAAGCTGTTCAGTCGGATCGAAAAGGGTTGAAAAATAGGATTCCAACCACGGGAACCGGCTAGCCGGATTACAAAGATGGGATGTGGAAAGTAGAATGTCGGATGTAGAAGACGGCTCCCCCGGAGGTGTCGCCCCACCTTCAGCCGGTTGGAGGACTGCTGCAGTGGAGGTGTTGAGGATGCGCAAGCCATTGAGATGAACAATCCCTTTGGGGCGATGGATCAACGGGGCGGCACAGGTGATCCGCTGATGTTTGTGAATGTGCTGGAGGGCTTTGTCGATTTCGCTGAAGTTGGCGTTGCGGGGTTTAGACACGCGCAGACCTTTGGCAACTTTTAGTTCGAGGGCGGTATCGGATTTGTTGAGTGATTCCCATGCCCCGCCAGGCATTTTGTGCCAGTAGTCTCGTCCATCGAACCAGATATTCTCGATGGCGCCACCAATGCGGTCTGCTTCATATTTTCGCACGAAGGATGTGCCAAAAATAGCTGACCACGGCATAAACGCCTGCCCACCAGTAAAACACTGCATGCCGGAGTCGCGCACGATGGCGGCAGTTTCGTTATCCGCACAGGGATCCCAAAAACGGGTGCCGCGGACTCCGCATTCAAACGGACCTATCCAACGTCCGGGATACTGGCGATGCACCTCTTCTTCGAGTTTTTCGAGATGAATATCGGGGCCGAATATTTTCCAGTCGAATCTTTCGGCTGATTCAATTGCCCATTGCATCATAAACGCCGCCGGGATGACGTCTGAGGAGATCGGCTTCCAGTCTGTACCGACTTCATAATACTGACAGGGATTGTCAAAGGCGGTGGTGTCCAGCCCGACCATGATCATTTGAAGCCCCAACTTTTTGCGGACATGCTGCATGAGTCGGATGGTCAGGTCGTTGCTGTGGAGCTGAAACGGAGTTTCGAGCCGCCAAAGCAGCCGGACACCACCGGAAATTGTTTTACAAATGTACTGAGGACGAAAATCGCGACAGCGATCCAAAACCGAGTCGCGCATATGCTGGTCGATCTGGGCGTCATAGTCAGCGACGATCCAGTGCATACGTACAGCGGGGTTGTTCTTGTCGACACGAATCCCGGAAATCAACCCCTCGAATCCAGAATAGAAACAGTGGTCGAGATTATGGTTAGCCCACCGGTCTTTGGGCTGCCTACTGGTTTTGACGTTCCAGGGCTCGCAGGGTTCAGTTTGGTTCGATGACAGGTTTTTGATTGCATGTAGCATAATTCCGGCTCCTTAGGTTGAAGGGTTACAATTGGGACTTCATACCTAAAGAAGCTTAATCAACTATTAGGAGGGACATTCTTACTATATAGGGAATGGGCTGTGGACGGGGTACGACAGACTGAAACAGGCACGAAATCAGATGGAACTGTCTGCAACCGAATCAACGGGCGAAAAAAAGTAAAAATAATTTTCCGGTAAGGCCCGATTATCAAATGGGCATAGATGCGCGGGGATTATTGACATCACCTTTCGGCAGTTGGAATCTCAGGGGGTCCTCTCCATCGTGGACTTCATAAGCGCCCCTTGGGGCAGATAGACAAGATACCAGTCGTGATTTATGGAAACCTCGTCACGGACGGTTCGGACGGTCTGAGGGCTGTACTCTTATATATGAAAACACATAAACCCGACCTGATTTGTGTTTTTCCTCGTATGAATATTAGTGGGGAGCATCCAAAGCGTCCGCGAAGAAACAAGATGAAACCCATCAGCATAATTCACCCCGAAGAAGGTTTAATCTGCCGATGAAGCCCCTGCAAAAACCGCATAGTCCTTGAGTCCTAATGGTGTGACCGTACGGCAGAGTCGGAAACGTATCTCAATTTTTTACTTTTTTACTTTTTTTCATCAGACCACCTCTAGCAGGATGCACATATGAAAAATAAAAAACTGATCATTCTTTGCTGTCTACTCGTTGCGGTTTCGCTCCGCGGAGAAGATCTGACCATTACACTGGCAACTCCAGTAGAACAGGGAAGCATCGAGTTGCAGTTGTTCGATAGCTCCGCCGCGTTCCGAAAACTCATCGATCCGGTTCAGGTTCAACGTGAAGAGGCGTGCGGACAAAAAACCATCCGGCTTCAAAACATTCCGCCTGGCATCTACGCCGTCGCGGTCTACAACGACCTCAACAACAACGGCCGGCTCGACAGAAACTTTATCGGCATTCCGTCAGAACCGGTTGGATTCGCCAACGGCTACACCCCGAAAGGTCCGCCGTTTTACAATCAGGCCCAAATCAGGATCGACTCTGGGGGCCCGCTTAACCTTCCGGTCGAACTCAGCAATCCTCTGGGCGCTAGAGGACAGATCGGTGTAGGAATCGGAACGATCGTCCGCAGCTCTCCCTACAAGGGGTCCGGCGGAGCCACCATCAGAGCCATTCCCTCCATCATCTACATCGGCGATCGCCTGCAGGTCTTCGGCCCCAACGCCCGCTACGACCTCCTGCAAAAAGACAAACTGCGGCTCGCTGCGGCCCTCCGCTACCGCTTCGCGGCTTACGACGAAGACGACAGCTCCGCGCTGAAAGGGATGGGCGATCGCGACGGCACACTGATGGGCGGCTTCGCACTGCGGGCGGAACTGCTCGCCGGCCTGGAAGCGACCCTGAGCGCATCGCACGACCTGCTCAATAACATTGGCGGCAGCGAAGCCTCCCTGAAGCTCGACCGAACCTTTGAACCCGCCGCTATCCAGCTCACTCCGCACCTCGGCGTCAACTGGACCGCCGCGCGGCTGGCCAACCACGACTACGGCGTCTCCTCGCGCGAAGCCGCCGCCGGACGACCCACCTACGACACCGGCGACATTTACACCCTCGAGGCGGGCCTCTCCTTCCGCAAAGAGATCTCAGAGCGCTGGATCCTCAATGGAAGCCTCGCCGTCGAGCGGCTTCCCGATGACGTCAGCAACAGTCCGATCGTCAGCGACTCGTATCTGCTGAAAGGCTTGATCGCCCTAAACTACGTTTTTTAAACGACAAAGGAGTGTCCCTCATGAAAAAAAGTGTACTTACAACCGTCATCCTACTTCTCGGAATTCAATCCGGCCTCGCCGCGGAAGAAGCCGCCTATAAGGTGGTCAAAAAAGAGGGGGGAAAAGAGTTGCGCGCATACGAACCCCAGATCCTGGCCGAAATTCTTATCGAGGGAACCCTAGAAGATGCCGGGAACAAGGCCTTCCGGCCTCTCTTTAAATACATCGATGGACATAACACCTCGCAGCAAAAAATCGCCATGACGGCCCCCGTCTCGCAGGAAAAAGCCGGCGAAAAAATTGCCATGACCTCCCCCGTCTCCCAAGAAAAGGTTGGCGAAAAATGGTCCGTCAGCTTCATGATGCCAGCGACCTTCACCATGAAAACCATCCCGACCCCTACGAACAAAAACATTACCCTTCGCCTCAAACCGGCCCATCGAATGGCCACCATTCGCTACACGGGACGATGGAGTAAAGAGGGTTATGAAACGCATCTTGAACTACTGGAATCCTGGATGAAGAAACAGGATCTGACCCCGATCGGTTCGCCCATCTGGGCCAAGTACAACGCGCCGTTCATCCCCTGGTTTATGCGCCGCAACGAAGTGCTCATTCCGGTGAAATAACCGAGCCCCAGTATTGACCGTCCTAGCCTCACATCCTGACCCGCTCGCCGAGCAGTAGAATGTCCTTGAGCTGGGCTTCGTTCTTGGCAGTCGTCCAGCGCTTTTCGAATTCGGGGTGCTGGACAATATGTGCAATGGCGGCCAGCGCCTTAAGGTGCATGTTGCGCATGTCGCGGCTGCCAACAATTACGAAGAAGGCTTTCACCGAGGTGCCGGTTTCGAAGACGATCCCCTCGCGGCTGCGCACCAGCAGAATTTCGAACAGCTTCTCGCCGTCGACAATGATGTGGGGAATCGCCACGAACGGCGTCAGCACGCAACTGCCCTGCGCTTCGCGTTCCTCGAACTTGGAGCGGATTTCCTTGTCCGAAAGCGCCAGTTCCTTTTCCAGCGTCAGGGATATGGCATGAAGCAGGCTTTCCTGCGTAGCGCCCGGTTCAAGATCGAGTGCATCGGCGGTCTTGAGGATTACGTCGAATGCGTCGTGGACAACTTCGTCACGCTCGTAAAGGGTGTGGTAAAGCTCTTTCTCCAGCGAGTCGGACGTCAGCTCCTTGTTCATGAGATCCTGCGCAATATGCAACAAGGCATACCCCATGTCGGTGCGCTTGCGTCCGTAGAAGAAATAAATCAGCAGGCCAAGCCCAACAAGTCCGAGGCTGATTTCAACCGCAGCTAGGCCCATATCGAAAATCAGCAGCGAAAAGCAGGCGATGCCAAAAAGCGGAAGCCAAGGGCAAAGCGGTACGCGAAAGGTTGGACGATAGTTGGTCAGCTTGCTGTAACGCATCACCAGCACGGCGGCTGCGGAGAGGATGTAGGAACTGATGACCACGGACGAGGCGGCCTTTACCAGCTTTTCGATATCCAGCAGCAATGCGGCGAGAATGACCACGCCCGTCAGCATAATCGCAACCACCGGGGCGCCCTGCTTGTTCAACTTGGCGGCGACGGGCGGCAGCAGATTGTCGCGGCCCAACGCCAGCGGGTAGCGCGAAGCCGACATGATCCCGGCATTCGCCGTGGTCACAAATGCCAGCACGGCAGCAATCGTGATAGCGACATAGCCCACGGTACCGGCCAGGATGCGCGCCGTGTCGGCAATTGGTGTGAACGAACCGCGCAGGTCGCCGGCAGGAAGAACACCGACAGTCACAAAAAGCAACAGCGTGTAGAGCAACGTAATCGTGATCGTGGCGGCGATGAACCCCCCTGGGAGGTTTCTGCGCGGATTTCTAACTTCCTCAGCGATCGTCGCGATATTCAGCAACCCCCCGAATGAAACAAAAACGAAACCGGCTGTAGAAAGAATCGCCTTGAATCCGCCGCCTTCGGCGATGAACGGGCTGAAATGCGAGGCGCGTATGTTGGGCGCGCCCATGACGAAGTAGACTCCCATCAGCAGCAACAATCCGAGCACCAGCCAGACTTCGAACTTAGCCGCCGCCTCGGTTCCCTTGATATTGAGGATAACGAAAAAGAGTGTCACCGGAACGGCGGTGGCAAACAGCGGAACGCGCTCGCCGCTCAACAAGAAAACCACCTCGGCCAAACCAAATACCGCAAAGGCGGTTTTAAGGGATAGCGCAAACCAGCTGAGCAGGCCCGATACCGTGCCGATTAACGGACCCAGACTGCGGGTCAGGAAATAGTAGTCGCCACCCGCCTTGGGCATCGCCGTAGCCAGTTCGACCACGCTAAGCACGCCGATGAGCGCCAGCATGCCCGCGATGAAATAGGAAAGAATCATCGCCGGGCCAATCTGCGAAAACGCAAGGCCCGGCAGCACAAAAATACCGGAACTGATCATCGCTCCTGCGGCGATGCAAAACACATCCAGAAATCCCAGCCCTTTTTTACCGCCCATTAAATCATCCTCATTTTACCTGTTGAAGTCTACCACCGATGACCGTTGCGAAGAAGCAAGATAGATTTCAAAAAGCACCCTTTGCGCATCGAGCGGATTCCCTGAGACGCTTCTCGAGAAGCTCAGGACAACGCGCGTTGAACCAGTGCCGCCAATTCCGGAATTTGAATGAGTTCCAGCGCGCGGTGTGTATGGTCCGCTTGCGCCTGCTCAGCCGCCGTCAATATTGCGGCTTCTCCCCGCACCGTTTCTGAACCGGTATGAACCAGCGCCCACGTGCGGCGTCCATCGCGCAGATCGTCCGCGAAATCATTCTGGTCGTTTCGTAGCTGAAAAGCGATTCCGGCATGTTTTCCAAGGGTTGGAATATTTTTTTCCAAGGCTTGGAAGCTTTCGTGCTGATTTTTACAAGGTTTGGAAAAAACGATGGCGAGTTGCAGGGGAAGCGCGAAGGTATAGGTGCCGGTCTTCAGTGCGTAGATCTTCTCAACCTCTTCAACCGTCAGTTCCTTGAGCGGAGTCTGGGCGGCGCGCATTTCGAGCAGTGCGCCGCGACCGGTGTCCAGCGCCGCGCGGGTGAAGAATCGAACGGCTTCGATTTTCTGCGCATCGGGGGCCTCCGTTTGTAGGAGGCTTTCAATGGCCAACGTATAAAGCAGATCGCCGGTGACTAGCGCGAAGTCGTCGCCGGTAAACCCGTCTGGGGGATTCTGTGCAAATAACTTCCGTAAATTCGCAGGCAGAGTCAACCCGCCTCGACGGTTGTCGGATCGATCAATGATGTCGTCGTGAACGAGGATAAAACTATGTGCAAGCTCCAGCGCTAGGGCGACAGGAGCCAGACTTGGAAAAGGTTCGAGCCCGGCGGCACGGCACGCCGTGCAAAACAGCAATGGACGCAACCGCTTTCCGGGCACTTGCAACGTTTCGAACACAACCCGAAATGCGCCCGGGTTCTCCTGTTTCAGGGCCATCCAAAAAGGGTGTTCCTCTAGATGCGCCCGAAAAGTTTCTTCTATTTCTTCTTTGAATTTTTGCATTCGAAAAAACTCTACCGTAAGGTCAGGTTCCAATGCAGGAAAAAATAATCATTATCGGCGGCGGATTTGCCGGGCGGCAGGCCAGCCGCGCGCTGCGAGGAACCGGAAGCGAAATTCTACTATTCGATCCGCGCGAGTCCGTCGTGATGCTCCCTGCTCTCCCCGATCTCGCAGGCGGTTGGCTCGATGAATCTCTCCTTTTCCAACCCTTGGAAAAATGGCTTCCGAAAAATGTCCGTCACATTCAAAAAGCAGTCAGCGCCATCGACCTCGACGCCAAAACGCTGATCGCAGATGGAGAGACGGTTGCGTTCGACCAGTTGCTGATTGCGGCCGGATCGATTACCGATTTTCAAGGGTTCAATCAACACCTCGACCAGACTCATCCGCTTGATTCGCTCGAAAGTGCCCTGCGTATTCGCAAGAACTTTTCCGACTACCTTGTCAAAGAACCCTCGCCGCATCTCGTTCTGGCAGGCGGCGGATACACGGGGCTGGAGTTGGCGATGAGTCTCTATGCCCGTGCCCGCGCAGCGGGTCAGCTCTGTCATGTAACCGTGATTGATTCCGCGCCCGATATTCTGCCGTTCCTGCCAGAAAAAAAACGAAATGCGATCAAAACGTTCCTTGCCTCGAAGGGGGTTCAGATTTTTCACAACACACGGGTCGACGGGTTTGACGGACGAAATATAACGGCAGGTGAACATGTTTTCAAGAGTGTCTTCTTTTGCTGGACTGGCGGCTCAAAACTCGCGATTCCTGAAGTGAAAGGAACAGTAAAAACACTTCGCGACCGACGGATCAACGTAAACCCAGACCTTTCGCTTCCGGGCTATCCGGATGTTTTTGCCGCCGGCGACTCCGCTGCATTTGAGCACCACGGAGAGAGTTTGCGAAAATCGGTCAATTTTGCATGGTATCAAGGTTTGTGCGCTGGGAAAAACATAGCCCGCCGAGCGAATGAAAAAACGACCCGCCCGTTCCGCCCCGTCGATGCGGGCTGGGTCATTCCACTCCATACCGACAGCGTCGGGCAGATGTTCGGCTGCATTTGGATCGGCGGAAAAATCGGCCTGAGGTTGCATTATTTCATGTGCGGTTTCCGCAACTACAGTCTTCCCAACTTTACAGGATTTGTCAAAATTGCAACGAAACTATTCAAAAAGGAGAACCCCCATGAAAATTAAAAAAATTCTCTTCGGAACAACACCCGATGCCAACCTCGGCATCCTGATCCTACGCGTCTTTATTGGCGCAGGGATGATCACCCATGGCTACGGAAAACTATTTGGCGGGCTCGGGAAATTTACTGAATTTGTCGCTAGTCTCGGCGTGCCCGCACCCCAGACGATGGCATTTCTGGCGGCCTTCACAGAAACCTTTGGCGCACTGTTTCTGCTGCTGGGTCTTCTGACCCGTCCAGCTGCTTTTATGATCATCTGTACCATGAGTGTGGCGATCTTCGGCGCGCACGGATCCGATGGGTTTGCCAAGCAAGAGATGGCATGGCTCTATCTGGTTCCGACCCTCCTGTTTCTGTTAAAAGGCCCAGGAACGTGGTCTCTTGATTTCCTGATTTCTAAAAGTAAATCGTAATGGATCAAGCCCAGTCAACCTGGTGGCGCGCCCTGCGCGCCTATTCATTCAGCGCTACCATCATTCCTGTGTTGTGCGCGTTTCTCTTCGTGCACGCCACAGGACGAGGGGTCGACTGGCTCTTTTTTCCGCTGATGCTGAGCTCCGCTTTGTTGCTGCACGCAGGCGTCAACCTGCTGAACGATTATTACGATTTCATTCTCGGCTTCGACACCCCCGCCGCAAGCGGATCGAGCGGTCTGCTGACTCAGGGAATCGTTGCGCCGAATTACATGCTCCGCTGGGGACAATTTTATGTCGTCGCCGGAGCCGTCGCCGGACTGATTCTGGCCGCGTCACGCGGATGGGCGCTGCTTCCTGCCGGAGCCACCGCCATTGCCGGGTCCTGGTTCTATTCCCACCGCTCGGGCTACAAATACAAAGGGATTGGCGAACCACTGGTTTTTATCCTGATGGGACCGCTTCTGTTCTGTAGCGCTGGATATGCCGCCTGCGGAACCGTCACGGTCAATATGCTGATCTTCTCGCTTCCGTTCGGTGCTCTGGTGACCGCTATTTTGCTGGC
>Ga0075120_10003912_pt1 | contig 10037 bp, 6 predicted proteins | sample AntAceMetag02UKL_FD_69792 | JGI IMG/M metagenome (GOLD analysis project Ga0075120, IMG submission 69792) | Saline lake microbial communities from Ace Lake, Antarctica - Antarctic Ace Lake Metagenome 02UKL | ecosystem: Environmental > Aquatic > Non-marine Saline and Alkaline > Saline | place...
TTACGGTATGATACATTGAAACTCCCTTCATTGGCACTCCAGTTTCTTTATTCTGAGTACCATTTTGTATGTACCAGTTTAAAGTGCCAACTTTGTACCAGTTTTGAGTGCCATCGACATAATGTAATATGATGAAGAAAATAGAATTAATATTTCGTAATTTTTATTTTAAGGAGGATTCATGGAAAAATTATTATCTTCTAAAGACTGGAATAACCACAAATACTCTATAATTAATCAAATTGAAGATATTTTTGATGAAAGAGCTTATGATTTCGAAAGTGAAATGAAAGCTTTTAATCTGTTATCCGCTAGATTATTTGCCAACTCTACAAACGATGATCACTTAACTATTTCTGATAATAAATCTGATCAAGGAATTGATTTTTTTGTTGAATACAATAATAGGTTACAGATATTTCAATGCAAATTCGCTGAATTTGAAACAATTGAAAATTCTGATGCACCATTGTCTTTTAACGACGACGGTGTAAGAGATTTAAGCAATGCTTTTGATTATTTATTTAATAAAAATACACACAAAAAGGGAAATGCAAATGTAAGTTCATTAAAAGCAAAAATTAACCTTGGGAGTTTTGATTCATTTCAGTTCAATCTTGTAATATTTGGCAAGTTAACAAAAGATGCGAAAAATAATTTTGAGGATATTAAAACTGCTCTACAAAAAGATAATATTAACTTTAAACTTTTCGAATGGGACAATATAATAGAAGAATTAATTCTTCAGACAAGAGTTCCTAAATTAATAAAGTCCAATTTTTGTATTAATGAGGGTCAACTTCTAACCAAAAAAGATTATTGCTATCTTATCGCTAATGTTATAGATTTTTACAAAGCTTTTGATTCTTTTGGATGGTCGATATTTGATTTAAATGTACGCTCTGAACTTCACAATTCTCCAGTAAATTCAGACATTGTTGCATCATTAACTCATACGAAAGATATGAAAAATTTCCACCATTTGAACAATGGTGTTCTAATTTTTTGTGATAATTATAAACTGTCCCCAAAAAATAACCCAACAAAAATTGAGATAAACAATTACCAGATAATCAATGGTTGTCAAACTGTAAGATCAATTTATAAAGCATATAAGCAAATCCTAGGAGATAGTAATAAGGAAAAAGTTTTTGAGGAAAATTGTTTTGTACAAGTAAAAGTGATAAGCAAAAATAACAATACAAGCAGTTTGATAGATAAAGTAATTATATCTTCAAATAATCAAAATCCAATGAATGAGCGAAACTTAAAATCTAATACTTCTGAACAAAAAAAAATTAAATCCTTATTTGACAATATATCTAAGTATAAGTGGTTTTATCAAAGAAAAGATGGAGAATTCTTGAGTTTGAGGAGACTACCTAAAGTTGGCTCTTTTAATTTTAGAGTATCATCATATAAAGGGGAGAATAATTCTTACCGTTCCATTGATAACAAGGATCTAGCAAAGTCATGGCTATCATTCGTTGGCCTTTCATATCATTCAATAATGAATAGTGACTATTTTAAAAATGAAAGAATCTACGATATAATCTTTAAGTCAAAACCAAATGACAAACTAACTAAGGATTTTTTAGCAAACAAACCTTTAGAATTAGGTGTAAATTTTAGCAAAAGAAACGATTACTTCACATTCGACGAAAGACCTTCAGCAGAAGAATATTTGTTATCATATATTATTTGGATCTTCATTAAAGGATACCGAATGAAACAGCGTGAGAATAAGACAACTGCTCTACAAAGAGGTGTTGAAAAAAATAAACTTAAAGTTGACCATGAAGGTAAAATAGTTTCGCCACTAGAAGTACAAAATAGTTATTTAATAAGTGATTCAGTATATATGGTTAACAACATTATTGATAATGCTAAAGAGGTTTTCTTAGAATCGTTTTCTTATGTCTTAGCACAAAAATATGGTATGGGTTCAAAAAAGGCAAAAAAACTTCTTCATTCTAGTTCTTTTAGTATCCTTTGCGAGTCACCAAAATATGATTCAACCAAAATCAAAAAAGATTCTGAAAATATTCTTTATTCGATTTTTGAGTTTATTAAATTTTGTTTGGTTCAATTATATGTTGAAATTAAAAGTGATTATATTGCTGCACCTAGGCGTAAAACATATTTAGCAAATCAAGAATTCTCGAAGAATTTAAAAGATAAAATTGATGAATTGATTGATCAAGATTTATCTGATTATAGAGCAAACTGGAAGAAAAATAATGTAGAATTCTTGGATAGTTTACCAACTTTGTAGAAACTAATTCTACGTTATTGGGTTGATCTTTAATGTCAGAAAGGAATTCTAATGGGAATCAGGACTAACAGGCGTGTTGGTAGTCCGGTCTCTTGCCTGAACAAGCCAAAGGCTTGCAAGCCTTCCGGTTCAGGATTTAGGTTGTTTGTTTTACGACGTCCCGAATAATCGGGATGATTCCGTTGCACTTGCCAAGTATTAGGTGAACTCAAAAGGAGATATTAGAGATGCCTCTTAGGGCAATAATTGAAAATAAAGAATTAATTTCTACTTTCCTTTCAAAAGAAGAATGGATTACTCTAAAAGATTATATAAAATCAAACAATGTTGATGTTATAATTTTTCAAACTCTAAAAAAAGGATACCTGAGAACAAGCAAACTTGGTCTCCAACATTTTGCTCACAAAAAAGGTGAGCAACCTGAAAATTGGAAACCAGAAAGCAGACAACATTTATTAGCAAAAAGTGAGACATTACTCGGTTGCAAAGATGCAGGATGGGAAGCAAAATCAGAATTTAGTGAAAACGATTGGATTGCAGATGTTATTGCAATAAAAGGCAAGATCAGAGTTGCTTTTGAAATTCAATGGTCTAGACAATCCTATGAAAGAACATTGGAAAGACAGAGTAAATTTAAAAACAGTAATGTTCGAGGATGTTGGTTTATTAAAAAACCTCCGAAAGAAATTTGTGACTTTGAAAATAAAATTATTGCTGAAAAAGATACCCCAATTTTTAGAATCTGTGAAACAGAGAAAGGAGAAATTTGTATTGATCTTTATGAAAATAAAATTCCAATTAGACAATTTGTAAAAGCTCTATTAAATCAGAAAGTAAAATTTTGTACTCATCTTATATCCAAAGAAAACCAAAAGATTGAAATTATATTTCCTGAAATTAAATGCTGGAAATGTAAAACAAATCAGCATATTTACATTATTCAAGATACTTTAGAAAGTAAGTGTGGGCAACCAATCGAATTACATGATGACGACTGGAGCAACACTTCTTTCAAGCATAATCCTCAAATTCACAACATAGTAAATAAATTTTTGAAAACTGAAAAAGGAAAGTTAATCAAAATTGGTAAAATAAAAAAAAGGTATAGCAACACAATAAAATCCTCATATATTTCTTTTGGTTGTGTTAAATGTTATTCACTTTTTGGTGATTTTTATCTGCCAAATGCATATACTTACAAAATCTATCATGAAAATTATTTGAGTATTTACGCTGATGTTGAACTACCCAAAATAAAAGAAGAACATCCGCATTGGTGTTTTTCTGAGTTAAAAGATTTTTGTGAAGAATGATTTCACATAACAAATTAAGATTTTCCAGGTTTTCCCATGCAATGGAAACTCTGTTGAACAAGCTCGACAGGGACTTTTTATATTTGGGGATTTATCGGCTCTACTTTTAGTGGCTGGGCGCAAAAAGCACAAATTTCTATGTCACTTCTGGTAATGCTGTGGCAATGTGTACAGATTGTATGATCTTTGGGTAGTAAATTGGTTGGAGAATTACTAAAACCGCATCTTTGACATTTTGTAACTCTGTTAAGATTCCTTATGCCGCATTCCGGGCAAGCCCAGGATCTGATGTACTGATTGAATTTTATAATTAAAGATATCATCATGATCAGTATGGTAATAGAAATTACAAAGGTTACATAATAATATGTGACTAAAAACTGGCTCATTTCTTCAAACATGGTTCCTCCTAAATTACTAATGAAGTAAACTAATTAGATATTAACTGAGCAATATCCTATTTAGTCTCTTTACCAGTGTAATGATAAGTTTCGGCCAAATCCTTTTTGCTAACTCTCATTTGAGAGCAAACTATGATACCACACGGAAAGTAACAGTTGTATTTGGTAAGTCAAGAAAAATATGCTAGAGTATGATTTCATTATGCTGGAGATTGTTCAATCTTTATGGTTAATTTATCCCTGAGGGGAATGTGTCAATTCCATAAAAATTGACATAAAATGTGCTATTATATGTATTCGTATCAGCATGAGATATTAATAACAAGAATAAAAATAAGAAGAAAAAATAAAAAGCTTGACTGCTTTGGTGTATTAGTGAAATAAGACACCAGACGTTGCAGAGATTAAATTTAATTAAGAATATAATACAGGGAGGCAATATGTATGGATCACTTAAGATCGAGGGATTGAGTAAAACTTATAATAACGAAGTGAAGGCGCTTGATAATGTTACTTTGGAGATCAAGCCTGGAATGTTTGGACTTTTGGGACCTAATGGAGCGGGGAAATCTACTTTAATGCGCATTATTGCGACTTTGCAGGAACCGGACAGCGGAACTATCACATTAGGCGATATCGACGTAATAAAACAGAAGCAGGAAATCCGCAAACTCTTAGGCTATTTACCACAGGAATTTGGATTTTATCCCAAGGTGAGTGCGTGGGATATGCTTGATCATTTTGCATCATTGAAGGGAATTTCAGGAGCAAAAGAGCGTAAGGCAGTGATCGGTGGACTTTTGCAAAAGGTGCATCTTTATGAGTATCGGAAGAAGAGATTAGGTGGATATTCAGGTGGAATGCGTCAGCGTTTTGGAATTGCCCAGGCACTGCTGGGAGATCCTGATCTTATTATAGTGGATGAGCCTACGGCAGGACTTGATCCCAAAGAGCGTAATCACTTTCATAATCTGCTTTCCGAAATAGGGGAAAATAAGATAGTGATCTTATCTACCCATATAGTAGAAGATGTGAGTGAATTGTGTCAGGATATGGCGATCATTCACAAAGGAGAAGTATTGATGCGTGGCAATCCATTGGAAGCCATAGCAGCGATCAATGGCAAAATCTGGAAGAAATTGATAGATAAATCTGAATCTGGAGCATATATAGCAAAATACAAAGTGATCTCAACGAAATTACATGCAGGCAGGCAGCAGATCAATGTGTATTCTGAGAATATGCCAGGAGATGGATTTACGGGCAAGGATGCCAATCTGGAGGATGTATATTTCACCACAATCCCTGCGGATGAGATGATAGAGGGGGTATAATGTTCTTTAATGTGTTCGGTTTTGAAATGAAATACAGACTCAGCAAACTAAGTACCTGGATCTATTTTGTGATATTTCTGATATTAGGTATCCTGATCGTGAATGCACTTGCCGGGGCATTTACTGGAACCAGGGTTATGATAAACAGTGAGAAAGTTACTTTGAACTCACCCTATATAAACCATTCGGCGATCACTATATTTGGCTTATTTGGCATATTCATAGTGGCATCAGTGATGGGTTTCAGTATTTACCGTGATTTTGAATATAACACTTATCCAATGTTTTTCACTAAACCTGTAAGCAAAGCTTCATATCTTCTGGGCAGGTATTTTGCCAATGGATTGATCTTAACATTTATTTTATCAGGAACAGGACTGGGGATGCTGGTGGGTCAATTTTGCCCCTGGCTTGATAAAGCTGCCTTTGGTCCTGTAAATTTACTATATTATATATATCCTTATCTGGTGAATGTGCTGCCGAATGTGCTTTTTACCGGAGCAATATTCTTTTCACTGGCATTTGCCACACGCAGGATGCTGCCGGTATATATAGCAGGAATCGTACTTTTTGTGGGATATTTCATTGGTACGGCGTTATTCGACAGATTGGAGATGAAGGAAGTGGCGGCCCTGATCGATCCTATGGGGATGAATGCTGTTGGAATGGTTTATGAGAATTTCTCAGTGGTGGAACGCAATACAAAAATGCCTCCTTTTACCGGGTTATTGCTCTTGAACAGACTGATCTGGCTGGCAGCAGGTGGGATATTGATGCTGATCACGTATCTGAAATTCAAATTCAGTCAAACCATGGTTCCGGGGAAAGCCAAAAAGGAAAAGGTGGTTGAAACCAGCTATGTGGAGATTGAAGTGCCTGTTGTGCATAAAGATTATTCCTGGAAGCAGAATCTGAAACGCTGTCTTAGCTTTATCAAGCTGGAATTTCAGGAAATAATCAGCAGTGCAAATTTTATTACTATCGCTTTTGCGGGTCTGATTCTGCTGGTGGTATCATTATTACAAAGTAACAGATTCTATGAAACCCAGGTGCTGGCAATAACCTATAACGTGACAGCAGTGATCAATGCCAATTTTGCCATGATATCACTTATCATCCTTTTGATCTATACTGGTGAGACCTTATGGAAAGCGCGAGAGCATAAACTGGATGGGATCCTGGATAGTCAACCGGTTCCGAACTGGGTATATTTATTTTCTAAATTCACTGCTCTGCTTTTGGTGCAATTTTGTCTGATCCTGGCGGCGAGTATAGCAGGTATCATCTACCAGGTGCTCAAGGGTTTTAGTGATATAAATCTTGGTTTATATGCAGCAAATCTTGGTTTGAGTATGGTAAGTATTACTCTGTTGGCAGCATTGATATTTTTAGTGCATATCCTGGCTAATAATAAATTTGCCGGACATGCTCTGGCGATTGGCAGTTATTTTTTATTCAGTAATTTCAGTTTAGTTGGTCTGGAGCATCCCTTATTCAGTTATGGCAGAGGTGGAAGCTGGATGTATTCGGATATGAATGGTTTTGGTAATATGCTTGCCAGGTGGGGAAGTTTCAGAATATACTGGGCATTTCTGGCAGCGATCTTTCTGGTTGTTGGTTTATTATTTTATCCGCGGGGCAGGGAATCAAGCTTTCGTAAAAGATGGCAGATCTGCCAGCAAAGATATGGTAAAGATTACAAAATTGCCTTAATAATATTTCTGGTAGGATTTATTGGTATGGGAAGCTATATCTTTTATAATGAGAACGTGTTGAATGAATTTAAGCGGACAAAAACAGGGGAACTGGAGCAGGTAAATTTTGAGAAAAAATATCAGCATTATGATGACATAGCTCAACCTCGCTATACTGATGTGTATGTGCAGGTAGATATATATCCAGGATCAAACAGGGCAGAAGTGCAGGGAAAGATGACAGCACGGAACAAAACTTCTCAGCCGATCGATTCTCTGATAGTGATTCTGAATACTGACCTTGATTATAATTATTTTTCCATGGACAGGGAATATCGGGCAAATGTGGTTGATACTGATTATGGGCTATATTCCTATAAACTTGCCAGTCCTTTGCTACCGGGAGAAGATATAGTGATAGAATATGATTGCACTATCCAGCCCAAAGGCTATTTTCCGGCAACGAGTGTTGTGGAAAATGGGACATTTTTTAATAGTATGACTTTTTTCCCGCATCTGGGATATTCAGATAATTATGAACTGTCCAGTGAGGAGAAAAGAAAGAAATATGGACTGGAGCCAAAACTGCGGATGGCAAAAGTGGATGATGAAAAGGCAAGAATGAATACCTATATCAGCGATGATGCGGATTGGGTTAATTATGAAGCAATATTATCCACCAGCATTGACCAGACAGCTATCACACCAGGCTATCTGCAAAAGGAATGGGAAGAAAATGGCAGGAAATATTTCCACTATAAGATGGATCATCCGGGTTTAAATTTCTTTTGTTATGTTTCTGCCCGTTATGAAGAAAATCATGATGTGTGGACAAATGAATCCGGTGAAGACGTTGAATTGACTATCTATTATGATCATCATCATCCCTATAATACAGAAAGGATGATAAAGGCACTTAAAAGTGGACTTGGTTATTTTAGTAAAAACTTTGGGCCTTATCCAGACAGGCAGGTGAGGATCCTGGAATTTCCCAGGTATTCTTCCTATGCCCAGAGCTTTGTAAACACCATTCCCTATTCAGAAAGTATTGGCTTTGTAGCTGATGTGAGAGAGAATAGTGAAGATATAGATTATCCTTACAACGTGACAGCACATGAACTGGGTCATCAATGGTGGGCACATCAGGTGATTGGTGCAAATGTGCAGGGCAGTGTGCTGATGAGTGAAGCTTTGGCACAATACAGTTCTTTGATGGTGATGGAAAAGGAATATGGCAAGTCACAGATAGGCAGGTTTTTGAAGCATGAATTAAGCTCATATCTGATTGGAAGAGGTGGAGAATCCCGAGAAGAACTGCCTTTATACCTGGTAGAAAGCCAGCAGTATATTTATTATTATAAAGGTGCTGTCATCATGTATGCTCTGCGGGATTATTGCGGAGAAAAAGCAGTTAATTCTGCCTTGAAGAAGTATTTGCAGGCTACTGCCTATGAGGAACCACCATATACGAACTCCCTGGAATTCATGGAATATATTGAACCAATTGTACCTGACAGCTTAAACTATATTATTGATGACTGGTTCAAGAAAATTACTTTGTATGATAACAAAATGAAAAAGGCTGAGTGCTGGCAGGAAGGTAAGCGTAAATATCGGGTGGAACTGGAATTTGAGATGAATAAGTATTATGCTGACGGTCAGGGAAATGACAGCAAGGCAGAGATGAATGATCTGGTGGAAATCGTGATATTTGGTAATGCTTATGTGAAAGGTAAACAGGTAAAAAGACCAGTGTATCAGAAAAAGCACAGGTTAAATTCAGGAGAGCATAAATTGACTGTCTATACAAAGCGAAAGCCACAGGAGGCAAGTATAGATGGGATGTTTAAGCTGATAGATAAGAATATGCTGGATAATTCAGTTAAAGTGAAGATCATTGATGAATTAGATCAGGAAGATTTAGCTCAAGGAGATTTATAATGAAAAAGATCATTCTTTTATTGGTGCTGTGCAGTGCAGTTTTTTTAGTTGCTGATGATCAGTCAGATGAATTGTGGCAGAAAGCACAAGCCATCGCTGAAGTAAACTGGAGATGGGTAACAGGAGAGATGGAATTACGGGTATCTGGCCTTGATGATAATGGATCAGAGATGATGACCAGTTTATTGATATTCAGTTATGAGCAGGAAGATGGTGAGATAATTGGATATTATGATGGTGGAACTCGTTCAGGAAATCTGATACCGGAACATGATGAGATCGTGCAGATGTTCTTAAGCCAGGATATGAGTCCGGACAGCAGCTCGATTTTCTTTAATAATGCAGACTGGGGACTTGAAGTGACCAGGACTGGAGTGACTGATAAGGTCTTAAAACAAAACTGTGCAGAATTTACTTTCAGTGGGGAAAGACCGGGTGAAGACGGAAAGCCAATTCCCATGGAAGGAAAAGTGTGGCTTGATCTGGAAACCGGAGTGCCGGTATTTATGGAGTCAACTATGTATCCTTCGGTGGAGATGAAGGCAAGATCAGATAATAAGATCACATATCAGTATAAAAAAGATAAACTCACGTTAAAAAAGCTTGAGACAATAACTTCTATGGAAGCAATGGGACAAAAAGTGAAGATGAAAACCGTAGCTAAATTTAAGAAATACTGGTGGTTTGAATCTGAGTAATATAAATACAAGATAGGCATACCTCCGAGATATTTAATTTATGCCTATTAGTGGACTTGCCCCATTTCGGGAATACCTTTAGAGGGGCAAGTCCTGATTATCTAACTAATAAGAAAGACATTATTTGAGTAATATCATTTTTCCGAATTCTTCTAATTGACCTGCTGTTATCTTATAATGATAAATTCCGCTGGGAAGCTGATCCCCCTGGTCGTTTGTACCGTTCCAGAGTTGGTAATTTTCTCCTGAGGACAGGAAACCACGAAAGAGTCTCCTTACCTTTTCACCTTTGGCATTATAAATATCCAGTGAGATAACAGTTGAATAGGGAAGAGTAAACGATATCGTTGTTTCCGGGTTGAAAGGATTTGGATAATTGGA
>Ga0075120_10003914_pt1 | contig 10032 bp, 16 predicted proteins | sample AntAceMetag02UKL_FD_69792 | JGI IMG/M metagenome (GOLD analysis project Ga0075120, IMG submission 69792) | Saline lake microbial communities from Ace Lake, Antarctica - Antarctic Ace Lake Metagenome 02UKL | ecosystem: Environmental > Aquatic > Non-marine Saline and Alkaline > Saline | place...
CAAAAGCACAAAAAGGCACAAAAAAAGAAGGGAAACCCACTAATCGGAACTAATAAAGAGTTGGCAACTACGAAAGGCGCGAAATGACGCGAAAATATGTATAGCCACCAAAAGCACAAAACGCACAAAAGGTCTTGGTTTAGATTCTCGCCTTGTTTGGCTGTGTAAGGCCCGTCTCAAAAAAGTCTATGGTCTTCTTACAAATCGGTCTATGGTCTCAAGTCTATCCGTCTATGGTCTATTCCTTATAAACAAGACAAAAGCGTTTCGTAATATTTTCCTCGTGTTTTTTTTGGCGTTGTACTTGTTTTGGATCAGCATCTTTCATAAAAAACTCAACAAAATCTGCATATTCCTCAAGCGTGAGCGAATCGGTTCGTGGTTTACTCGTTTTAATTTCTGGAAATTTCATTCACCACTTCCTGAAAAATGTGCTCGTCTGCAAACGTAATGCACAGGGGTCGCAGCTCCACTTCAAGATCAAGTTGATTCACTGCTACAAGGTTCGCGATATCCGGCAAATCTTTGTGAATCCGCTTCGCCCTATTCGATTTCAGTGCGAATAACTTCATGGCCAAAAGATCATTGAGTGCGGGAAGCTTCAGTTGTATTCCGTGGAAGTCCGCATCAATCGACCGGCTTATTAATTGCCTCATCGTTTCGTCTTCCACCTGCAGGAAGTCGACACGAAAGGAAGAGTCCGGCTGATTGAAGAAGATAGCCATATCCTGTCTGTCAATGTTTGTAAATCCAGCCACCCGCATAGCGTCACATAATCTTTCGGCATCATTCACAGCAAACATAAAATCAACATCCAGTGTATTGCGGGTATATCCATAATAGTTAACGGCGAATCCACCAATTAGCAGAGCTTCAATGCCTTGCTGATTGATTGTTTCGACTACGCAAGTGATTGTTTCGTATATGCTGTTCATTTTCTCACCACCCGCTACGCTGGAAGGCACGGTGTTTTTAACCACTAATTTTCACTAATTGGCGCTAATGGGGAGGGGTGTGGGAGACTATAGACCGTAGACTTTAGACTATGGAAGGAAGAGGAGAGGCGATAGACGCCAGACCTTAGACTGGAGACTACAAACAACGAGGACTAAAGAGTTGGAAACTACGAAAGGCGCAAAATTACGCGAAAGGGGGACATGGCCGCAAGAAACATAAAAAGGCACAAAAAAGGGAAGCACTTTAAAAGCTCCATTACCTATGTTAGCTCATGTAAAATACCTCTGCCTAAAGCCTACGGACTTTTGTCGTGCCGCCCTCTGTTAAAATGCTTTTGATCTCTTCCATAGCATCAAATAGTGACCTCACCGCCGATGCAACGACCTCTCCTGTTTTCAAATGGACATGATGAGGGAATGAGGAAATGTCTGGCCAATGTGTTGCGTTATCCCAGCGTGTTATCAAACACCCGTGCGCATCCTGCCAGTGATACGCATACTTATGGGAACCTCCAGCAAACAAATAGTCTCTTATGTGCAGCACGGTATGATCTGTTAATTCAACAAACGCAACAAGTTCATATGCAAGTCGAATTTGTCGGAATCGAATAATACGGCACTCTTGGACAATATCTGGAAATGCCTTTTGGATGTTTAATAACATTTATTCAGCTCTCCAGCTTTCATCTCCCAATAAATCCGTGCATCATGAGCATGCTGCCACGCCAGCAAGTCATCGTCCTCTTCGAAAGACTCCTCGTTTGTTTTGCTTTCAACCTGCTTCTTAAACTCCTCAAAAGACATTTTGTATTTTTTTATCAAATGCTCGTCATCACTCTTGTATTCCGACACCTTGGCCATACATGACAGATGAAGCATCGTTAATCCCGCATCTTCCAAAGAGGCATAATGTAAGGACCCCAACACCTCTTTGCCTATTTTATTTCTATCTAAAACATTCATTCTGTTGTCCTTTCTGTCTCTTCAATAAAACGCTTCTCTCACATCCTGCTCTTCAGCAATTCAATAGCTTCGTTTACTTCGCTACCTTCTGTTTAAACCCTCTTCACACCCGCTGCGCTCAAATTTGACTATACAAGGTCCATAGGTATTTAGATGGCAGCTACGAAAGGCGCGAAAGTACGCGAAAATCGAGCCTATTTGCGTTCATTGGCGTCCATTTGCGGTTCAAATCTAAAATCAATGCGGTTTGTGGCCACGAGAAACACCAAAAGGCACGAAATGATTAGCATGAATTCGTGTGGGGACGTGGTTTTCATGCTTCTTCAAGTCTTACCAAATAGGACTGGAATGCATTCAGATCGTCCTGAACCGGTTTACGCACTTCGTTAAACTTCTTGAGCAGGAAGCGCAGCTTGTCGGCGTCGTAATTCAGTTCGAAGTAGTAGCGTGTAAAGTGCCTGAATTTCAGTAATTCCAGCAGCGAAAGGTATACTTCATCACGAAGTACGCGCGCTCGAACACCTTCAATTTCCAGTGTCATCTTTTCCAACAGGGCCTGATGCCATCGATCTGCAGGCAGGTTGTTTTCAAAGAATTTCGAAATGCGAAGAAAGATGGTTTCCAAGCAGGTGTAGTAGTTTGTCAGCGCTTGTGCGAGGATCATGGCCTGATCGATGGTGGGCTGTTCCGGGGTGAATCGTTCGGACTCGAATTCGATCATAAATTTTTCCAGGCGATGAAGAACCTCCTGCTGCTTTTTCATTTCGCTCCGCAAAGAGCGTATTTTATTTTTCATAAATGACCTGCCCTTTCGACTGTATGATTTCAGCGAATTCGGGTTCTATTTTTTCAAGCTGCACTACGTCCAATTTGAAAGTGGTCATTTCCATGGCATCTCCCAGCAAGGCAAAATAGCGCTCTGGCTGTGTAACGCCTTCAACGGCCAAGTCAATGTCCGACCTTTCATCGAATGCTCCAGGTTCCAGTAATGATCCCCACTGAATAATGCGTTTGGGTTCATATTTCCTAATAATCATGTCCACAATTTTGCGGCAATCCTCCGTTGCCTGCGCCCATAGGACGCGATTCGATTCGCGCTGGCGCTTTGCCCGCGCTTCTAGATTTGCTTTTGCCTGTTGGATATTGGTCATTCTTGCGAATCCGTGTTTTTTGATACCATACAGAAGCAGAAGGCATCGGCGGATTCTTCCAAGACACAACAGCGTGTCGCTGTTGTTGCCTAGCAGGATGGCGGGCCAAAGCCCGGCAGCCTGCTATTGCTAGTGATAGTCCGCACGTTCTTCATGTACGGCGTCGTAGATTTTCTGCGCCGTTTTGTTGCCGAATCCCTCGAGAGCTGCAATGACTCCGCTTGGTTCTTCACGATGGTCGACCAGAATGTGCATGATTAGCTCAACGGGAATTGTTTTTTTGCTCAAGCAGGCGTTGAAGAAAAGCACGGTCCAGTGCATCTTTCTCGCGAGGGGTCTGTTTCATTTTCAACAGCAATTCCGGCGAAGCAAACGGAATCGATATGCCATCCATATCCACTTTTTGAATGCCGGCCTGCGCCGCAGCGAAGTCTATACCGCAGGCCTTACCCATTAAATCCACGGTTATTTCGTCGTTTACGCGAACAACGGTATATTGCCTTACGTCTCCGGGTTCGACTTCGCTTGCAGCCTTGTCAACAAGCAATGCGACAAGAACATCACATACGCGCTTAACGTTTTCTTCTGAATCATCAATGAGCAGATCAACGTCCATCGTGGTGCGGCGCAATCCCAACTCGATCATGGCCATGCCGCCTATGATGATATACCGGGCACCAGCATCATTTAACAAACGTGCCAGACGGACAAGGTCTTCCCGCGTGGGGGCCCGCGTTACTTCCTGATTATCATTTTCTCGGTCCACCATTTCTCCGCTTGTTCATGAGATCTAAAACGAAACACACCTTTTGGCCAGGTTACCCGGCTCTGCGAAAGGTGATTGGCCAACTCTTGCAGTTGATAGCCCGCTTTGCTTTCCACCTCATCGGTTCGACGCTTGCCGACAATCTTTGCGGGTACATCGTCCCAATTCCTATTATTATCATTGGTCATTGGTCAGTGGGCGTTCGATGGCCGTTACTGTGAGTATGTTTCTATTTCGCGCAAATACTGCCGGAAATCGTTAAGATGTTCATTGATAATCGAAAAGACAATAGCCCAGTTTATTTGCTGATAGGCATGCACGGCCGTATTACGAAAGCCGACCGCATGCTGCATGTTCAGAGCGGTCTGTTCGGTTATGACACCCTGTTCTGCCAAGACTGCAAAGGCTTCACGCATCGTGTCGGGCGCCGGTTTTCCGCTCTTTGCCAACACATGCATCGCCATATCGACGGCCTGCTGTACGGCACGCTCCAGATTCAGAATGATGATATCCTGCAGATCATAATCATTCACAAGTACATCCACCTTTGCGGGACGCTTGCCTTCAATGCGCTTAAGGCATCGCAGCAGGCTGTCCGTTTTCTCGACCATGACATCATTCATGTCCGTGCAGCTCCAGTTGACGGCGACGTGCCAGCATTTTGCGGCGAAGGGGCATGAAGTCCTCCTGCTCGTAGACCAGTCTCTTCATTAGTGTTTCCTTCACGGCATAATCACGGCAAAAGAGTTCTTTGCCCTGCATGGCCTCTTTTAGAATCGTTCCGTGCGCCCGCTGAAGGTCAACCAGGTCAATATCCCGGGCGGTTTGATCTCCGAGCTGTCGAATCAGAGCCATCATGCGCGGGGCATCCAGGGGCTCACGGGCGGCAACGGCCACGTCGACATCCGAATCCAGACGCATGGTGCCGTTTGCTGCGGAGCCAAACAGATACGCCAGTTGCAAATCCGGTTCAGCCTGCAAAAGTTCATTCAATTCGCGCTGCATTTTTTAATTTTCCCGTTTTCCCAATTCCGTCTGGAAAACCCGATGTTTATCGTCAATTTTTTTGCCAGCGTTCTTCAGCCGTTCCCGTGCGCGTTCGAGGTCATCGGGCGTGTCGATATCGAGCGACGAGGTTTTGTCCATTACGAAGGCCAACGCGCCTTCAGGTAACAATGTCCCCTGCTCCATGATCCTGCGCGAGCGGCACAGATAGATGGCTCCATTGATTTCGTAAGCGGCGGGTAGGTCCTGGCGCCGCAGGTAACTTTCGGGAATATCCAAAAAGGGATGCAGGATGCCATCAGCATCGATTTTGCGTGCCATGAAAGGGTGTGTTTCGGCTTCACATACACTGACAACGGCGTCTGCATTTTTTTCGTGCAGCAGGTGTATGGCGGCCTTGATATGTTCGCCCGTCCTGAAGGGCGAGGTGGGCTGCAGCAGGCAGATAAATTCTGGCAGGGTGCCTTCATTCTGTTCGATCCAGTGGAGCGCATGTTGAATAACGGGGATATGAGCCGAGGCGTCCTGCGCCAATTCCGCAGGGCGCATGAAGGGTACTTCCGCGCCGGCGTGACGCGCGACGGCGGCGATTTCCTCCTCATCGGTCGACACGATCACGCGGCCCAGTGCGCTGCTTTGCAACGCGGCCTCGATAGTCCAGGCGATCAGCGGCTTACCGCCGAGGTCCACAATGTTCTTGCGTGGGATGCCTTTGGAACCGCCGCGCGCTGTTATTAAACCAAGTATATTCACAGACTTTAGACTTTAGACTTAAGACCTTAGACTATAGACCGGAGACTATAGACCGGAGACTATAGACCGGAGACTACAGACCGGAGACTTTAGACTTCTCAGAAGATCACGGACTGGAAGTCCGTGCTACTTCAGGGCAGGCTTCGCCCCCGTCAAATCCCGGTTGGAATTCTCCCTACTCCGCTTCTTGTAGATTTTATCAGCAACGGTATACGTTCCTTGGTCAGAGCAATTTCCGAATCAGTGGATTATTAAGCAGCGACTCCAAGCGGGCTCGATATTTTTCGGCCTGGGCCAAACGCTGCTTCAGAAAAGCCACCCTTTCGGCATTTTCGCTCGATTCTTCGAGCAGTTTCCTGCTGCGTTGAATTTGATGCTGTGCGGAAACCAATTTTTTATTCACGGAGGCGAGCAGACCATTGTTTACGATCTGACTTATGTCTGTAATCGCCTCGTAATAGTCTTTTCGATCGCCCTTCATCCAGACTTTGTGCAGGACACCCCAGCTTTCGAGTTGCCGGCAGGCAATGCTTGCGCTGGCCTTGCTGATGCCGAGGCTCTCGACAATGGTGTCCAAGCAGGCGGGTTCGGCTGACATGAAGAGGAGCATGTAGAGTTGGCCAAAGAGTCGATTAAACCCGAAGGTCTGTGCGGTGCGTCCTCCGGCCTCAATCATTTCGTATGTAGCGCTTTCCAAAGGCTTCATGGCAGATTCCGATCATTTAGAACTTTCTAAACATAGCGGAGGCGGGCTGGTTTTGTCAATGAACTCTGTGGAGAAATATGTGTCTTGAAACGCCCCACTCAGCTGGGACTTTAGATATCTGACTTTAGACCTTGGACGACAGACTTCAGACTTTAGACGATAGACATCAGACCTGATACGGGTTCAGAACATAGGTAACACAGAAAGCTCAATACATAGGTAACACTCTTGGTTACGGTTTTGGCATGGAAGAGCAGGCTGCCGGGCTTTGGCCCGCCATCCTGCCAGTCAACATCGTCATCATTGAGAACATCTATCGGGTAAATCTGCATCCAACAACTGACGGATTGCGAGGCCGTGGTCGATCACCTTCCGGATGCAGCCAGCCGCGTCAAAGTTTTTTCGGGCACGCATGCGCATGGCGTTTCCAACATCCTGCCGTACGGAAACCGACGTGATGAATCCTTCCAGTCGCGCCGCATAGGCGTCAAGATCGCGCTCCGGCAAGGCGTGCGGCTCGCCGATCAATTCGGTAGCGACGCTTTCGGCATGGGCATCGCCCCATTTCATAGCCACCACCGGGAGCCCGCAGGCCATGGCTTCCATCACGCTTTGCGATCCGCCTACGGGGAACTCAGAGGCGTATATATCCAACACCTTAAGAATGGCGGCAGGCATGAGGTGGCGTCCGGCGAAACGAACGCGGCCTTCCAAGCCGTGTTGCTGAAAGAATTTCACTTTATCCGGGAGGGTGCCGCAGCCGATCGGCACAAACCAAACCTGCGGATGCTTTTTCATGACCCCGGCGATGACCTCCAAATATTCCGGCGAAAGGCGTTTGTCCAGATGGTTGCTCATCGTGCCGACAAGGACGGCCTCTTCCGGGATACCCAAACGGGTGCGGGACACGGGAGGCTGCCCTTCCATCACGTCGAAATCGACACCTTTGGGCATCACGATGCGTTCTCCGTCTGATGCATCCCAGTTTGTTTCGCGCTTCAGGTTTTCCGGATTATCCACAACCATACAATCCAGGCCCGCCCCATAATAACTGCTGCCGATATGGATGCCGACCTTCACCGGAACGGCGGAGGCATAGGCTGCGATCCAGTCGATGGGACAAGCCATGCCGCTTTGAAAGAGAGCGACATCCACTTGGTCGGCGTCCAGTCGCATGGCCAATTGCCGCCCCGTCTCCATGCAGGACCACTTTCTGGACATAATAACGACCGGCACATTCAATTGTTTCAGGGCATTGATGGTGTGGGCGCCTGTGATTTCGGAGTGCCCACTCACGCACCCGAATGGGAAGCCAGGGTTCTCCCGGGCGGAGAGGTTTTCGGAAACATAGACGCTCATCTGAAATTGATTGCGATCCAGATGCCGGGCATATTGAACCACCCGTCGGGTATAGGCCACCACATGATCCACCAGATTCGGCACAACCAAGGCGACGCGAATGGGTCCCGAATGGGGCTGTGGCACTCGACGCACTTTTCTGGTCAAGCCCGAGTCCATGGCGGCTACCGCATAGAGTTGTCCTGTTTCCCGCAATATTTCAGGTGATCGGATTAGCTCGAAGCGGGCCATGCCATCGAGAATATAGGCGGCAGTCATGGCTTCCATGCCCAAGTTGGGGTACCCAAGCCGAAAGGCATCCTTGGCAAAATGGTAGCATTCCCAGGCGGCGGTTTGTTCCTGGCCGGACTGCTGAGCAAGCCAAACAATATTGGCAATTACCGGAAGCGGGACGAGGCCGAACAGCCGCCTGCTGCTGATCAATTGGGAGAGGGCGGCCATAGTTTCGCCTTGCTGATAGAGGGCTCCAGCCCGAAAAACAATGCCCGCCACGCGCTTTTCGTCGCTTTGCTGGATCAGGAGGCTTTGTGCGATGGATGCAAGGTTGTGCCCCTGATACGAGCGTATCAGATCATCCAGCAAGAGTAGTTGTGCTCCGCCTGCCATCGTTCCCTGTTATTCCTTCTTCTCCCATGAAAGGCCGTTTCTTGGACCTGTCGCCCGTCATCCCGGCTCAGGAGTTTAATTTTCTGGTATTATTTAGTTGCTGAAGTTGGCCCTGAACCAGTCGAGTTGAGCATTGAACGTGGCTTCGGCCTCCTCCATGGCGGAAAAGGTTTCGATCAAGCGATCCTGATAGTCATCCAGCGTTTCCTCTTCGCTGGTAATTCTTTCGGAGAGTTCGGTCAGCTTGTCTTCGAGAGAGGCGATGCGGCGGGCTATTTCACCGGTAAGGGATTCGCTCATGGAGTTAGAGTATTTATAGAAATCGGTGGCCAATCCGTGAACGTATCCCTGGGTACTGTCATAAACCCCTCTGAAAAGTTGAGCGGTAACATCGAATTCATTCTCCAGCATGTAATCGAGCTTGTCTTCATCGGTTAGAGCCAGGACGTTATTCTCTCCCTGCGTCCAAATGCCGATATCCTCGAGGCTGTCGGCCACGCCGGTTTTCCCGGCATAGGTATAGGCGGCATTCGTAGCATTTAGATAGGGATATTTGCTGGCGGTGGCCTGCATGCGGATGTTCCGCTCCATGGACGAGAGGCTACTGTCATTATACAGTTCACCGAGTGCGGTGATGCTGGCACCCCCAGACGTTTCCCCACTCAGCGGCTTCTGCGTATAAAACCGCACTTGGGCGGCGAGCGCATTGTACTTCTCCATATAATCCAGGATGGCTGCTTTGGCGTCTTCCGTATCGTGATTGATCGTTAAACGAACGGGTGCCGCCACGCTTTCGGCGCGCAGGTCCAACGTAACACCTGTGATCACATCATCCAATCCGGTATTGCTGGAACGAGTCACGGCGATGCCATTCACCGTGAAGTTGGCATCCACCGCCTCCATCAATTCATTCACGTAGCCACCCGAAGCGTTCAAAACGCCCAACGTTTCCAATGGACTGCCGATAACATCCGAGATGTTCAATTCCGTTGAACCGGTCTTTTCCCTCGAAATCACCAGTCGCCCATCGAGAATCGAGGCAGATACTCGGCTGTCCGCACTCATGGAAGTCGCCGCCGTGTTGATTTTTCCGACCAGGGTGTTGAGCGTCTCAGAGGCGCCAATGGTAATGGTTTGCCCCTCAATGGTAAACGAGGCGCCTTCGTTTAGTATGCCGGGGGCCACTAAATCCGTATTGGCGTTTCCCCCCGGCGTCAGGTCGGAGGCTTTGCTGCTTCCAATACTGTGAGATTGAGCCAGGTTGTTAATGAAAACCGAGTAGGTGTTTGGAACGGCGGAAGTGGTGGCCTTGGCGGTCAGCGTATCTTCATCGGAAGATGTGGCGGCCATCGTATTCCACGTTTCCCACGTACGCAGAGTGTCGAGCGAATTGGTCAGTTCGCCGGATAGGGCCGCCAGATCATTCCACGCTTCGAGGTCGTAATTGACCTCCGTCTGCGCTTTTTCGAAGGACGTCAGGGTATACCTTCGCGCCGCAACCAGCTTCGAAATGGTATCCTCGATATCGATCTTGGATTGCAATCCGGAAATGGTGACTGTTCCCGCCATGAAAAACTCCCTTTCAACCGACCACTTGCACTATTTTCCTGAAAAAGACCTGTTTCCGAATGGTTTTGGCGTTTTTTGCCCTTTTCAACCACAGAAAGCACATAAAACGGCCGGCCTTTTTCAGTTCCACTGCATGTAGCAGGATCACTGCCACAAAAAAGTCCGGCCGGCAACGGCCGGACTTTTTTGTGGCAGTGA
>Ga0075120_10003916_pt1 | contig 10032 bp, 10 predicted proteins | sample AntAceMetag02UKL_FD_69792 | JGI IMG/M metagenome (GOLD analysis project Ga0075120, IMG submission 69792) | Saline lake microbial communities from Ace Lake, Antarctica - Antarctic Ace Lake Metagenome 02UKL | ecosystem: Environmental > Aquatic > Non-marine Saline and Alkaline > Saline | place...
CTGTGCTATTTTTATGCCCGCTTCCGAAATTTATATTTTGTCATCGGTCTGCACGCGGGCTGGGTCTGGATCATGCGCTTTGGCGATGCCTTTTTTGACGATCGGAATCAGCAGATACTCCCGTACTGCTTCGGGCCGACTCCCGGCATCGCCAAAAGCGGGGTGGCTCTGGCCATGAGCCTTCTCTTCGCGCTGCTGGCCGCTGTGATCTATTATGTTCATGCAGGAAAACGAGAGGCGATGACGCTGAATGACCTTCCGGCTGAACCGTCTGATGGCTGATCTGGCGAGACAAAACCTATGATTGAACAGGGAATAACAGTTCTGGATATTCTTTATCCGAGGACGTGCGAAGGATGCGGCGGCGGCTTATGTGACACCGGCGATGGGCGCTATCTGTGCTGGGAATGCATGGCACAGGCCTCCGTGATCCAGCCGCCGTACTGCATGCGCTGCGGACAACCTGTGGTTGGAATGATTGACCATGACTACACCTGTCACGCCTGTATGCGAACACCTCCCGCTTTTGACATGGCCCGTTCCTGCGTGCTGCATGAGGGCGTCATGCGGGAAATTCTCATGACCTTCAAGTACCGGGATGGTCTGTGGTTGACCCAAGATATCATTCGCTTCATGAGCGCATGCCTTTTCTGTGGCTTTGATGTGCCTTCTGCGGATGGATTTATTTTTGTTCCGTTGCACCATCAAAAAAAGCGCGAACGCGGTTTTAATCAGGCCGAACTGCTCGCACGGGGACTCGCCAAGGCTTTTCATAAGCCTCTGTATACCAGATTCCTGAAAAGAAACCGGCTGACTTCCACGCAAACTAAATTGACAGCAAACCAGCGTCGTTCTAACGTACTGGGCGTATTCAGCACGCGTTGGGCTCGCTGGTTGGAAGGAAAATGGCTTATCCTGATTGATGATGTCATGACCACCGGTGCGACGGTCAATGAGTGTGCGCGTACATTAAAGAAAGCAGGCGCGGCAAAGGTGGATGTGCTGACCTTTGCCCGAGGAGCGTTGTAACCCAGTATAGCGGGATGAAACGGAATGGCTTATATACCTTTTTTTGGAAAGAAACCGAATAAGGCGATTGCCGCCAAGAAGCGCGACATGCCGGATGGCCTCTGGCTGAAGTGTCCTTCCTGCGCGGAAATCGTTTTTAAACGTGAAATCGACAGCGGTGGAAGTGTGTGTCCGAAATGTGACCACCATTTCCGCATGGCCCGGAAGGACCGTCTCGACCTGTTGATCGAACCCGGCAGTTTTGTGGAATGGGATGAACACATGACCAGTGTGGACCTCCTCAAATTCACGGCCAACGGTTCCTATGCCTCCAAGCTCGAATCGAACATGAAGAAGACGGGCTACAAAGATGCCGTCACCTGCGGTCGGGGAAACATCGCGCATCACGAGGTCGCCTTCGGCGTGATGGATTTTTCTTTTCTCGGCGCCAGTATGGGGGCTGTTGTGGGTGAAAAGATCACCCGCATGATCGAACGGGGCACCGATGCCGGTCTGCCGGTGGTGATCTCCTGTGCATCCGGCGGCGCCCGCATGTACGAGGGGCTGACCAGTCTGATGCAGATGGCGAAAACCAGTGCGGCCCTCGCTCGCCACGCCCAGGCAAAACTTCCCTATATTCCCATCCTGACCAACCCGACGACCGCCGGAGTCATGGCCAGTTTTGCCACGCTGGGCGATGTGATCATTGCCGAACCCGATGCCCTCATCGGTTTTGCCGGGCCGCGCGTGATCAAGGAAACCACGCAGCAGGATCTGCCCGAAGGATTTCAGAAATCCGAATTTCTACTCGAACACGGGCTGATCGACATGATTGTGCATCGTCACGAAATGAAAGAAACCGTGATACGCCTGCTGGATTATTTCATGAGCGCCCGTTACGCGCAAAGCCAAGACGACTGGAACGAGGATGGCGCGGATGACGAGGCGTCAGCCATTGACGTGCCGGTACGCGAATCCTCCGACTCCGACAGATAGGAAACGGCTATGAGCGACGGCGAAGGGCGCGCGGCTTCCGAGGCGTTGAACACGATGCTGGCCGAGATCAGTCGTCGGCTTAGCGGGGGCGTTCGCCCGGGGTTGGATGTCATTCAGTCGCTGCTTGAAGAACTCGGAAATCCGCACCGCGCCCTGGCTGTCATTCATGTGGCCGGCACCAACGGCAAAGGATCGGTCTGCGCCTTGCTGGAGTCCATGCTGCGTCATGCGGGTCTCAAAACCGGACTCTACACCTCGCCGCATTTGATTCGACTGCATGAGCGTTTTCGGGTGAACGGCGAGGAGATGAATGACGAGACTCTTTGCTTGTATCTTGACCGCCTATTGCAGGCGGATGCGCGGAGGTGCGCACTGCCGGAGAGCCGTCCGGCCACCTTCTTCGAATTGACCACCGCGCTGGCCTTTCAGCATTTCGCAGACGTGGGTGTGGATGTGGTGGTGCTGGAAACCGGCATGGGCGGTCGCTGGGATGCGACCAATGTGATTATTCCCCTGGTTTCAGTGATTACCAACGTGACGCTGGATCATGTCACCTTTCTTGGCAGTACTATTGAAGAAATCGCGGGTGAAAAGTGCGGCATTTTGAAGAAGGGACGTCCGGCGGTGGTCGGAACGCTGAGCGACGAAGCCCTGAGCGTGCTGCACCGCGAGGCCGCAGCGTTGGGTGTGCCCGTACGCTACGCAAACGAGCAGATCTCGATTCAGCGAATGAAGGAAACCACGGAAGGTCAGGTGCTGCAGGTGGAAAGCGACAGCCTAACCTATGGCAAAGTTACGCTGCCTTTGAAGGGGGCGCATCAGATTGAAAATCTGGCGGTGGCGCTGGCGGCATTCGAGGAAACGGCCGAGGTGATTGGCTGGGCATTCGATCCAAAAAAAGTGTGCAAAGGGATTGCCGGGGTGCAGTGGCGCGGACGGTATGAAACCCTCTCGGAGCATCCGCGCATTATTCTGGATGGCGCTCACAACGTGGCGGGCGTCGAGAGCTTGGCGGCTACGCTTCGGCGTGAAAAATTTGGGCGTATTGGGCTGGTGTGCGGTTTTCTGGTCGACAAGGATACCCGCCGCATGGCCGAGCGCCTGGCCTCGCTGGCGAATGCCTGCTGGACCGTTCCGGTGGACAGCCCGCGCAGTATGAATCACGAAGAACTGGCGGAACTTTTTCGCGGTTTCCGCCTTTCAGCGGAGCCCTGCGAAAATCCGGCACAGGCTTTGGAAAAGGCGAAGGTCTGGGCGCTGAAGGAGGACGGGGTGGTGGTGGTAACCGGTTCGCTGTATTTAATTGGTGAAGTGTTGAGCGGGTGGACGGTATGAAGGAACAAGGCACCATGAAAATAGCCGTGGCCTGTGGCGGAACGGGCGGGCACATCTTTCCGGGATTGGCTACGGCCCAAGTGCTGCGGGATGCTGGGCACGAGGTTACGCTGTGGATGGCGGGCAAGGCGGTGGAGGCGACCGCTACGGCCCATTGGACCGGGCCGGTCGAACGAATTCACTCTGAAGGATTGCCTTCTGGGTTTTCGCTGCAATCGCTGCGTGCGGGGTGGATGCTTGTACAGGCGGAGTTGGAATGCCGAAGGCGCATGCGTACCTCGCTGCCGGATGCTCTGCTGGCCATGGGTAGCTATGCCTCGGTAGGGCCGGTATTGGCAGCGGCATCGTTGAAGATTCCCGTGATCTTGCACGAATCGAATGTCATCCCCGGCAAGGCGATTCATTGGCTGGCCCGATGGGCCACCGCCATCGGCATTGGCTTTCCGGAAACGGCGGAGCATCTGAAACATCCGCGACTGGTGCTGACGGGCATGCCCCTGCGCCGTGAAATCGAATCGGTGCGGACGGCTCACTATCCGGACGGGCTGGACCGCCATTTGTTTACCTTCCTGGTCATGGGTGGAAGCGGTGGCGCGCACCGTCTGAATGAACTGGCCTCAGAGGCGTTTGTGTTGCTGCAAAAAAGCGGAAAGGCTTTTCAGGTGATTCATCTGACGGGGCCCGCCGATGAAACGGTACTGTTTGAGAAATACAGAGCCCACGGGGTCCTCGCACGAGTGAAGGCGTTTGATCACGATATGACCTCTCTCTATCATGCCTCCGATTTTGCGGTTTGCCGTTCGGGCGCGGCGACCTGTGCGGAGTTGGCCATCTATGGTATGCCGACCTTGTTTGTTCCCTATCCGTTTGCCGCCTCGAACCATCAGTTGGAAAATGCGCGGGTGATGGCTGCCGCCGGGATGGCGGATGTGCGCGAAGAGAGTGAGCTGACGGCAAATGGACTGGCGGAGTACCTGGCGGACCGGATGGCTTCTCGCGATCGTATCGCATCGATGAGCGCTGCGGCCAAGCGATGCGCGCGGCATCGGGCGGCGGAGGCGTTGGCAGATCTCGTGTGCACGGTGGCGCGTGAGAGGGCGGATCGGGGGAGGAAGGCGACATGCTGAAGGCCTCTTTCGAGCGAACCCATCCTGCGCTTGCGGAGCAGGTGCGGCAGACCGATGACCCGGTGCATTTGATCGGTATTGGCGGAATCGGCATGGCCGGGCTGGCGGGCTTGCTGGCGGGTCGCGGATTTTTCGTGACGGGGTCCGATCTATTGAAAAACACGCAAACGGATTGGCTGGCGCGTTGCGGGGTGTGCGTCTATGGCGGGCATTCGGCGCAGCAGGTGGGCGAAGGGGTGAAGTGGGCGGTGCGCAGCACCGCGGTGCCGATGGACCAGGTGGAGGTTCGTGCGTGTTTGGAGCGGGGCATTCCGGTTTATCAACGGGGTGAAGTACTAGCCGCGTTGACGCAGAGAATGCCGTCGATTGCCGTGAGTGGAACCCATGGAAAGACCACGACCACGGCCCTGATTGCCCATGTGCTGGAGCACGCGGGGCGTCGTCCGGGCTATTTTGTTGGCGGGGAACGGCACGATCATCCGGTGGCGGATTGGGGCGATGGAGAATTGATCGTGCTCGAAGCGGATGAGAGCGACGGTACGCTCTCGCGCTATGAACCGGAAACAGCCGTGATGACCAATTTGGAATACGATCACATGGAGCATTTCGCTTCGCGGGAAGATTTAGAAGAATGTTTCAGGCAGTTTCTTTCGTCGGCGCGAAAGCGCATTATCTATTGCGGGGATGATGCAGGGGCCCGGCGGGTTGGGCGCGACTTTCTGCAGGCTCTGACGTATGGCTTTTCGGAAGGATGCTATTTGAAGGCGGATGAATGCCGCGATGAGCCCGGACGATTGTCGTTCCAAATGATCGGACGCGCCGGCGCGTATGGCACGGTGATCATGCCGCTGCATGGGCGCCATAATGCCCTCAATGCTCTCGCGGCCTTTCTCGTGGTTTCGGAATACGGTGTTTCATTCGAGGCATTTCGCGAGGCGCTGGCGGTGTATCGGCCCGTGTTGCGGCGCTACGAGCAGTGCGGCAGATGGCGTGGCGCGGAAGTGATTTCGGATTATGCGCATCATCCCACGGCGCTGCGTGCCGTGATGCAGATGGCGCTGGTGGGGCGGACCGGTGGCAGGATTCAGGTCATTTTTCAGCCGCATCGCTACACGCGGACGCTGGCGTTGAAAACGGAATTCATTCATGCGTTTGACGGCGCGCATTCGTTGCTGTTGTGTCCGGTGTATGCGGCTTCGGAGTCGCCTATTCTGGGCGGGACCTCGCGTGATCTGCTGGAGGTGCTTCCGGTTTTTCCGGGTGGTACCCGGCTGGTGGATTCGCCCGCACAGGCGTGGGATGAAATGCAGGTGAACCTCGCGCCCGGAGATACGCTGCTGATTCTTGGGGCGGGGGATGTGGATACGATTGCACGTGGGCTGCGTTATGATGAGTATTTTGACAAGAGCAACTGTAAAAAGGATGACGATGAAGAGACTGTATAATCAGGTGGGCGTGTTGATGGGTGGACCCTCAAAGGAATATGAAATATCGCTGCGTTCGGGACGTGCGGTGGCCGAGGCGCTCCGCGCAAAACAGTATGCCGTGCAGGAAGTGGTGATGGATACGGAGGAGCTGGTTGTGCCCGAGGGCGTGGAGGCGGTCTTTCTCACGTTTCACGGCACCTTCGGCGAGGATGGAACCGCGCAACGACTGCTCGAAGAAAAGGGTGTGCCGTACACCGGCTCCGGCCCGGAGGCCAGTCGCCTTTCCTTCGATAAACAGCTCAGTCATCAAGTGCTGGGTCGAGCGGGAATATCCATACCCCATCACGCCTTCCTTACGGAATCGTGTTGTCGTGAGATTCCTCTGCCGTGCGTGTTGAAGCCTCTGCGTCAGGGGTCGAGCCTCGGGGTGCATCTGGTCTTCGAGGAGTCGCAATGGGAGGCGGCCTTCGCGGATGCGGTTTCCTATGATGGCGTGGTGCTGGCGGAGGAGTATATTCCAGGGCACGAGTTGACTGTGGGGCTGGTCAACGGGCAGGCGCTGCCGGTGATCGAAATCGTCGCGCCGCAGGGGAATTTTGATTACACGGCTAAATATACCAAGGGGAAAAGCACCTATATTTGTCCTGCCGTGATACCGGAGGCGTGGCGTGATGGCTGTCAGAACGCAGCTCGGAAGGCGTATGAAGCGCTCGGATGCGCGGGCATGAGCCGGATGGATTTTCGCGTCACACCGGAGGGACGCATCGTCCTGCTCGAAAACAACACCATTCCCGGATTCACGGAGACGAGCCTGCTACCCAAAGCCGCCGCCGCCGCCGGCATACCCTTTCCCGAGTTGTGCGATACGATCATGCAAACCGCCGCCATCGGGAAATCGTGCAGAAATTGAAGGAGCCGAAACGGATTGGACAGGATGCAGGAATTCACCACAGAGAGCGAAGAGAGCACATAGACTCGGGCTTCGCTGTTTTTGTCCACAGATTACACCGATTACGCAGATTGGGATGAGGAGGGGGCTCGGGCTTTGCTGTTTTTTGACAGGATGTACAGGATTTCCTGAACGTTGCTTTCTTTGAGTTCCTTGTGATCTTTGTGGTGAATGATTTATGCAGTGCCTGAGCAAAATCTGTGAATTGGAGCGAAGCGGAAAAGGGCTGGAGCCTGCGACAGCAACGAAGTGGCAAATCTGTGTAATCTGTGGATAAAATATGCGGAGAGTTGGTTTTTGTGGTGAATGCTTGCGGTGCACGCAGCACCAAGCCGGACATGGTTTCGCCGGAATGCCAAGGCAAAAAACAAAACGCCCCGTTGATCGTTGACGGGCCGGGCGCATTCCGCTACTCTACGTCCCAATTTGAACACGGACTCATTTATTTCCGGGTTTAAAATCGTGAACTTCCAAACATACAGGAGAGTATAAAAATGACAGTTAAAGTGGGTATTAATGGTTTTGGACGCATCGGGCGCTTGGTTTTTCGTGCGGCTTGCGCACGCAAGGACATTGAAGTGGTCGGCATCAATGATCCGTTCATTGATTTGGATTACATGGTTTACATGCTGAAGTACGACACGGTGCATGGTCGCTTCAAAGGCACGGCGGAAGCCAAGGATGGAAAATTCGTGGTCAACGGCAAGGCGATCTCGGTATATTCTTGCAAGGACCCGGCGGAAATCAAGTGGGCCGAATGCGGCGCGGAATACATTGTGGAATCCACGGGCGTTTTCCTGACGAAGGAAAAGGCACAGGCGCACATCAAGGCGGGTGCGAAATATGTGGTGATGTCCGCTCCTTCCAAGGATGACACGCCGATGTTTGTGATGGGCGTGAACGAAAAGTCCTATACGAAGGGCACGCAGTTTGTTTCCAACGCCTCCTGCACCACCAACTGCCTAGCGCCGTTGGTGAAGGTGGTTAACGACAACTGGGGCGTGGCGGAAGGTCTGATGACGACCGTACATGCCACCACCTCCACGCAGAAGACCGTGGATGGTCCTTCGTCCAAGGACTGGCGCGGCGGACGCGGCGCGGCCTTCAATATTATTCCTTCGAGCACTGGCGCTGCGAAAGCGGTGGGCAAAGTCATTCCTGAATTGAATGGTAAGCTGACGGGTATGGCCTTCCGCGTTCCGACGGCGGATGTTTCCGTGGTGGACCTGACCTGCCGTCTGGCGAAGCCTGCCACGTATAGCGAAATCAAGGCGGCCATGAAAGCCGCTTCCGAAGGCGAACTCAAGGGCATCATGGCGTATACGGAAGACGATGTGGTTTCCTCCGATTTCATTGGCGAGGAATGCACGAGCGTATTCGATGCCAAGGCCGGTATTGCGCTGAGCGATACGTTTGTCAAGCTGGTGTCTTGGTATGACAATGAGTGGGGTTATTCCTGCAAGGTGATCGATCTCATGGCGTACATGGCCAAGGTCAACGGCTGATTCAGTCGGCTCAAGCCTTAAGAGAAGTCCCCGTCCTTACCCGGCGGGGACTTTTTTGTTCACTTACAACAACATCTTGTTGTTTTTGTTAAAAAATGGGTTGCCAAACCACTACAGGTCGTTTATTTTGTATGCAAGTCAAGTGTGTGAGTGATCCTGTACATGGTTAACCTTCTTGCAGGCAACGGGATGTGAATAATGTGGTGGCATGACGAAGAATATCCCAAGGTAAGATCAAGAAAAAACACCCGGCGGCGTGCCTATCATGAGCCGGTCCTGCTGGTTCGTGCCCGCGTGAAGGAGCAGCGTCTGGCTTGGCGGCAGCGATGGATTTCCATTTTTGTGCTGACGCTCAGTTTGTCCGCCATCATTCTGCTGGTTCTTTTGGGTACTCAATCGTTAGGCCGCCTGCTTTTTACTCAGAATGAGCAATTCACTATTCGCACCCTGCGCCTAGAATCCGATGGCAGCCAGGCCACCCCGTCCCGTTTGCGCGAATGGGCCAATGTGCAGGAGGGGATGAATATTTTCACGGTGGACATCGACGCCATTCAGCATCTGCTGGTGAGCCGTGTGCCGATCATTGAAAAAGTGGTGGTTCGCAGGGAGCTTCCCGACACGCTGGTCATTCAAGTCACTGAGCGGCAGGCCTTGGCTCAGCTCGATAAACAGGGCAATTACATTCCGCTGGCGCTCGATCATGAAGGGTACGTTCTCGGGCCCAGTTCCCGCACGCCGAATCTTCCGGTCATTAGCGGTGTACGGCAGGCGGGGCTGCGTCCCGGAAGCTATCTCGATACGATCGAAGTGCGGCACGCACTCGACGTGCTGAACACCTGCGATACCAGCCGGCTTGGAAAATATTTGGACATCCGTGAAATCAAGGTGAACAATCCCGATTTCATGGAACTGAAACTGGGCATGGGGGCACGCGTTCTCTTGGCGCCGGACGAGGTGGAACAGCGACTGCGCAAGGTCGTGGCTCTGCTGCAGGCCAGTGCGCAAAAAGGCGTCGTTCCGCTCGTGATTGACGCCACTGGCTCTAACAACTACCCCGTGCAATACCGCTAATTGAACAGCGTCGAACAGCGGTGCCCCAAGTTTAAAACACCTAAAGTCCGGCGGCTTGTTAGTTGCGCTGCAGGAGCAGTTGTATATCCTCCTGAAGCGACTGCAAATCCTCCTCGTGTTCAATTTCATCGCTCAGAATCTGCAGAGCCAAGTTGTACGTCACCGGGTCCGCATCGCGCGTTTTTTCCATAATGGATTTATATCCACTGATGGCGCACTGTTCTCCCTGGATGTTTTGTTCGAGGAGTTTTTCGACATGGGGATCATCGGGCGCAGCGTAGCCGCAATTCGTGAACTCGAACCATTTTTCGGGTGTGGAAACGGGCGTTCCACCGAGTTGAATGATTCGGTTTGCGAGCAGGTCGGCATGGCCCAGTTCTTCGGTGGCGTGTTGTAGCAATTCGGCGGCCACGGCGTCTTTCATGGGGCCCTTGATCACCTTGGCACCCAGCCAGTATTGATAATAGGCCAGCCACTCATCTGAATACACTTTGTTGAGCATCAGGATCAATTCATCGACATCCATACCCACTATTTCTCTTCCACGAGTTCCCATAACATACTCCTTTTTCTTTTTGACGGATTATCGAATGCAGCAGGACGTGTTGCAAGGC
>Ga0075120_10003917_pt1 | contig 10031 bp, 9 predicted proteins | sample AntAceMetag02UKL_FD_69792 | JGI IMG/M metagenome (GOLD analysis project Ga0075120, IMG submission 69792) | Saline lake microbial communities from Ace Lake, Antarctica - Antarctic Ace Lake Metagenome 02UKL | ecosystem: Environmental > Aquatic > Non-marine Saline and Alkaline > Saline | place...
CTTCGATGGGATGTTTCTTCTCTTGTATGCGAAGCTTTTTCATTTGTTTCATCCCGCTGGCGTATTCCTTCATCCAACCCTTGGCGAATTTGCCAGTCTCGATGTCTTTTAGCGCCGCTTTCATTCTTTTTTTCACTCCTGCGTCGATAATCTTCGGACCGACGGTGCGTCCGCCCCATTCCGCTGTGTTTGACACGACATCATACATTTTGGCGATGCCGCCTTCATAAATTAGGTCCATGATGAGCTTCGTTTCATGGAGACATTCGAAATAAGCTAACTCGGGCGGGTAACCGGCTTCCGTCAAAGTTTCGAAACCCGCTTTAATTAACTCTGCCATTCCGCCGCACAAAACTGTTTGTTCGCCAAATAAATCTTCATAAGTCTCTTGCGCGAAAGTTCCTTCCAGCACGCCGGCTTTTGTAAAGAACATCGCTTTGGCCATCGCGAGCGCGATTTTCTTCGCGCTACCATCTTCGTTCCGTTCCACGCAAATCAACGCTGGTACGCCGAAACCTTGCAAATAGCATTTGCGCTCTTCGGTGCCAGGACACTTCGGCGCGACCATGATTATATTCACACCTTTGGGCGGGACGATTCTTTTGAAAATAATTGAAAAACCATGGCTAAAGCTCAGAGTTTTTCCAGGAGTGACATGTTGCGCGATGTCTTTTACATAAATTTCTTTTTGAATTTCATCTGGAATCAAAATATGGATGATGTCTCCCTTTCGTGCCGCCTCGGAAATTGTCGCAACTTTCAAGCCATCTTTCTCTGCTAATTTTGCCGACGGACCACCCGCTCGCACGCCGACGATGACATTCACTTTTGAATCGTGAAGCATTTGAGCTTGGGCTCGACCTTGTGCGCCGTAGCCGATGACAGCGATTGTTTTTCGCTTTAAGACCGAGATATCGGCGTCTTTGTCGTGGAGAAGTTTCATGGCAAAAAAATTAAAAAATAAAAATAAAATTGACAAACTTTTACTCCAAATTTCCCTCGGCTTCAAGCTTGGTCTCGGCTTCCGTCGGAGCGGGGATGAAATCGAACGGATCGATTTCCTCGAATTCTGTCGGAGCTACAACTTTTTGTAGTTTGTCGATTTCCGAAATCCGTGTGTCGGCGGAAATTGAAATCTGTCCGGTAGGCAAAGACTCCAATGCTAAATCCACCAAATCTAGATTTAACACGACTGCCCCTCGTCGGATTAGTCCGTCTTTTTTGCCGATTTCCAAAATACCGTTCGAATTTTTCGCTACCGCTGCTAAAACTTTTTTCGCAGAACTTTTTATTGCTTCATCGAATTCGAAGGGATTTTCGGTTTCTTCTGGAAGCTGTGGTATTAGCATTTTTTCCAATATCGCGAAAAATCGATCTGAAGCCAAAAATTCCGAATTTAGCCCGACTTTGAATTTTTGATTTTTACCAAAACTAAGTGGCAGACTTTCCACCAAAAAAACATCGTTCGTCGCGAGTAAATTTTTCAATTCCGATCGAAAAGTGAGTTGTTGGATTTTTTGCTTCTCAAAAAGTTTCTCAATTTCCGGATCAGCAGCTTTTAGTTTCGCGAACGAAATGGCAAACCATTTTTCCACGAAAGCGCTTGCTGCTCCGACTGCCGCTGTGATTTCGTTCGATGTCCCAGTCAGCTCGACTTTACCTAGTTTTCCGTAAAATATTTCATCCAAAATCCGTAAATCTCCCGCAAAAGCGACAGTTGCTTCACTACCCATCTCGCCACCTTCTCCATTTATTATTATCTGATAATCGATTTCGGGCAGATATTCTTGCAGATTATTAGCTTTTCCGGTGAAACGTAAATTTAAACTTCCAGCGACATTAGCTAGCCCTAGTCTACTTACACTCATATTTATTACACTCTCGACTGCGGCTGAATCTATTCCAAAGTAATTCGCTAACGCCTGATTGACGAAAGTTTGAGGGTCGCTAGGTTTGTCGATGATTGCACTTTTCGCAGCGAAAGCGCCTCCACCGATGATTATAATCGCGAGGACGCTGATAATGGTTTTTTTCATTTTAAAAATTTAAAAAATAAAAAACTAAATTGAGACGGCGGTTGCGCCACTACGCGAAAATTCCAGCAAACCGAAACTTTTTACCAAGGCAAGAAAACTTTCGATTTTTTGAGGGTTGCCGTAAATCTCTGCGATTATGAATTTTGAATTTTGCGTTACGATTTTTGCTTTGAAAGTTTTCAGATTTTTCAGAACGGCAGCTTTCGTTTTTGACGTAATTTTAATTTTCGCGAGCGCTAAATCGCGGATTACAGCTTTTTCTTCGTCGAGTTGTTTGATGTTAATGATCTCGACGATCTTGTACATTTGTCGAAAAACTTGATCGACATTTGTTTCCGCATTTACCACAATCGTCATCCGGCTTAGACTCTCTTTTTCCGAGTGACCGACAGTGAGGCTCTCGATATTAAATCTTCTTCTGCGAAAGAGGCTGGCGATGCGATTTAGTACGCCGGCTTTATTCTCCACGAGGGCGACAAGGGTGTGAGTCTTAGGGGACATAAAACGAGTTTTATTTTAACAAAAAGCTCGACTGATTTCAGGCGAGCTTTTCATAGAAATTATTTCTTTTCTTCTTCTTTCTTCTCATCGACAACCTCACCCTCGACTGTCTCATCGCCCTCTTTTTTCGGCTCGTTTTTGTCATCGACTTTCACATCATCCGTCGATTGGGTGGCTTGCTGCTCGTAAAGTTTGGCGAAGGTGGTTTGGGCGACTTTGTTTAGCTCCTCCATTGCTGTTTTTAATTTCTCGGCGTTTAGTTCTTTTTCGCCCAATTCATTTTTCAGTTTTTCCAACGCCGCTTTAATTTCGCCGGCATCTTTTTCCTCGATTTTCGATTCGTGCTCTTTTAGAGTTTTTTCTGTCGAATAAACTAGCGCGTCGGCTTCGTTCACGACAGTCACACTTTCCTTCTTCTTTTTGTCCGCCTCGGCGTTGGCTTCGGCTTCTTTCCGCATTTTCTCAACCTCTTCATCTGATAATCCCGAGCTGCCCTGGATCGTAATCTTCTGTTCTTTGCCAGTGCCCTTATCTTTGGCTGAAACATTCAAAATTCCGTTCGCATCGATGTCGAAAGTTACTTCGACTTGCGGTACACCACGGGGAGCGGGTGGAATTCCGTCGAGGATGAATTTCCCCAAACTTTTGTTGTCCGCCGCCATTTCTCGTTCGCCCTGCAGGACATGAATTTCCACACTTGGTTGATTGTCCGCTGCTGTCGAAAAAACCTGGCTTTTACTCGTCGGGATGGTCATATTTCTTTCAATTAACGGTGTCCGGACGCTGCCGAGAGTCTCAATTCCCAAAGTCAGTGGAGTGACATCAAGTAACAAAACATCTTTCACATCGCCGCTCAAGATGCCTCCCTGGACTGCTGCGCCGATCGCCACTGCTTCATCGGGGTTCACATCTTGCAGTGGTTCTTTACCAAAAACTTCTTTTACTTTCGCCTGCACCGCTGGCATCCGCGTCTGCCCACCGACCAAAATAATCGCGTCAATTTCGCTCGCCTCGATTTTGGCATCAGCAATCGCCTTTTTGCACGGCTCGACTGTTCTCGCCACCAAATCTTCTACCAAGGCTTCGAGTTTTGCGCGGGAGAGCTTGATGCTGAAATGTTTCGGACCGTTGGCGTCGGCGGTGATGAAAGGCAAATTAACTTCTGTCTCGGTCGCGGTCGACAGCTCCTTTTTCGCTTTTTCTGCTGCTTCTTTCAATCTTTGCAGTGCCAGCTTGTCCTCCCGCAAATTAATTCCGTCGCTTTTTTGGAATTCATCGACGAGAAAATTCATAATTTTTTGGTCGAAGTCGTCACCACCGAGATGAGTGTCGCCGTTCGTCGAGATGACTTCGAATTGTTTTTGTCCGTCGACATCGGCGATTTCCAAAATTGAAACATCGAAAGTGCCACCGCCGAGATCGTAAACTGCGATTTTCTGATCTTTTGCCAATTTTTTCTCGAGACCATAGGCAATCGCTGCCGCCGTTGGCTCGTTGATAATTCTTTTCACCTCGAGACCGGCGATTTTGCCGGCGTCTTTCGTCGCGTTGCGCTGTGAGTCGTTGAAATAAGCGGGGACAGTGATGACAGCTTCGGTGATTGTCACGCCGAGCTTCGCCTCGGCGTCCTTTTTCATTTTTTGCAAAACCATTGCGGCGATTTCAGACGGTCGATGATTTTTGCCATCCAAGACAATTTCGCATTCGCCTTTCCCGCCAGCGACAACCTTAAAAGGTATTTCTTTAATTTCTTCTGTGACCTCGGAATGCAATCGTCCGATAAATCTTTTCGAACTAAAAATCGTGTTTTCGGGGTTGATTGTCGCCTGATTTTTCGCTGGTGTGCCGACGAGTCGGTTGCCGTCTTTCACTGCGACGACCGATGGGGTAGTCCGGTTACCTTCGGAATTTTCTAAAACGGTCGGTTTGTCAGCTTGCATCACCGCCATACAAGAATTCGTCGTGCCGAGGTCAATTCCTAAGATGTAGCTCATTTTTAAAGGGTTAAATTTCGTTTTTACTCTTTTCGTTGAAGAATTTTCCCAACAAATTGAGGCTTAAATTATAGTTTGAGAGGGTGGGGAAATCAAGAGAGGGACAGGATGCTGAGGAATTTTTTTCTTAGATCGACTCTTAGGGGGTATTTTTTTTCGAGCGCAAGATCGACAGCCAATCTGATTGCTTTTTGAGGGACTCCTGCCTCAGAAGCTGTCACTATGATTTCTTCAAAAAGCCCTTGTTTATTTTTTAATTGTGTTGGGATTGTAAGTGCTTTTAAAAAAAGATTTAATAAGTCTTTTGTAGTATTAAGTTTCTCCTCATTATTGGAGATGTTTGCCAGTAGAGATTTGGTAGCGTGGTTGCGAATATTATCAGGTGTCAAAAGAACGCCACCCGATTTTGTACCGTCACGATTTTCTTTCGGTTCTTGCATCTTATAAAATTTTATTTTAATTAAAATTTCATTAAATATCAATTGTAGACACTTTTTAAAAGATAACCACTAATTAACCAAAAAGGTAGAAAATGAATGTTAAAATTCACAAACTTATGTATTCTGACAACCCGCTGATTTGGGTCGAAATCTCGAGGTCTGCTTTACAAAAAAATTTCCAAATTTTGCGGGAGATTGTTGGTCAAAAAATTCAGCTCGCGCCGATGGTGAAGGCCAACGCTTATGGTCACGGACTTGAAATTTGTTCCAAAATTTTTCGTGAGGTGGGGGCGGATTATCTCGCCGTCAATTCGATTTTTGAGGCGGAAAAAATTCGCGTGATGGGGGATTTTGGCAAAATTTACATCGCTGGCTACACTCCGATTTCTGAACTGAAAAATGCTGTTGAATTAGATACCGAGTTTGTCGTTTTTAATTTCGAGACCTTGGAAGTGATTGAAAAACTAAATTTACCAGCCAAAATTCATCTCAAAGTCGAGACTGGCACGAATCGGCAGGGGATTCCAAAAATTGAAATTCCACGATTTCTCGCCAAAATTTCGGTACTCGAAAAAGTTGAATTAATCGGAGTGGCGATGCATTTCGCTGATATCGAGGACACGACGAATCATGATTTCGCGAAAAAACAACTCGCCGAATTCCAAAAAATTCGAACTGAAATCGAGACGGCGGGATTCCAAAACCTGAAATTTCACGCTGCGAATTCCGCGGCGACGCTTTTATGGGATTCGACGCATTTCGAGATTTGTCGGACGGGGATTGCGAATTACGGCATGTGGCCAAGCGAGGAAGCTTTCCTTTCGTTCGCTGAGGACAGGAAAGAAAAAATTGTCCTTACGCCGGCTCTAACATGGAAAACGAAAATTGCCCAAATCAAAAAAATTGTGGCAGGGGATTCAGTTGGTTATGGTCGTTCCTTTCTCGCCGAAAAAGACTCGACAATCGCGATTTTACCGGTTGGTTATTTCGACGGTTTTGCACGAAATTACTCTGAAAAAGGAGAGGTTTTGATTTCTGGAAAACGGGCGAAAATTGTGGGGAGAATTTGCATGAATATTTTAATGGTCGATGTTTCTGAGATTCCAGAAGTAAAACTGGAGGATGAAGTCATTCTGCTCGGCGAATCAGGTGATGATGAAATTACCGCTGAGGAAATGGGCGCGTGGGGCGGGACGATTAATTATGAAGTGACGACAAGGATTCGAGAAAATATTTTGCGGAAAGTGGTGGAGTGAAATAGAATTCCACGCACTGCAAAATCTGGGGCTGTAGCCCCGCTTAGCGGGACGCACGCTTCATAAAAAATTCGGGGCTGTAGCTCAGTTGGTAGAGCGCACGGTTCGCAATCGTGAGGTCAGGGGTTCGATCCCCCTCAGCTCCACCAAAATGATAAAATTAATCCACCACGCGGAGAGGTACTCAAGTGGTTGAAGAGGCGGCTTTGCTAAAGCTGTAGGGGGGTGAATGCTCCCGCGAGGGTTCGAATCCCTCCCTCTCCGCCAACCAACTAAACAATTTTAAAAACTAGAAGACGGTTCATCGCATCGCATCGAATCCTTTTTTTATCAGTTTTCTTCCTGTGCAGTTTCAAAAATTTGTCGACACATATTTTCTTCGACTCGATCGGGGTGAAGAGGTGGTTGCTTCATTGCAAAAATTTTGTGAGGCTGAAAAAATTTTACTCGCGGAAATTTCCGGAATAGGTGCAGTTGGGGAGCTCGAAGTGGGGTTATTTGATGTTGCGACTAAAAAATACTTATCGCAAAAATTTACGGGAGATTTCGAGGTCGCACCGCTTTTCGGTAGTGCCACGACGAAAGACGGTGCGGTCTACCTTCATCTTCACATCAATTTCGCTGATCGTGAGCAAAACTCTCGCGGTGGGCATCTCAATTCGGCTGTCGTGAGTGCGACCTTTGAGGTGACACTGCGGGTGTTGCCAGGGAAATTAAATCGCAAATTTGACGAGGCGATTGGTTTAAACTTACTAGAATTTTCTGCATTGGATTTACAAAACGAGGGAAAACAGTAGAATTCTTCCCGAAACTTCACGATGAGTAATCATCCGCTTTACCACCTCCACCGCCAAAATCGTTTGCTCAAACTACGCAAACCGTTTTTTCCTTCGAAATGGGTGAAGCTTCTCAATAAAGTTGCGATGACAGTCGCCATTCTTGGACCGATTGTTACTCTTCCTCAAGTTTACAAAATTTGGTCTTTACAAAATGCCACTGGTTTGTCGTTGATTTCGTGGGGCAGTTGTCTCGCCTTCAATTTCCCGATGCTGCTTTATGGGATTGTGCATCGTGAAAAAATCATGGTTCGAATGTATATTTTGTGGATTTTAGTGAACGCGTCGGTAGTTTTGGGGATTGTTCTTTTTGGCTAAAAGTTACCTTTTTTGATTTTTAGCGTAATATTTTTTAGCAAAACTTTTCGAATGGACTTCTCAGAGAATGAAATTATTTCCCGAGTTCAAGATGGTGAAACCCATTTTTTTGGGGAGCTTTATGAGATTTACATAAAAAAGATTTTTGCCTTTATTTATTACAAAACCCACCATCGGGAAACCGCGCAGAATCTAACTTCTCAAACCTTCATGAAGGCTTTGGAAAAAATTTCCACTTTCGATTCTAACAAAGGAAGTTTTAATTCCTGGATTTATCAAATCGCGCGGAATTCAGTTTGTGATCATTTTCGGAGTTTCCAATTCGATAAGAATATCGATGATATTTGGGATTTAACTTCGAGCGACGATGTGTCGCGAGATGTTGCTAACAAAATTCAACTTGAAGAGGTTCGCGAAGGTTTGCAGAAGCTCTCTCCGCAACAACGCGAAATCATTATTCTGCGTGTTTGGGAGGGTCTTAAGTTTTCCGAAATCTCCGAAATTCTCAGTAAGTCTGAAGCGGCGGTTAAAATGGATTTTTCGCGCGGAATCAAAAACTTAAAAAGGGAGGTAATTTTGGTGTTTTTGTTTGCATCTTTAACCTTTTGAAATGCAAAATTTAATTAACAAAATCGTGACAGATTTGATCGCCCTTGATCCGGAATTTGCTTCGCCCGAAGAAGATTTGCGTAAACTGGTTCAGAAACTTTTGGCAGCGAAGCCGGATGCAGAGATTGATGAGGTTTTCAAAAAGCGCTTGCAAAACGAGATTTACGCCAAAGCTTTAGAATTACGAAAAGATCAAAAAGATTCACCAAAATTTAAATTTTCTAACCCCTTTAAAATGCAAAAACTTTTTTACGCTTTTGGCGGTGCACTGTTCGCAACGTTCGTTTTCTTTACCTATCAAAATTTGGACAAGATTAATTTCTATGATCAGTCTTCTCAAAAAGAAATTGAGACAGTTGCTCCGCGCGCGTTTGGTAGTTTGGCGCGTGAGACGAGCAACGAAGGTGATATGCAGGCTTTGGGTAAGGGAGGAGGTGGTTCTCCTGATACGATGAGTGACTCTATGGTGGCTCCCGAATATACCGTAAACAAGTTTGTTTACAGCGGAAGCTTGGATTTGCCACTGGGGACGGTGGAAGTGCTTAAGCGCGTGAAGGGAGATGCTTCTACAGGCAGCTTGATAAATTCACTAGCGCGTTTTGATTTAGATTTAGTTAATTTAGCTGCGCTGCGGGGCGCGAAGATTCAAAACTTCAACTTGGTGGAAGATCGCGAATTCGGTTACATGGTGATGGTAGATCTCGCCGAAAGCAGTATTTCTATCAATCAGAACTGGGGAAAGTGGCCGGATCCTTATCGGGATTGCGATTATGAAGCTGAACAGAATTGTTATGAAGATTTGCATTTGGGCGAAAATGACATGCTTCTTGACAGTGAAGTTTTACGGATTGCGGCTGAGTTTGTACAGCAAATGGGAATTAATCTGGATAATTATGGAGAGCCAAAAATTATTCAAGACTGGCGAGAATATTTGGCTCGTGTCGTTGATGACAATTTTTATTATCCCGAATCCATCTCGGTCACTTATCCACTCAAGATTCAGGATCAGCTGGTTTACAGTCAAGGCGGCGACGAAGAGGGCATCAATGTGACTGTAGATCAGCGCAGTAAAAAAGTTTCGGGAGTATGGGGAATACAAACAAAGCACTATCAATCTTCAGAATACGCTGTGGTGGCCGAAGAGACGCTCTTTCGTAAATTTATCGAACGGGGCGGTTTGTGGGGCTGGTTGCCGGAAAACGCTACGAAGATTCGTGAGATTCCGCTTGGCGATCCGGAAGTAGTTCTCATGAAGCACTGGAAATATGCTGATGGCGAGAGTCAAGAGTTGATTGTTCCTGCGTTGCGTTTCCCGATTCTCGAGCCGCCAGAAGAAGGCTACTTTTACCAAAAAGCCGTGGTGGTTCCGCTGGTTGATGATATTTTGCGAGAGCAGGAGCGTAATAGGTCGATTCCAGAACCGATGATTTTAGAGAGTGATATGAGGATTCCAGAAGGAGAGGAGACAGTTGGTCTCGCCAATCCCGCCTCGGTGAAATGCGAGGCAGACGGTTATGCTCTCGAGATTATTAAAGATGCAGAAGGTAATGAATCTGGTTTCTGCAAAAACTTGGAAGACAAAGGTTGTGAGGAGTGGGAGTACTTCCGCGGGGAATGTGAAATTCCGGCGGTGGGCTAATTTTCAGCCGACGAGATTAAATCCGAATCCAATTAAAACAATTCCTGTTGCGACGATTCCAAAAAATAGGGCGAGGAGTTTCAGCGGAATGATTCGTTTCAGCATAATTGCTTCAGGAAGAGATAAGCCGGCTGCCGACATCATCAAGGCGAGGGCTGTGCCGAGCGGCAGACCTTTCACTGTGAGGGCGAAAATTACTGGCACAATTGAAGCGGAGCGCGCGTAGATTGGCACTCCCAAAATTACAGCGAGCGGCACACCCCAGATTTTCGAGCCTTCTCCCAAGATTTTGAGGAAAAATTTTGCTGGAACGAAGCCGTGGATTCCGGCACCAATTGCGACTCCGATTAACAAAATCCACCACATTTTCCTGAAAATCACGACAGCACGATTTGTCGAATA
>Ga0075120_10003921_pt1 | contig 10029 bp, 9 predicted proteins | sample AntAceMetag02UKL_FD_69792 | JGI IMG/M metagenome (GOLD analysis project Ga0075120, IMG submission 69792) | Saline lake microbial communities from Ace Lake, Antarctica - Antarctic Ace Lake Metagenome 02UKL | ecosystem: Environmental > Aquatic > Non-marine Saline and Alkaline > Saline | place...
CAGCGTCGTCAGAGACGTCAGCACCGTACGCGAAAGCGTCTGGTTGATCGAAAGGTTGGCAATCTCACGATAGGAAGCTTTGCCTTTCATCAGCTTGATATCTTCGCGGATGCGGTCGAACACAACAATGGTGTCGTTGACCGAGTACCCGACGATGGTCAGCAAAGCGGCCACAATCGGCAGACTGAGCTGGCGGCCGAAGAGACAGTAGATGCCAATGGTGATGAGCACGTCATGAAGCAGTGCGACGATGGCACCGACCGCGAAGGCGAACTCAAAGCGGATGGAGATGTAGATGATGATTCCGAGCAGAGCCACCGCCAGCGCGGTGATTCCTTTCTTCTTCAACTCTTCCCCGATCTGCGGGCCGACGGTGTCGTTGGCGATGTCTTTGTAGCCCTGCTCGCCGAACGAGGCCAGCATGGCGTCGAGGGCGGCAGCGCCGTCTTCGTAGCCCACTTTGACCTCAAGCGTTTCGGGAAGCTCGGCGCCTTTGGCGGCGGCGATTTCGCGTTGATACTGAATGGCGGCATCTTTTACTCCGGCTTCGGTCAAAACGGCGCGAATGATTTCAACATCCTGTTTGTCGTCGAAGCGGAAGGTGATGGCCGATCCACCGGTAAAGTCGACGCCGAAGTTGTCCTGCCCTTTCTGGAGGAAGAAGAACCAGCTGACCGCGATAATGGAGATGGACAGCGCGGCAGCGATGAGGCGTTTGCCAACAAAGTCGATTTTGGTGTTCGCCTTGATGATGCTGAGCATCTTCAAAGATTTGATCTTGGTTTTTTCCGCGAATGTTTCGAGGAAGAGACGGGTGAAGACCAGCACCATGAGCATACTGACGAGAATACCGGCTGTCAGAGTGACGGCGAATCCGCGGATGGCGCCGGAGCCCTGCCAGAAGAGGATCACCGCGGTCAGCAAGGTGGTGACGTTGGCATCCAAAATGGTGCTGAACGCTTTGCTATAGCCCGCTGTAATCGCGTTGAACACGCTTTTTCCGGTGCGAAGCTCTTCACGAATACGTTCGAAGATCAAGACGTTGGCATCAACGGCCATCCCGATGGTCAGCACAATCCCGGCAATTCCGGGAAGTGTGAGTACCGGCAGACCGGGTTTCGCGCCTGCGACCGAGGAAAAGAGGCCGAGACATCCGGAGGAGAACCACATTCCGAACGGAAGAAGGATCAACACGAGGAACAGGGAGATGTTTGCGACAACCCCTGCGGCCAGATAATAAAGCATCATGAAGGCGAGGACGGCGATGGCGCCATAGGTCAGTGCGCGCACACCGCTCTGGATGGAGTCGCGACCCAGAGTCGGGTCGACGGTGCGCTCTTCCACAATGCTAACCGGAACCGGCAGTGCACCCGCATTCAACACGTTGACGACCCGCTGGCATTCTTCCATGGAGAACGAACCGGTGATCTGAGCGTTTCCGCCAAAAATCGCTTCCTGAATGGTCGGCGCGGAATAGAGCTTTCCGTCGAGGATGATCGCCAGCTGGCGGCCCGCTCGTTGCCCATATTGTTGTCGCCGTTCGGCGCATAGGCACCGGTCACTTTCCCAAACTGATCTGCGCCCTTTTTGTTAAACGTCATCGAGATGTAGGGCAGATTGTTCTGGTTGTATTCAACCTGAGCGCTTTGGACTGCGGAACCGGTCATCTGTGCGCGCATTTCAACATAGACGGGGCGGTAGACCGTTGACCCGTCCTGAGCGTTGTCTTTTTGCAACATAAACTCTGCATTGCGTTTGGTTCCGAACCGTTTGAGTTCGCTCCAGTAGGTTGCGTCCATTTCCTCGTCGCCGGCGGAAACGCTGTCGCGAATGTAAACGGGGGCCTCCCGATAGGAGGTCAGCCGGAAACCTTTGGGGGCCAGACCGGCGCTAGCCAGCTCCTGCACCCACGCATCGCTTTCAGTGTGAACCAGACGGAACTGAAGAAAGGCCACGCTCTGAATGGAGTCTTTGGCTTCAGCGCGTTTGTCGACATCGACACCCGGAAGACGAATGACGACCCGGTCGTCAAGCAGCGGATAAATTTCCGGCTCGGCGATACCCAACCCGTCAATCCGTCCGCGAATGACTTCGATGGCGATATTCCGGGAGGTTTCTACTTTCGATTCAACAGCAGAGTCTAACTTGGCGCCTTCCAAACTCTCGTCCTGTTCGACAACCTGTTTGCGAATCTCATCGCGATCCACTTCGACGGTAAAGCTGGTTCCACCCTTGAGGTCGAGCCCGAGTTTTACTTTTTCCTGAAACGGAGTCACCAAGGCCAGCGACCATGCGACCATCGCGATGAGCGCCATCCACTTCCACATTGCATTTTTAATCATGATAAATTCCCCAATACTTTAGGCCTTAATCTCTGCAGGAGTGTCCCCATCTTCTAAAATCTGCGATACTGCGCTTTTCAAAACCTCAATATTGGTTTTTTCAGCAATCCGCACCATCAGTGTCTTTTCTTTGACAGTGGAAACCTCACCGATGATGCCACTGGTGAGCAGAACGCGCTGACCGGTTTTGACAGACGAAATCAGCGCCTTGCGCTCTTTTTCGCGGCGTTTTTGCGGGCGAATCATCACAAAGTAGAAAATGGCGACCATAAAAACGAGCCATCCGATGGTGAAGCCTCCGCCGGGGGCGGACTGACCTTCTGCGGCCGCCGGTGCGGCCATTGCGAGTGTCTGTAAAAACATATATTTCTCCCTTAGTTTTCCTAAAAATCACAAAGGCGAAGATGCTAATCTCCACCCCTGCCGTTGGCAAGCTTGAAACAGCCATGGAATGGTGGAATACGGGAAGAATGGAATGCTGGACCCGATAGCAACACGTCTATCCGGCGCGTTTCTCATTCACATCCAGTATTCCACCACTCCTCGATTCCATTACTCCGCATCCCTGAGGGCTGCATCGATATCCGGCACAGCGGAGAGCAGTTTTTGTGTGTAGGGGTGCTGCGGATCGTCACAAATCTGGTCGGACGAGCCCAGTTCGACGATTTCGCCATTGTACATCACGGCGATGCGATCGCTCATTTCGCGCACCACGGCCAGGTCGTGACCAATAAACAAATAAGCCAAGTTGCGTTCGTGCTGCAGTTTTTTCAAAAGCTGTATGATGTCCGCCTGAACCGACACATCGAGCGCGGAGACCGGTTCATCCGCAATGAGCAATTTGGGTTCCAGCGCCAATGCACGTGCAATGCCAATACGCTGGCGCTGTCCACCGCTAAATTCATGCGGATAGCGCCCAAGCCAATCTGGATTGAGGCCGACATCCGTAAAAAGATCGGTAACCCGCGTGCGGCGCGTCGCGCGCGTTTTCCCCAACCCATGCACAAAGAGCACCTCTTCAATCGCCGCGCCAACGCTTAAGCGAGGATTGAGCGACCCAAACGGGTCTTGAAAAACGACTTGCGCCTGAGAACGAAATTGTTTGAGTTTGGCGCCTTTAAACGAGCGAATATCGCATCCATCAAAAAGCACCCGACCGCCGGTGGTCTCTCCGAGCCGGAGCACGGCGCGTCCCAGCGAACTTTTTCCACAACCGCTTTCGCCGACCAGCCCGAGGGTCTCTCCGGCGGCAAGCGATAAGCTGACATCGCGCACGGCTTCGAGTTTGCCGTAATGGACGCTCACGTTTTTAATGTTTAGCAACGTTTTCATAATTTTACAAAATCATGGACAACAAAATCATTTTTTCAGAGTAATCATTTCAACCCTGTTCTGGTTAAAGTTAATCCACTGAATCTGCGTTAAACGAGTATGCTCAAATAAGCGAGCGATATGCCTTTGATAGCTAGACTGATTTCTTTTTACCGCGGAAATATGCAGTGCCACATTATCTTGAAGCAAGCACACCTTCTGCTGCCCAACAACACGATTCCCAACGGATACATCCAGAGGCTGGACTCTCTTTTCACAACCACCCAAAAAATATAAGATGGCTTCTTCATAAAGAACCACGTCTAAAAAAGAACCCCAATCTTCCATCAATCCATGAACCGTGTCTTTGACCACTCGATCCTCTGAAGAGGTTTCGGCCCAGTCACTATCATCAAAGTGAACATCAAAACGGCAGGATGGCGAGATTCGCGTTGAAACAAAACGATGCTCAACAGATTTTGGTTTAAAATTCAAAAGCTTCCCATGATGCAAGTTGAGCAGAATGAGATAATGAATCAGCTGGTTTTGATGCATACCAACCAAAGCGTCCACCGTTTTCAGCTCATAAACCGCTCCGTGCCCAACCATTATATCTAAGAAATAATGTTTAACAAAATCCCGATGAACAACTTTAACCAATGCTTCTGACGTGACAGGCAAGCCATGGGACTGCAGGCGGAACATCAGTTCATTTTGATAAACTTTCTCGTCATAAAATCGACCCAGATCATTTTGGACATCAAAGGCATGCTTCATAACAATCCGATCGATCGCATGAAACTCATCCTGCGACAACGCCTCCACTTGGAAATCACAGACTACCGGCATGATTTATCTCCCAGATTCTCACCCCATCGCAAAAAATAATTTTGTTGTTCATGATTTTGTGAATCTATTCTTTATTTACTGATGAAGCCGCGGAACGGCGGCGAGAAGTTTTTTGGTGTAGTCGTGCTGCGGGGTGCACAGGACGGTTTTCGTTTCGCCGGATTCAACAATCTTTCCGTGGGTCATCACATAAATCCGATCGGCCACCTCGGCGACAATCCCGAGGTTATGGGTGATGAGCAGAATGGAGAGTCCGCGCTGTTCGCGCAAATCGACGAGCAATTCCAGAATCTGTTTCTGGACGGTGACATCCAGTGCCGTGGTCGGTTCATCGGCAATAAGCAGGTCGGGATCGCAGGCGAGCGCCATGGCGATCATGGCGCGCTGTTGCATACCGCCGGAAAGCTCGTGGGGATAAGAACTCGCTGTCCGCTGCGGATCGGGAAGCCCAACATCGGCAAGTAGCTTTTCGACCTCGGCCTTCATCTTGACGCCCTTGCGATGCAGACGAATGGCCTCGCCAATCTGCCAACCGACGGTGAAGACCGGATTGAGGGACGTAGCGGGTTCTTGAAAAATATACGCGATGCGATCGCCGCGAAGTTTCCGAAGTTCGGAATTTTTTAGATCAAAAACTTCCAAACCCTGGAAGTTTACAGACCCCCCGACAATGCGGCCGGCGGGTTCGGGAACCAATTGAGCGAGCGCGAGTGCGCTAACGCTTTTCCCGCTACCACTTTCGCCAACAAGCGCAACGATCTCGCCGTCAAAAATCTGAAAATCAACGTGGTTCGCCGCGCGGACGGGATCGGCAGAAGAGCCGAAGTGTACTTCGAGCCCTTCCACGCGGAGTAATGGCTTTTTATTTGCGCGGTTCATTTCAAATCAAAAGCTATCGCATTCTATGAATCATGAACGGGGTTACGGTGCCAAAAATCATCACGGGCAACCATCCACCCAGCCACGCCGGGATCCACTGCTCTTTTCCCGCCCCCTGGCAAACTAGTTGCAGGATGTAGAAGCCAAAGAAAAGTGCGAACGCCAGCATGATGCCGGAAAAAGCGCCCTGCCGCCCCGTATGCGCACCAATGGGAACGCCGATGAGAGTGACGATCAGGCAAAGGAGCGGTGCCGCGAGGCGGCTATGAAGATCAACCTTCAGGCGGGCGCGGGTGTCATCCGAAATTCCTTTTTTGGAGTTCAAGTATCCAAGCATCTCGCGAGACGAAAGATACTCCGGATCTTTGATTTCGCTCATAAAGGTTTGGGGCGTTTCTGTGAGCTCACGCATTTCCTTCTGAAGAATCATCTCCGGCGCTCCGGCAAGATCCCCCCGCTCGTTGTAGTGCTGAATGGTGATGTCCATAAACCACCAGCGGCCATCGAGCCAGAGCGCTTTTTCGGCCTGAATTTTTATCGCATCGGAGCCATCGTCGCGCTGCTGAAGAAGCTCAATGTTGTACATGGAGTGATCTCGCGTATCGAATTTCTGAACCATCCAGACATGGTCGCCGCTTTTCAGAGCAATGTTGCTGGCATAGAAGATATCTTCGGTACGGCCCTGCCTCTGATATTCCAAAAACTGCTCGGCCCGAAATGCAGCATTCGGAGCCACCGCCTCGTTGATGAAACCGGCAACGAGTGTCGCAACAACGCCGATGCCGATAAACGGGAGGACAATCCGATAGATGCTGACGCCCCCCGCACGCATCGCGGTGATTTCGCTATGCCGAGTGAGGCGCGAAAGGCTGTAGAGCATGGCCAGTAGCAGGCAGGCAGGAAGAATAAGAATCGCAACCGGGGGAAGAATCAGGCCGTAGTAATAGAGGATCTCCAAAGGCCGGCTGCCCCCCTCTAGGAAGTCGCTGAAGTTATCGAAAAGATCGTTGATCACAAAAAGGAGCGTGAATCCGAGCAGGCAGTAAAACAGCGGAAAAAGCAGGCTTTTTAGAAGATATTTGGTCAGAATTTTCATATGCGGGTTCAAACGGTAGCGGGAAACAGGCCCTCCCGCAAGCCGGATTGGAACCCGTTATTAGATATTTGTTATTGGCGGATCGATTGGGCGTGGCAAAATGGAAAAAATTTAGAAGGAGAATCCTCATGCCCACATTAGATGTACGAATCGAAGATCCGGTGACATTTATCATTCTTGGAGCCACGGGAGACCTGACGCGCCGAAAGCTAATGCCTGCGCTCTACACCCTGTTCAAAGATAATATACTAAGCGAAGACTTCGCAGTGATTGGCTTTGCGCGGCGCGACCACAACGACGACACGTTCTGCAAACTGATATCCGATGCCCTACGGGAGCATAGCCGGATTCCGACCGATGAAAAATCGCTCGCTGAATTCTGTAGTCACCTGCACTACCACAAGGCAGACATCACCGACATCGAAACCTACCGCAGCCTTGAACAACGCCTTCGCGACGAAGCCCTGCCCGCCAACCGCCTCTTCTACCTATCCATTACCCCCGACCTGGTCGAAACCGCGACCCACAACCTCCACGAAACCGGCCTCATTACACCGGAAGGCGGCACGCCGTGGTCACGCGTCATTGTCGAAAAACCTTTTGGAAACGACCTGCAAAGCGCACAGGACCTTAATCGGATTCTTCTCGAGCATATGGAAGAACCTCAGATTTACCGGATCGATCATTATCTCGGCAAAGAAACCGTACAGAACATTCTATCCTTCCGTTTTGCCAACACCATCTTTGAGCCGCTCTTCAACCGAACCCATGTCGACCACATTCAGATTACCGCCACCGAAACCGTCGGCATGGAAAGCGGTCGCGGCGCCTTCTACGATAAAACCGGCGCCCTCCGCGATATGGTGGCCAACCACCTCTCCCAGCTTCTCTGTCTGGTGACCATGGAGCCGCCGGACGGTCTGGATGCCCGCTCCATTCGCAACGAAAAAATGAAAATTCTGAGTGCACTCTCCCTCGCCGCCGACACTCCCGGCCACCCAGCCGTCTGCCGCGGCCAATACGCCGGAGCGGGCGACTCGCCCGCCTTCCGATCCGAAGATCGCGTCAGCCCGGACTCCAACACCGAAACGTTCGCCGCCCTTCGAATGGAAATCAACAACTGGCGCTGGGCGGGCGTCCCCATCTACCTGCGCACCGGAAAGCGAATGGCCAAAAAGACCACCGAAATCGTCGTGCAGTTCAAAACGCCCGCGCTGCAGCTCTTTCAGCACGTTGCCTGTGAGGGAGATGTCTGCGACCTGACCGGAGTCAAACCCAACACTCTGATTTTCCGCATCCAGCCGGATGAAGGAATCTTCCTGCAGATCTCCGCCAAGCGACCCGCCATGCAACTCGTCGTTGAAAGCGTCGACATGGACTTCTCCTATTCCGGACGCTGGGACAAAGACCTGCCAGAGGCCTACGAACGGCTCCTCCTCGATGCGCTGCGCGGCGACTCCACCCTCTTCACCCGCTCCGACGAAGTCGAAGCCGAATGGAGCGTGCTCAACACCCTCCTCACCGAACTCGAACAAGATACTCCCAAACTCTACCCGTCTGGCTCGTGGGGGCCGACCGAAGCCAATGCCCTCCTCGTCGGGGATGCACAGTGGAGAAACGAATGAGCGTGCAACTGGTTTATGTGACCGCACCCTCGCGGCCAGAGGCGGAGCAAATCGCCGAAACCGTCGTGACCGAAAAGCTGGCCGCCTGCGCCAACATTTTCGACGGCGTCACCTCCATCTTTCATTGGGAAGGCAAACTCTGCCGCGAAAGCGAAGCGGTACTGATTTTGAAGACCACCGAGGAGCGAGTTGAGGCATTAACGGAACGAATCAAACAGCTCCACAGCTACGACTGCCCCTGCATCGTCGCCCTCCCCATTGAGGTTGGCAACTCGGACTTTTTGAATTGGATCGCCAAAGCCGTCCGGGCATAAAAAAACCAGCCGACTGGCTGGCTTTATCAAGCGACTGAATTGGTAGCGGGGCTCGGATTTGAACCGAGGACCTTCAGGTTATGAGCCTGACGAGCTACCAGACTGCTCCACCCCGCAGTCACTTGTAAGTGGGGGAAGATAGACTTTTTCCGGCGTGTTGCAAGGGGAAATCTTCAAATTCTTTGCCGAACGGCTTCGTAGAGCAAAATCGCCGCCGAAACAGATACATTCAACGAATCATTTTTTCCAAGCATTGGAATTTTCACCTCCAGATTTTTCCAAGCATTGGAAACTGTACCGCAGGCGTCCCGCCTGCTTTTCCAAGGTTTGGAAAGTCCTTGATCCTCGGCACCGACGGCAATCGCCAATGAGCCGGTCAGGTCGCAATCGGTATACACCGCGTCCGCATCCGGCACAGCCGAAAGAATCCGAATGCCCTTCTCTTTCAGGAAAGCAATCGTCTCTACCGATGTCGCCTCAGCCACGGGCAGATAAAAGAGCGTCCCGATGCTGTTGCGAATCACGTTGGGATTATTCAGGTCCGTCGCGGCATCGCAGACAATCACCGCATCCACGCCGGCTCCATCAGCTGTGCGAAGCAGCGCGCCGAGGTTCCCCGGCTTCTCCACTCCCTCTGCGACCAGAATCAACGGATTGTCCGGCAACTCCAACTCGCTGAGTTTTTTGCCGACCAGCGGGCCGACCGCCAAAATCCCGTCCGGATTCTCGCGGAACGTGATTTTGTTAAATACGTTTTCCGATGCATGGAAACGCGGTGAGGACACCGCGTCTACATTTTCCAAACCTTGGAGAATTGCGAGCCCGTCGGTGCCACCGACCCAGAGCTCGGTGGGTTGCCAGCCATTCTCGATGGCGCGAAAAACTTCGCGCGCGCCCTCAATGACGGTCAGCCCCGCCTCGCGGCGGGCCGACGCCTTCCGCTGAAGCTTCACGACCCGCTTCACGCGCTCGTTCTGCAAACTGGTAATGATTTCCATACAGAAACCTAAAGGGTGAAGAGTGTTTTGAGAGCGTGGTCGATAAATTGACGCTCGTCGCAAACAACTCCCGTCACTGCGCTCGTACGTTCTTTCAGAAGAGCCCAGTCGATTCCCAGCGGCGCACCGAGGTGCGTCTTCTGGAGAATTGCTTTAGACGGATCGATATTTTCCAGCTCCGCGAGATTTTCTTTAACGTGGTGATAGGCATCTCGGAAGGCCATGCCCTGCCCGACGAGCTCGAGCGCGCGGTCGGTGGCAAACACATCCGGGGTGAAGCCGTCGAGGAGCGCCTGCTTATTGACCTGAATGGCCTCTACAAAGGGGGAGAGAACACGCAGGCAGGCGCGAGTCGTTGCCACGCCATCCATAAAGGGTTCTTTGGCGTCCTGCAGGTCGCGGTTGTATCCGGATGGCGATCCTTTGATGAGATCGTAAACAGCCAGCTCGCAGGCTTTCACACGCGAAGCACGAGCGCGCACCAGTTCAATGACATCGGAGTTTTTCTTCTGCGGCATAATGCTACTGCCGGTACACAGCTCATCGGGCAGCGTGAAGTAGCCGAATTCGGGCATCGTGAACAGCATGAGGTCCTGCGCCATGCGAGAGAGCGAG
>Ga0075120_10003923_pt1 | contig 10025 bp, 9 predicted proteins | sample AntAceMetag02UKL_FD_69792 | JGI IMG/M metagenome (GOLD analysis project Ga0075120, IMG submission 69792) | Saline lake microbial communities from Ace Lake, Antarctica - Antarctic Ace Lake Metagenome 02UKL | ecosystem: Environmental > Aquatic > Non-marine Saline and Alkaline > Saline | place...
AAGCGTTAAAAGAATGATTACCAAAACAAACAACAAAAGAATAATGATGCCAGCCATAACCCTTTGCTGACCTTTGCGTTTCATCACTTCCTGTTCCTTTTCCAAAGCGAAATTCCGTTCGATGATATTTATTTTATCCGTGTTTAAGCGCATGTAAAAGGTGTCGGTAGCACTTTTGTATTTTTGATAAAAATCCAGTGCTTTTTCAAAGTTTGCATCTCTCGATGCCAGCTTGTAATTAAAATAATAAGATGCAATAAGTATTTCGATATTGCTTTTTAAGTAGCCGTCATCTTCCAGTTGTTTAAACATTTTTAAAACGATATCTTCATTTTCAATTTTCCCCATCAAAAACAAATTAACACCAATGCGCGCAACTTCTTCCGGGAAATCTACCTGAGGCATCAATTCGAACATACGGTTCAGATAAACATCAACCGAGTCCTGCATTTCTTCTTCCCAAAACCTCATTACCATATCATTATACAGAGAAAGGATATAATTTTTGTTGCCTGTTAAATTATAATAATGCAAAGCTTTGTGCGAATAATCCAAATATTGCTTTATGCTGCTGTCGGCATCATTGCAAAAGGATGCTAAATTGCTGTAAGCATTTGCCATACACACGTAATCATTGCTTTCGATGCTTATGGCCAATGATGCGTTGATATATTTTTGAGCGACATCCATGGACTTTTGCATGGCGTAAATTACACCAATCTGATTCAGGGCATAGGCTTCAATGGTTTGGTTTTTAATAGTTTCATTTAAGCTCCTCAGGGATAGCAACTCATCGATGGCATCATCATATTTCATTGTCCTGCCATAGATAGACGCTTTATTGTAATGAATTTTGAGTTGTATGGTGTCATCATTTGTGGTGGTGCTCAATTCATCAAGCGTGTTTAAAGATGTTTCATACTCACCTATCTCCATGTATAAACTGCCCAACAAAAGTAAAAGCCGCTCAAGTTCCACCTGATTATTATCAATTCTTGCCTGATTGATTAATTCTTTGGTTTCTACTATTTTATATTCCAGTTTACTTTTATTATGCTCCTTCATTAGAATATCGACAATGTTGGTGTCCACGGCAACATCTGTATTTGTTTCATCATTATTTTGGGCCTGGCACAAATTGCCAAACATGCACAGTAAAACAGCAACTATAAATAAGCTTTTCAAATCGGGCAGCATCTTAAAGTAAGTAGATTTTATTTGCTCACAAAAATAAGGAATTTTATAGTCAGGGTTTGACTTTAAGTCAAGCCCTGACTAAAAGCCCTGACTTTAAGTCAAAATCTCCTAAGCACATAAAATACAGCTACATAAAAGCTATTGATATACAATTGATATAGTCCATTTTTTGCAATGATGTAGTATTGATAGCCTTTCAGTCGCTGATTTATAATTCTTGTGTTGTAATTTTGTCAAATCATAATATTGTAAACCTAAAATTGTAAAAACATGAAAACATTATTCAAAAACACCTTTACAAAAATTGCACTCGCATTAATTGTAGTTGTATGTATTAGCCCTTCAATTACACTTAAAGCCGAAGAATTTACAGTAACCGTTTCTGCTCCCGGACAATTGGAGGATGACATTAATCAATTGGTTGGAGGCCCTGATAACTACTATTTGATAACATCACTTATTGTTATCGGAAATTGCAATAGGGATGATATTTATTTCCTGCAGGATTTAGGCTATGTTTCCAGTCAGGGCGGCCTGGGAGTGCTCGAAGATTTGGATATTTCAGAAATTAATCTGCCCAATAATACACTGCCCTCATTTGCCTTTTCGTATGTTGATATCGATAACATAATCCTTCCAAATTCAGTGGTAACTTATGAATGGCAATGTTTTTTTAATTCCAATGCCAAATATGTAAAAGTAGGAACAGCCACTTCCATTTTATTTGAAGACCCAAGCCCTTATTATAATTCGTACGATTACACCGCATTTTCGAATACCCGCGAAATGATTGTTTACGAAGTTGAAGGGGACAACAATCATTTTGTTTCGATTGAAGGTGTGATTTATTCAAAAGACATGAAGCAACTAATTGCCTACCCGAGCAATAAAGCAGATAATGCTTTTACGATACCCGAGGGTGTCGAGACAATTTGTTTTGCCGCTTGCAGCAATACGCGCAACTTAAATAGCCTTAGTATCCCAAATAGTTTGAAAACCATTTCTGATTACGGATTAACAGGAAGTGAAGACATTAATAATATCCAATGGGGAAGTGGCCTGGAAATCATTGGCTACAGTGCATTTATGCTGGCCGAAGACCTGGGTGAAATTACCTTGCCCGAGGGGCTTGAAACAATTGTTTCAAGTGCTTTTTACAGTTCCGGAATCACAAAACTTACCGGCCCGTCAACTTTGCTAACAATAGGTTACGACTGTTTCAGGGGCGATGGCTTTGATGGCTCTACCCTCGAAACGCTCGATTTTAGCAATTGCACTAATTTGCTTAAAATTGAAGAAGCTGCTTTTTACGATTGCCACTCACTTAAAAACATTTCCCTTCCTGAAGGACTCGAGGTAATCGGAAACGCGGCTTTCCAAAATTGTTATTCCATCGAAGAAATTATGGTGCCTCATTCGGTGGAAACCATTGAGGTAAATGCATTCTGGATGTTTAGCGAATTGTACGAACACAAAATGGAAAAAGTGATTTTGGGGTCCGGCCTCCAGCAAATTCAGGCAAATGCCTTTGGCGAATGCTCGAATATCGAGGTGATTGAAAGCTGGAACCCCGTACCACCGTCATTGGCAAATGATGGTTTTGAAACAGAATTGAATAATTCATGCAATGTTTATGTGCCTGTAGGTTCGCTCGCTGCTTACGAGGTTGCAAACCGTTGGCAGGATTTTCAGTATATCGAAGAAACCTTGATAACCGGCATTAGTCCAGTAGTATCGTCGGATTGTAAAATTTATAGTTCAAATAACAAGTTGTTCATCAAAAACGCAAAACAGGGGGAGCATGCAATAATTTATTCTACCTCTGGAACAGTGGTTGAAACCATACAAATTTCAAATAGCATCGAAGAAATTGAGCTTCCCAAGGGTATTTATCTCATTGGTATCAGTGGTGCTACCACAAAAATTATTATTTGATTTTTATTCATATCTTTATCACATGATAAAAGATAACACTGTACTCTCGGTAACTTTAAAAAGCGTTTTCCTGGTTGTAGGTTCCTATGTAAGTGGTTACTATTTCACACAAATGATTCACGAACCTACATCTTTGGTTGGTGGACTTTGGGCTGCAATTTCGGGCATTATTGTTTGCGAGAGCACTGCCCGGGAAACTTTACATTCTGCCAAAATTCGGATTATTGGCTCTTTAACAGGTGCAATTATTAGTGGGGTTTATTTGGTATTTTTTCCATTTACAATCCTTGGGTTTGCTATCTGCATTGCGCTGGGAGTACTGCTATGTTACTTCTTCAAAATTCAACATTCCATAAAATTAACAGCCATCACCATATCAGTAATACTGATCGTATCAACTGTTGAAAAAGAATTACACCCAATAATTAACGCAGGTTTGCGCTTTGTTGAGTCGGCTATTGGAACCGCTTTAGCACTTGCTGTTGCATACGGTGCTTACTATTTGAATAAAACAAAAACCTAATTTGGATGGTTCTACCACGAATTTAATGGATGGTTTTAAAACAACTATTTAGTACATACTGACATGTATAAATTGTCAGGTGTCGGATGACGGATGACGGATGTGTAAATTACAGAGATTCCGTTATTTGATGGTATAATAACATCGGTCACCGGTCACCGGACATCAAACCATTAATGACAATTAGCACATATTTGATATTACTTCCCACTAAAATAGCAGTAGAACCAAAAAATTAAATCCTGTATACTTCACCATAGTTTTCATTTCTTTTAACTGATTTTCCGGCTGATAGCTTGTACACAATTAATCATTATTTTTGACCCCAATTATAAAAACTCAAACTTGTGAAAATACTGGTACTTGCTGCCACAGAAATAGAAGTACGGAGCCTGATGGAAAATCTCAGGCTTATTAAAGTTTACAATGATCAATTTACCAGTTGTGCTTTTGAAAGTATTACAATAGATGTACTTATGAGCGGCATTGGGATGGTTGCCAAGGCGTATCAGTTGGGAAAGTATTTGCAAAAGGATAAATATGACCTGGCACTGAATATTGGTATTGCCGGAAGTTTCCGCAAAGAGATTGCTTTAGGCTCAGTTGTAAATGTGGTGCAGGATCAATTTTCGGAGATGGGTGCAGAAGATGGCGATCGTTTTATCAACATTGCTGGAATGAATTTTAAGGAATTCGATACCTATCCTTATGCAAAAGGAATATTGAAAAATGATACCAATTTTAATCAATTTGGCATTGGTGGATTAAAACAGGTTTGTGGCATCACTTCAAATACAATTCATGGGAAACAGGAAAGTATTTCCGAAATTATCAAGCGCTTCAATCCCGACATTGAAACCATGGGTGGGGCAGCTTTTTTATATGCCTGCCTTTGCGAGAAAATACCCTGCGCACAAATCCGTTCTGTTTCTAATTATGTTGAAGTAAGGGACAGGTCGAAATGGGAAGTTCAGTTGGCCATCGATCAATTGACTCTTGAAGTATTGAGAATTTTCAGCTATTTAAACAAACAAGGAAATCCATCAAATGAAAATGAATAGATTTATAATACTGATGTCGGGTCTTTTAGTTTTATCAATATCGGCCTGCGACAACAAATGCAATGTTGATTGTTTTACACCTCCGGGTGAATTGGCACTCAAAATTACCGACATCGACGATGGAGCTGATTTAATTTACACCGGGGTTTACAATGCCGATTCTCTTGCCATTTATTATTTCGGTAATAATAGCAGCGGTATAAAAAGGTATATCATTCTGGAAGTGCAAACAGATTCGGCCAGGCAAAGTTCGTTTATCATTTCCAATGATATTTCCTGGAAAAGCGTGGAAGGATTTAAAGATTTTTACTTGTACTTAAATTACCAGGAAACTGATACACTTTTTTATGATGTCGTTTCAAAATCTGAGGACTGTTGCACCTATCACCCGATAATGAGTTTTAGCATCAATGGAAATGACGTCGAATATGATAACACAGATTACACCTATGATTTAAAAAAATGACAATCAATGCCGAAAAACCAGAAATCTTTGATTTCATTGTTTTTCGAGTCCCGGATTCACGAATCCGAGGATTCGGAACATCCTCGAAAAGTTACGAAAATTGCAAATTTTCTACTTTTCGGGATGACTATCAATGACGCGCGGAGCGCAAATGACTATCAATGACCGCGGAGCAAATGACTATCAACGACAGCGTAACAAATGACACAAAAAATAACCCTCGGCTTTTCGCCCTGCCCCAACGATACTTTTATTTTCGATGCTATGGTGCATCATAAAATTGACACGCACGGACTGGAATTTGATTATGTGTTCGGCGACGTGGAAGAATTAAACCGAATGGCCTCACAAGCCAGGCTTGATGTTACAAAACTTTCGTTTAATGCATATTTTTCGGTTGCCGAAGATTATTGTTTGTTAAATTCGGGAGCCGCCCTGGGAAAAAACAACGGACCGATTTTAATAAGTAAAAAGGAACACTCAATTGATGAAATCCCTAATTTGAAAATTGCTATCCCGGGAAAACAAACAACTGCAAACCTTTTACTCACGGTTGCATATCCGGGGGCAACAAATAAAACTGAAATGTTGTTTTCGGATATTGAAGCAGCAGTGCTCAGGAGTGATGTTGATGCCGGCCTTATCATTCACGAAAATCGTTTTACCTATGCAGAGAGGGGGCTCCATAAAATTCTTGACCTCGGAGAATATTGGGAAACTTTAACCGCCTCCCCCATCCCATTGGGTGGCATTGCCATCAAAAGAAACTTACCGGGCGAACTCCAATTATTGGTAAATAGAATCTTAAAAGACAGTATCAATTATGCCTTCGACCATCCGGGTGAAGCCCTGGATTTTATCAGGTCACACGCACAGGAGATGGATGAAGACGTGATGTACAAACACATCCAGCTTTATGTAAATAATTTCACAAGGGACCTTGGGGCTGATGGTAAAAAGGCAATACAAACCCTGTACAAAAAAGCCCATGAATTGAATTTGATCCCAGAGGTCGAACAAAACATTTTTATTGATTAATATCACAAAATGAATGAAATACATTGACGAGTATAGAAATAAAGAACTTGTGCTGAAGATTGCTGATAGAATAAAACGCATATCAAAAAAGCAGGTTAAGCTGATGGAGGTTTGCGGCGGTCATACCATGTCCATTCAAAAATTTGGCATCCCTTATTTATTACCTGAAACTGTGGAATTATTGTCAGGGCCAGGTTGTCCGGTTTGTGTTTCCAGCCGTCAGTTTATCGACCATGCAGTTGCCTTATCGCGACTACCGGATGTTATCATAACTACATTCGGGGATTTGATCCGTGTGCCGGGATCAACTTCATCTTTAGACCGTGAAAAAGCTGCAGGTGCCGATGTCAGGATTGTTTATTCTATCATGGAAGCCCTAAATATTGCCTTGAAATCCCCAGACAAAAAAGTTGTTTTTCTTGGTATCGGTTTCGAAACTACAGCACCCACAAGTGCGGCAGGCGTTTATCACGCACAAAAAAACAAAATCGATAATTTCTTTTTCCTAAGTTCACACAAGATCATGCCACCAGCCATGTCGGCACTTATTGACGAAGGTGTAAAAATTGACGGATATATCGGCCCCGGTCATGTAAGTACAATCACCGGTTCAGGAATGTACGAGGAAATTGCACAAAAATTTAAACTGGGTGTAGTAATCTCCGGCTTCGAACCTGTAGATTTGATGCAGTCAATATATATGCTGGTTGAACAAATAGAAAATGAAAAGCAGCATGTTGCAATCCAATACAAACGTTTCGTAAAACCTGAAGGCAATGTCAAAGCGAAAAAATTGATGGATGAAGTATTTGAACTGAAGGAAGACTGGTGGAGAGGGCTGGGTATTTTACCAAAAAGCGGATTAAAATTAAGGGATGAGTACAGCTTGTTTGATGCCTCAAAAATGATTGAAGTTGAAATTGAGCCCACCATTGAGCCAAAAGGATGTATTTGCGGAGAAATTTTAAAAGGCATTAAAAATCCAAAAGACTGTAAATTATTTGCAAAAGCTTGTACACCTCAAAATCCTGTTGGGGCATGCATGGTTTCAAGCGAGGGTTCGTGCCATGCGTATTATAAATATAACAGGGGGTAAGTCTGAAGTTTGAAGTGCCGAAGCAAAGCTTCGCGCATGCTCGACCGAAGGTCGGCATTTGGAGTGCCTAAAGTTTGGAGTTTGGAGTTTAGAATATGGATTTCGACAAGACCTGGAAGATGGGGTGTTAAAAATTGATTTTCTTAAAATTGTATTTTTCTGTTTATGTGGCTATTAAGATTTATAGAAAAAAAATGTCTTTTCGTTCCGTTTTTTGCATTTTTTCAAAGGTTTTTGTAAAGAGATTTCTCCCTTCGGTCAAAATGACAAGTTTTCGTAACAAGTAAATTATGAATGTATAAATAGATTTCTCAGTCGCTGTGCTCCATCGAAAAGACAGGGTAATAATGGGAGGAGAGGAACATCGGGCGCAGAGCGCCCGATGTTCCTCTCCTCATACACCACAAATGAAGCCCTGTCTTTTCGACCGCAGGGAGAAATCTATTACCATTTGTCATCACACATAGAGGCTCCTATTTCCAGGGGCTTGGTACTCGAAATGACAAAGTTGTAGTTTATTGGTTCGGGGGAAATCCATCTTTATGAAAATAATAATCTGATGAAAGGTGAGTTAAAAAGAAAAATATAATAAATGGAACGTAAAAGTAAAATACAGATTTTACAACCCACCTGGAGGGTTTGCCTTTTTAAAAACAGTAGGTTTAAAAATTAAGTCCGTCTGTGTTGAAATAAAACCTTCCAGGTCTTCGCCAGTTCAAAGTTCAAAGTTTGGAGTTCATAGGTTTGAGTTTGGAATTTCAGTTCTGAGTTTGAAGCTTACTCACAATTTACTATTAACAATTAACAATTAACCATCAATGAAAACCAACAAAAACATACTTCTCAGCCACGGCAGTGGTGGCAAATTATCACACGAATTGATCAGTGACATTTTTGTAAAACATTTCGATAACGATATTCTTTCAGCGCAAACTGATTCAGCAATCCTTGACCTTCAGGGCAGCCACCTTGCATTTACCACCGATTCGTATGTAGTCGATCCCATATTTTTCCAGGGTGGAAATATTGGTAAACTTGCTGTTTGTGGTACTGTTAACGACCTTGCAGTCTCTGGTGCTAAGCCTCTTTACCTGAGTTGCGGGTTCATCATCGAAGAGGGTTTTCCTATTTCTGATCTCGAATCCATTGTAAAAACAATGGCTGAAGAAGCCACAAAAGCCGGGGTAAAAATTGCTACCGGTGACACGAAGGTTGTGAACAAAGGAAAATGCGATAAAATCTTCATCAATACTGCCGGCATAGGCTTATTAGGACCTGAAAGGAAAAATATCAGTTTTGGTAAAAACATTGCACCTGGCGATAAGATCATCGTGAATGGATCTATTGGCGATCATGGAATTGCAATTCTTGCTGCACGTGAATCACTCAGTTTTCAAGCCGATATCCAGTCTGATTGTGCCGCATTAAACGGCCTCATCGAAAGCTGTTTGGAGCTATCATCTGGGATAAAATTCATGCGCGATGCCACCCGGGGAGGAATTGCTACTGTTTTGTGTGAATTGGCTGAGGATAAAGATTTGGGGATAATCATGAATGAAAACAGCATTCCGGTAAGTGAACTGGTAAAAGGTACCTGCGAGGTATTTGGCTTCGACCCGCTCTATCTCGCCAACGAAGGAAAAGTAGTTATGGTTGTGAGTAAAAAGGATGCAACTAAGGTGCTTGAAAAAATGCAAAAACACCCATTTGGACAGGAAGCTCAGATTGTCGGAGAAATTGTTGCCGACCATCCGGGCAAAGTATTATTACAAACCGAAATTGGCGGACGAAGGATTATAGACATGCTTGCCGGTGAAATGTTACCACGGATTTGTTAGGCCAATTTCATCAATAGCTTCAACCTTTCTAACTTAGTAGTTGATACCATACCAATAATGTTGCAAGTTACAGGTTTCAAGTTGCAGTTAAATTTAACATGTAACTTGCACCCATTGTAAGCGCACAGGCAAATTTGTGAAATAAATAATTTAACGACCTTGCAAAAAACCTGGGTTATTAACCGCTAGTCCCCAATTCCTGGTAGAATTTATTGATGGCACCGGCAAGGTCATCAAATACAACATAGTGATTGTCGCAGCCGCTTCTTGAGCAAACATTTACTTTTCCACCAGCCTTAATATTTAGCCCAACCATCGGTGCATCGCAACTCTGACATTTAATTTCCCTCAAAAGGGATTTATTACAATTCGGGCAAAAGAATTTAACAATATCGCCCTTATTGAACTCAATATTGCTCTCATGGTCGTAACATCCATAGCGTGCACACAGCCATAATACACCCCGCTCTTCTTCGCCAACAATATTGACTTTTATACTGGGCTTCTCATGCAAGGGGTGCCCCTCATCCATCAAAGACGAATCGCAATGTGGGCATTTAACGATTAATGTGATAATGTTATTCATATTATACTCCTGTAAATTAAATGATTAGTAATATTTTATTGAAATAACGGATTTTAAATGTACAAAAAATATCTTACAATATGCAAATCACCAAACTTTGTGAGGCTAAATTATAACAATTAAGCGAGCAATGATGAGCACTGAAAAATAATTTTCTTTTTTTTTTGCCAGCTAATCAACACAAAATAGGTTTTATTTAGCAAGGCTTTTCAGAAGGCTTTTCTATCTTTGCCGGCTGAAAATCAATTCAACATTTTAATAACAATCTTTATTTCAAGATAAAAT
>Ga0075120_10003924_pt1 | contig 10025 bp, 7 predicted proteins | sample AntAceMetag02UKL_FD_69792 | JGI IMG/M metagenome (GOLD analysis project Ga0075120, IMG submission 69792) | Saline lake microbial communities from Ace Lake, Antarctica - Antarctic Ace Lake Metagenome 02UKL | ecosystem: Environmental > Aquatic > Non-marine Saline and Alkaline > Saline | place...
GAAGATTCGATTTGTCGTTTTCGCACAGGGTCGAACCGGCTCAACCCTTCTTGCCAGTCTACTATCTTCACATTCGGAGATTCAGTGCGATGGTGAAATCCTGGCAGAAAGAGTGCCTCACCCACTCGGTCACATTGAAAGCCACCAAGATGCATCGGAGAAGCCTGTATATGGCTTCAAAGTTAAAATTTATCAATTGAGCGAAACACAAAAACTCGTTCCTGCTGAATTTCTGCGTAACATGGTGAAGGTAGGCACAAAAATCATCTTCCTCAGTCGTCGGAACCTCTTGCGCCATGCACTGTCTAACTACGTTGCACGTGCTAATCGCTACCATTTCCGAATTGGAGAAAGAGTCAATGTGAAACCGGTCCATTTTGAGCCAGCGGAGCTTCTGGAAGTCATGAATAGGCGAGCTGAGCATCGCAGAAAAGAGGAGGCCGCTGTCGTGAACCTTGACGTTCATCGAATGGTGTACGAAGACGATTTAATAGATCCCGTAGCTCAACAGAGGTCTTTAAATGACTGTTTCAGGTTCATAGGAGTCCCACCCCAGCCAGTCTTCACAGACTTAATCCGAGGTGTCACTGGACTTTTGTCATCGTACTTCAGCAACTATTCGGAGGTTGCTGCAGCCCTAAAAAACACACAGTATGAACACTTCCTTTCTGACCCAGCGTACAGATAAAGAACCGAATAACGAACGAGTAACGAGGAAATCATAGCATGAATTGCCTTACTATTGATAAATCTGAAAAACTGACTATTGATGTTGTCGTGCCGTCCTTTCGTCCACGAGTCGAGTTCCTGGACGCTCTCACGTCACTCAAACAGCCCTCCGGCGGCGAGGTATTCTTCTTCATTATTGTGGACCATCCAGGCACCGATGTGCTTAAGCTCCGTCAAGCTTCGAGCGGGATTAAGAATATGGTAGTCGTGGTTAATGACACAAATGCTGGGGCAAGTGAATCTCGCAATCGAGGAATTGAGGCCGGGTGTAGCGAGTATATTCTTTTTCTTGATGACGATGTAGAGCCCCACGAGGATTTGTTGGTTGAATATGCGAATGCAATAAGAGCGGATACGATGAATCATCCCGGATTTGTTGGGATCGTGAATTTCCCCCTCCCTTGCAACAGTTTCACGAGAGGCGTTTTTGGTAGTGGCGTGCTCACTTTTTTCGGCCTCGCTGCGCAGAAGAGAGATATGCCCTGGGGTGTAACGGCTAACTTGTGTCTTCGACGACAATCGTTGGGCACCAATCGCTTCTCAACGCAATTCCCTCGCGGTGGAGGTGGCGAGGACATCGATCTCTGTCTACGAGTGAAGAAAAGCAGTGGGGGCAAAGAGTTCCTCAGTGTACCTGGGGCGGAGGTAGATCATCCTTGGTGGGGTGGGGGGACTCGGTGTTACGGACGATTCGTCCGGTGGGCCTTCGGAGACTCAAGGCTAGCTGCGCTTCATCCGCAGCACCGGTTTACCAATTGGCCGACGATGTGGGAGACTTGGATGGCTCTTCTGATACTCTGGGGATTCGTGCCTAAGGCGACAGGCATCGTCGCAGTGGGATTAATTGCATCAGTCACAAGCGAGTTCCTGGTCGACTTCGCGAAACTAAAGCGTCGAGGTGTTTGCCTTTCGTTTCTCGATTCTGTGGAGTCCGTGCTCATACGTCTGAGCATCGATCTTGGGCGTGTCCTCTGTAACATTTCTCGTCTTCGGCCGCGCGGCCTTATGGAGCATTTTGATTTTTTTTGCACTGGCCAACATATAGGTTACGAACGGCGAGTTGCTGCAATCAAGACGGCTATAGTGATAGGTGCGGTGATGGTAACGGCCATTTCTCACTTGTTCATTTAAAATCACTTGAGTTGATTTTACAGTAGATTCGGGACAAAGCATATTTCAGCTGCCCTTGAGTTTTTCAGAAATATTAAGAATGCTTGCCAATCTATGTTCTTCAATAATTTCTCCTGAGATTAAACTTTGTTCAATTCTTTTATCATCGAATAAATACTCCTGATAAACATCTTCCAGTTTTCCTTCCTGGAGAAGTGGGTACCAGCAACTATAACGAGATGAGCTCAATTTGTTTTTTCTTCTTCCGCTTCCTACGTGATCAACTTTTGATTTAAATTGCTTGAAAGAACGTATCGGATAATGAAAAGTTTCAATTTTCGGTAACAAACTAATGTTTTTAGCATATTTACTGGAGACATTGTGAGCTCCTCGGCCAATGATAACATCTGGAAATCCACGATGAATTGTTTTGGGCGTAATAGGTTTGCCCGATACCCATTCCAAGGATATTTTCTTTCTATAGGTCATCTCAATAGGTGGAGCTAGAATTTCTGGTCTTATAATGGGCACAAAATCATGTCGATTGACAACCAGTATATCTGTGTTATTGACTTGAGCAAGAGTATCCTTGATATTGCCAGACCTTGGTATAAAGAATTCGTCAGCGTCTCCATTGATAACCCAGTCCGCGTTATAATCTGAGTAGGCACGTCGTGCCATTTCAGTCACCCATATATCTTGTAAATAGTTCCTGGAAGGTTCATGAAAAATTTTTATCTTTCCCGTTCCTTCGAAACTCTTTAGCACATCGGTTGTTCCATCAATTGATCCATTATCTGTTGCTAAAATTAAATCCACCCCCATTTTCGAGTGATATTTTAGAAAAGAAAGAATAATATCTACTTCATCACGAACTAATAAAGTCATTACAATTTTGAGGGTTGATTTTTTTCTGTTTCCAGCCCCGCGCACCTTTGGAGGTAAATATTTTAATGAATCCATGGAACTCATCAATTATCCTGCTTCTATTGAACGAAATTCAAGTTGTTGATCAACCCAAATTCCAACTCCGGGGAATCCAATAATTTCTTAAGCGATTCTATTTTTCTCATAGGCTACTCCTTCGGCAAGAGGACCTAGGAAATCCCGAACGTGCGCCCCCCTGGTATCCGGTGACCACATAAAAATCATCCGCTCCGGCCTCTACGGCAGAGCGAATGGCCCGCTCGATAAGCGGCACACCAAGCAGTGGTATAAGGGGCTTGCTATCGCCCAACTGCCGCAGTCGGCTACCTTTCCCCGCTGCGATGATTAGACATTTCATTTTGCTGTTCTCTATAAGTACCGTTGATGAAGGCTTCGGTCATGCGATGGGCCTCGTCATCGGTGTACTGGCGTGGGGGGTGTTTGCAGAAGTAGGCCGATGGCGAGTAAAGAATCCCGCCTTCTTTACGGTTCAGGGCCAGTTTGGCACAACGGATAGCATCCACAACCACACCGGCAGAATTGGGGGAGTCCTCCACTGAGAGGCGCAGCTCCAGATTCATGGGCACATCGCCGAACAACTTTCCCTCCATCCGGATAAAGCCGATCTTGTTGTCTTTTTGCCATGCCACCCAGTCACTGGGACCTATGTGAATATTCTCTTTATTTAATCGTTCATCGCCCAGTTGAGACTGGACGGATTCCGTTTTGGACTTTTTTTTGGATTTCAGACGGCTGCGGTCAAACATGTTCAGAAAATCTGTGTTACCCCCCGTGTTCAGCTGATAGGTTCGCTCCAGTTTCACGCCCCTGTTCATGAAAAGATTAGACAGAACCCTGTGTACGATAGTGGCCCCAAGCTGTGATTTAATATCATCCCCGATAAGCGGCAGGTTCCTCTCTTCGAACCGGGCCGCCCAGGTCGGGTCGCTAGCAATGAAAACTGGGATGTTATTGATAAAACCGATGCCCGCCCCTAAGGCACAGTCGGCGTAAAACCGCGTGGCATCTTCAGAACCCACCGGCAGGTAGTTTACAAGTATTTCAGCGCGAGACTCCTTTAATAATCTGACTACATCCTCTCTGGATGGCTCAGGCTCGTTGCTGGGCACTAGGGTGTATTTTTCATCGTAATCTTTCATATGTTCAGCGAAGCCATCCATTATCCGCCCCATATGAACCTTGATCCCGTTGGAGGGGACATCATTGCAGAAAACCGTCGTACAATTAGGGGGTGCGAAGATGGCTTCGGCCAAATCCTTCCCCACTTTCCGTTTGTCGATATCAAAGGCCGCCACCACTCCAATATCCTGGGGTTTATAACCCCCCAGATCGTAGTGCATCAGCCCGATGTGTTTCTCGTCTTCTTGGTGGCGGTAGTATTCAATGCCCTGAATTAGCGAACTGGCACAGTTTCCGACCCCAACAACAGCGACTTTGATCTTGATCATAAATCCACCTCCCTGTTCAGATTACATTTTTCCATAACTTTTGGTTATTCAATAACGTGGGTATGCAGTTCGCTCCAGCACCCCCTATATGTTGTATTCTCTGTATGGGTTTCGGTACGTTTCATGATGAATAATTTAACGTATTGAGATTAAAAGGATAATAGGAATAGCGCCGTAAATATTCGTTCCTTCCCCCCTTTAAGCTACCGCTGCATCCGGCCTGTCGGCGTGGACACGTGCCAGCCGCATCAGTTCATCCGAATTCTCAAGTCGTTCCAGTTCGTAAGGGTTTCACCCGATTTGAGGGCGCTGCTGAAAGCGGAAACCATGGACCCGGCCCATGCTTCCACATGGAGCATATGTCCGAAAACCATGGCCGGGTTCTGGATCGCCTGAGTGATGTGGTTGAAGACATCATAATAGGTATCTGTCTCTGCAAACGGGACCTCCTTTGGCAGCGGCAGGCTCTTCCCGGCTGTCTTCCGAAACGCTTTGAACAGGGGAGTTCGGTTGCTCCCGATGGCATGTTGGGTCATCCACCGCAAAGTCGAAACGATATCTTCGGCTTTCCCCTGATCCAGGGCAATCTGCTTGATCTGATCGCGCAGATAGATCTCGTTCACCGGAGGTTTAAAAAAACGGGAGTAGTCGGCCACCAGATCGTTTGCTTTCGCGCCGTTCCTGCACACCAGGCGGAAAAGGAAAGCCCCGGCGTTAAGGGAATGCCTCTCAGAAAAGACATCGTAGTTTGAAAATTCTACCCCAAATTGAAAAAAGTCACCGGGAACAGGGTCCTTCTTCAACTCAAAGAGCCGGACCACCCGGAGTTCCGCTGCGCCCATGCGTACCTCGTGGGCCCCCTCCGCACCAAAGGCGTCGGCAAAGGCTTCCAGAAACGACAAATGCTGAATAGGTGCGAAATCCCCTTCGGTGACATTAAGGAGCGTATGGTTCGATGGATCGCCCCAGCAGGTCACGGTTTGGGTTTTCCGCTCCTGCATCATGCGATTGATGTTCTGGACCGCCAGGTCCCTCGGGCAGGTTTTTAGCGCAAATGAGGGGGGAATGTCCAGCTTTCCCAGCAGGCTGCGGGCGGAAAGGGCCGTTAAGTCATAGGGCTGATCATCCACCACAAATTTTCCATCCTCTTCCATGCGGCATTTCTCAAAGGGAACATGCTGCTGCGCCAGGGTCCCCCTTTGAAAACCTCGGAAAGGGTTTCGGAAATCACCTCGATATTGACTTCCTTCACCTTTTTGAAAATCTTTGGGAGATCGTCATCTTCCTGGCTGAGCCAGACGGGCACCTTTCTGTTCATGTTGTTTGCATCAGAAAACCAGACGGCCATGCGCCTTCTTTCTTTGCCTGTGTTCTCCACTTCTGTGCTTTCTTCTTTTTTGGCCTCTGGAAAGAGCTTCTCAAAGTCTGCGGGGGTCGAAGGTTGTTCAAGGTCCTTATCTCCTTTGAACAGGGAACTCCAGTAGCGGGCATAAATTTTTTCAAGGGACGTCAGAGGCTGTGACTTTTCTCTCTGCTTCTTGGGCTGATACCATGTCTTGACAGCAGGATACTCGCCACACTCTTCGCAGACCTCAAGGTGCGGGTTGAACGTAACGCCATAGCCACGGAAACGGCGCTTCTGTTCGTTGAGGCCATCGATGAGACCCTTTTCTTTCGCTTCCTTCAGCGTAGCCGCAGCAGCAATTTCCGAATACTGAAATTCCAGCATGGGCAGCATGGTGGAAACGATTTTGATGATTTCATCCCGCGCAGTTTCCGCCCTGCCTTTCTCTTCGAACCGGGCGGTGAATTTCCCTCCCCCGGCCACAAGGACATCTCCGCCATTGTCTTCAGTGATTTTAGGAAGTTCCAGCTCGTTCATCACCGAAAGGATCTGGCTGATCCCGGCGATGGACCAGAGCCGGTCATGCCGAAGGGCCGTCTTCTGAATGGCCGAGTACTGCAACGAAAAATAGTGGTAGGTTTCACTCATAAAAGCCTCCTTGAAGGTCTCCCTTGGGAGTCATAATGTTTGGCCGGTTTCTTTGCCTAACATGGTTGCCAACCGGCTCACCTCGTTGGGACTAAGCACCTTGTAAAAGGTGAGCAGCCACCGCTGTTTGAAATACTCCACGGCGCCGTTCTTCTTGTGGATCAGAAATTCACCCGCATTCACCGATGTGATGGCCTTGTCCACATCGCCCAGGTTCACCTCGGCATCGGAAATGCCCTGACGGATCTTGTCGCGGTCTCGCCGGGTGGCGAGCCGGCCGATGATCCAGGTATGGCAGTTGCTAAGGCCCTTGTAGTCGATATCGCCCGGGTTCTGAGTGGCAAAGAGGCAGCATATGCCAAAGGCCCGTCCCTGACGCAATAGGAGATTCAGCGCGGGTTTAGAAACGCTGACGTAGGGAAGGGGCGGAAAAAAAGCCTCCTTGCCACCCCCGCCACCTATCTCATCAACGGCGAAAATTACCCTGGGAGAACTCATGCCCCCCAATTTCCTGGCCCATCTGAACAGACCATAGCCCAGATGCGAAAGGACAAAGGCCCTGTCATAGAAATCCAGATCAGACATATTGATGATGGCAATCTTCGTTTTATTTGGTCTGGCCTCCAGGATAGCTTCAATATCATCGGCGCTTATGCCCTCAAACCACACGCTGTTGGCACCCACAAGCAGGCTGTTCACACGGGATGCCAGTTCCATACGCTTTTGAGGAAGAAGGTAGTCATTCAGTTCCATAGCGCCGATCACCTTTAACTCTTTAGGCGGTTTTTGAATGAGGGCCACCAGGTTTTGGAGACCTTCTCTTCCTTTGAGGGGCACCCCATTTCTCCAGGCAGCGAGGATGAGTTCTTCCAGAAAACCCATCTCCAGGGTTACCTTGTCAATCTTGGGATAGAGCCGCATGAGGAGGGCCATGCTGCTGTCCCGGATCATGCCCCGGACTACCTCAGGATCATTATCATACATCTCCTCCCAATCAGCGGGAGGATTGGCCACAAAGGAAACCCCCACCTGATGGGTCCCCTTTTTGCTTCGTGGCGTGTAAATTCCAAATTCCACCCGTTCCTGGAATCCCTTGAACTCCTCTTCACCATATCCTTGTTCGCGCCATTTATTAAGAAATCGCTTAGACTCTTCGGAAGCTTCTTCAGCAGGAGTAAGACCAGGTGATGGCTCAACCCAGGGCTCAAGAGTCTCACGACTCATCCTTTTTAACGGTATTGATAAAGAGGTTAAATCACCCTTCAGATCAACCACAATAGAGGGGATGCCTTTAAGGGCTGCCTCCTCTACCATGATCTTCAGATTGACCGTCTTCCCGCTACCTGTTGTCCCGCAGATAAAGGTATGGGTGAGCAGGTCTTCCATGAGCAGATGACAGCCGCCATGCGCACAATGCTCGCTGTTACCCTCGGCCAAAATTGTGCCCAAAAGTAAGGCGTTTCCATTTGAGGTAAGAGATATTTTTTCGACACATTTCGGTTGTGGCCGTTGAAGAGGGCGGGTAGGTTTCTCCGGTTTTTGGGGATAGGCCAGCTTTTTAGTGGCAACTGGGGGTTTCTTCGGAGGGAGTGACGCAACATGGGGCTTTGTGATTAAGGTAAGATTTACCCGATCTTTGATGGAGCTTAGTTCGGCGATGGAGGGGTAGGCGTCTATGCCAACCTCTTCCATCTCTCTCTGGATTATTGCCAGATTACGCCCGTTGAGACGTTTACTTCCAAGTGAGAACCAGCCCAAGAGGGTCTTTAACTGCCAGCGCCGCTTTCGAGAACCTTTCCGGTCCCTTTCTTCCAGGTATTTTCGCAACTCCAAAGCCCTTGTTGACGGGAATGATGGCATAAGCGTCTCCTGATTTTGAAAACGATCTCAATCCTCTAATCACAACCGGAGTGCGAAATATGATTCATCAGTGCTTTTTGTTTCTGTTTCTCTCTCTTGAATCTGGTATATTCATTTGATGTCGTATCTTTGTTACATATCGAGGCGATATTTTGATCCCTTCGTCGGTTATAAGAGCAGAGATCTTCCTGTCAGAATAAAATTCTCCCTGCCTGTCTCCTTCCTTAATTATGAATGAAACCATCTCTTTTAATGCATCAACTGTCTTGTCTTCCTGTTCAAGGGATTTTTTCCTGGATAAATCGCCCAGCATGAAAACACCATGTGGCGTTATCACAGATTTATCTGAAAAATGGCGAGAGACAGTCCCTTTATCCAAATTATGCCTCTTTACTATCTCCTTTTGCTCAAAAGGTTTGTTTTCAAGAATTGTTAAAGCTTCATTCCGATTTTTCGCATCCAAAAAATCCCGTCTCAAGGCAATAACGGCTTCAAGGATTTTATATAGGATATCGTTCCTCTCCTGCTTCTTTTTCCATACAAGGCGTGCACTCAGTTTCTTACCTCGAACAGTAAGCCATTTACCTTTTTGTTTTGATGACATTACCACGTCTTCATAGGGATCTATTATGAGCGGTATATAGCCGTTGCCCACCTTTCTTATTTCAAGACCCGTCTTATTATAGCCGGTGGTATCTCCAACTCCAGCCTTGGCGGCCAGCCATTCTTCTATCAGTTCATCGACATCTTCCTTGCTGAAGGGTTTGTTATCCCATATTGCTTGAATCTCTTTTTCTGATTTACCTGAAAATTTAGCTGTTTTCTTGAACAAATTGACTGAAATCTCAGCGTCAATTTCCTTGTTCGCCAGAAAGTTGGCCATTACCAAATACATATGGACCGAGATTTGGTCCTCTGGAATATCTAATCCATTTAGAAAATCACGGAGTCGCCTTTGGAAATCTGGTTTTCTTGTTTCGATGGGGAGCTTTTCCTGATTATCCTCCAGAGTGGTAGAGTCATCTGCATCCTCGGAGTCGGATAGATCATCGCCTTCCTTATCTTCCCGCGTTGAATCTTGATCCATCAGATCGGGCTCATCCATGGCCTGGTTACATTTCTTACAAAATTCACCGAATACCAGGCTCCCGCAGTTAGGGCAAATCTTGCCTTCTCTTTTTTTCTCGTAGATTCCTTCGGCAAGTGCCCTCTCCATGGCAATGGAAAGATCTCGGTCTAAAGAAATCAGGCTCGCGGCAATCTTGGACGTCTTTATGGTGATCTCTCTTCTGATATCAATTTTCTTACCTTTTACTAAATCTTTCTCCATATTACATCCCTGTACCTTAAGGCAAAAGCTTGCCCATAATGATGTTCTCCTTGAGCCCTACCAGGTCATCCTTGCTGGCAGAGATAGCAGCCCTGCTCAACACCTCCAGGGTATTTCCAAAGGAAGCGGCAGACAGCCAACTGGCAGGGTTTCGGACTATAGTACCTATGCTGCTCAATATGGGATGTGTACCTTTGCGGTCACTGACAGACACCCATTCCGATTTTTCAACTACCTGACCGGGAAAGAAAGGCTCATAGTCCTGGTCGCCTATTTGCACTTTGCTTAAAAGCCCTTTCAAGAGGACCTCAAAATGCTGGTCTGATATATCCGCATTATTTCCTTGATAAATAGTTTTTATCGCATCAAGAAGCAAGGGGTAAGTCTCCTCAGTAAGGGCTAATTTATTTGCCTCTATCTCTGCCAAGGCTTTATTATTTAAAAATCGCTGTACTTTTGGAATGTCCTTGGAGATGGTGGCCGTTCCCAAGATTCCGCCATGATGAAAAGTGCGCAAAACCAGTTGGGTGCCGGGTTCACCAATGGATTGAGCAGATATGACCCCTACTTTGGCTCCGATGTCAGGTAATTTTCTGGTTGTGAGGTC